>VOFH01003629.1_pt1 | contig 30503 bp, 43 predicted proteins | sample 5384091 | NCBI WGS metagenome assembly VOFH01 (sample SAMN12384727, study PRJNA508395) | human gut metagenome | isolation source: healthy gut G | host: Homo sapiens
GCCGTCGGGACCCAATCCGACCCCTCGCAATCAGGACACGGCGCGAGGCGGTCGCACGATCTCCTTCTTCACGCCGCGCGCGACCTCCTCGAGCGTCAGGCGCAGCCCGATGCCCATGTCACGACCCTCCTTGCGCACAGCGCGGCCGCCGCGCGCGGCGCCGCCGAAAGAACGTCGAGAAGATGTCGCCCATGCCGCCGAAGCCGCCCCGAACAGGTCGTCGAGGTCGACGTATCCGCCGCCGGGGTTCTGCGACCCCGCAGCGCCGGGAACCGTGCTCGAATCGATCGTGCTCGCGCCCGTTTGTTCGCATCCGAGAGAGAAACGTCGTACGCCCTCGTTGAGCTCCCTTGAACTGCTCGGCATCGGGCTACGCCTTATTCACGTCCGGATGCAGCTCGCGAGCCTTGTGCCTGAACGCTAATCTCCGCTTCAGATGCATCGCGCGATACGCCGAGCACCTCGTACAAACCTGGCCATTGACCTTAACTTTACCTTTTCTCATTCCATGGATACGGCGCGAAGCCGATTGTTACCTCGTGATTTTGATGCCGCGCCCCGTCATGAATCGCGCAGCACGTGCGCCGCGCAGCTCGCTACGGCGCGTATGACGCGCGAAGTAGTCATGCAGGTCGGCGATCCTGCGGCGATGCCTCGCCCTCGCCTCTGCCGTAGAGCGCTTACGTCGACACGCCAGAAAAGATCCTCGGAGGCGTTTTCCTCGCCGATCACCACGATCACGTCGACGCCGTCGTCGCGACCGCCGAAGCACGTCGTCGAACGGACTCGTCTTCGAGCGCCTTCATCAGAGGCAGCAGAGAGGAAGACGAACTGAACTCTGGCTTTTTTTCATAAGCGAGCTGATGCCGAGCCTGCGGACGCGGCCGATGTCGGATTCCTGGAGGCAGACGAGGGACCTCGTCGGAGAACGTATTGAACGAGCGGATCGCGAAGCGTCTCCGAGCGTCTGAGGCTTCGTACCGCGCGAAACTCCCGAGGCGACTTCCCCGCGAACACCGGTTGAGCAGGTTTTTGGAACAGCCGCGAAGCTCGTCGGGCGCCACCTCCTCGGTAAAGAGAGATCTGGCGATTGAGAACCTGCCCGTCTTCCGCCACCCACGACGATCAGCGCGCAGTGGTTGGAAAGCGAGATGAGCGAGGCTTGGAACGTGCGCCGAGAGCATCGAGGGGGCCACCACGATGGGAGGCAGTCGGTCAGGCGCATGAGCGCGGCGGACGTCTGCTCCATGAGCGCATCGAGCTCGCGCGCGCTCGAACGAAAGCTCGTTGACGATCTCGCTGTGGGGATCCTCCTCTTCGGCAAGACCCGACGAGCAGGTCGTCGACGAACGCCCGATACCCGCGTCGGTGGTATACGCCCCGCCGAGGTATGGGGTTGGTGATGTAGCCCGCCCCTCGAGGGGCGGAAAAGATCGTTTCGCACCGTCGCCGAGCTGACGCCGAGGTGATAGCGCTCCGCAAGCGTCCGCGAACCCCCGGCATCGCGCGAGCCACGTACTCCTCGATCAACGCGCACAGCACGCGCTGCCGCCTGTCAGACAACATGATGCCCTCCGTTCACGATCTCGCCGTCGGCGAAACGCCCCTTCGCCGACTCAGTCCGACAGGTCATTCTAGCAGCCTCGAGGGAAGAGTGCTAAAAATACGCAAGACAGACGCATTGAGCGGACCGTGCGCGAAGGCGAGGGCCGAAGCCGAACGGGCATGCCGCGCCTACCTCGCGCGCTCCCTCGACCGCGCGGGGCGCGCCGTCGTCGAGCCACGACGCCCGGATGGGGTGCGATTCGAGGTAGGACCCGCACGTCGCCTCGACGCACTCGGCGAAACGCCGCGCATAACAGCTAGACCCCATCGAGATCGGAGCCCGTGCGAAAGAAGGAACCCGACGAGGAAATCCGATCAGGGGCCGTAAAGGCGCGAACACCCTTCCTCCACATCAGGCTCGAAGCAAAAAGCTCAAGGTGTCCGCTGAACGTGGCGGCGATGCGCGGGTCACGTACTCGTCGATGAGGGAGGTTCGTCCCCGAAGACGACGTTGCTCAGCGGATGGCGCAAACGCCTCGGCGGGCATGTCGTCGAGCAGCGTCTCCGCTATAGCACGCGACGGGAAGCCGAGACGCATCAGCCGGGCTTATGCCGTCTTGACCTGCGGTAACGATCTTCTCGTCGCCGACAACCCCGAGCTCTGGGAAAACAGGGGCTTGAACGAGGTCGTCCCAGTCTCGAATGCCCTCCTCATCCGAGCGCGTCACTTGATCGTCAGGGGCGAGCGCCTCGCTCCGATGACCTTGTCGAGTATGCGCGAGCTCCTCCTCGACGAGCGTCACGCGCCTCAACCCGAACGCATCGAGCGATCGCGCATGTGGTTGAAGATGCTGATCTACGAACGGGCACACGACAAGCTCGATGCGCGGGTCGCGGGCGGAGTCGCGATAGGGCTCCACGGCGGCCTTCAACCTGTCGTAAGACGAGAGGCACTCGTCGACGCAGGGGGCGATGGCGCGTCCCGCCCTCGGTCAGCTCGAGACCACGTCCGCTTCTCGTGAACAGCTCCACGCCAAGCTCCTGCTCCCATCTGGCGTATCGCCTTTGCTCAAACCCTGATGCGAGATGAAAAGCCGCCGAGCCGCGCCCTGTGAAGGCGTTCATCGCCATCGCCAACGACCCGCTTTTTGCGCTACGAGAACACCAACCTCACGTACAAAGCCATGACAAGCCCCCAACCTCGAGTTCCTCGCGGTGGAAGACTTCTACTTCTCCCCCACCGCCAAGCTCGCCGACCTCGTGCTGCCTTCCTCCGACTGGGCGGAGCGCTGCACCTACAACGAGGAGATCGACGGCAACATGATCCTCACGTTCGATCAAGCGGTCGAGGGCTCCGGGCGAGTGCTGGGACGACTGGCGCTTCTTCCTGGAATGGGGCAAGCGCATCGATCCCGAGCACTGGTGGTGGAAAGACGAGAAGGACATGGCCCTTTGGCGTCTGAAGGGTTTTACGGCTACGATCTGACGTGGAACGAGTTCCAATCCACGAACGTGCGCTCGACCGAACCCGGAAGCGAGAACCGCGAGATCAAGAAGGGCGTCGTCGCCGTGCCCCGTCCCGGCTGGCGCGACGAATGCCCCGAGCTCGGGCTTCCGGATACGGACGGAACAAGGCCAACGGCAACATCCTCGTTCCCTCCACCCGGCAGAGCCGGTTACGGAGCGACGCCGATGCGCTCGTCGCTGTGCAAGATCGAGATGGGAAGAGGTGATCTGCAATGAAGAAGAGAGTAAAACGCAGGCGGCATTGCCTTGCTGCTCGACCTCGATGACTGCACGGGATGCTTCAGCTGCGAGGCGGCGTGTCGTGACAAGCATCGTTACGGCTACGAGGAAGACTGGATGAAGGTCGAGCGCCGCGACCCGTTCCTGGTGGACGGAAAACTGCGTCAGTACCACCTTGTCGCGCCCGTGCTCGACAAGTGCGCCGCATGCCACGCCGAAGACGACAATCCTCCCTGCGTAGCCGGCTGCCCCGCGCTCGCCCTGAAGATCAGGACGCTGAGCGAGATGGCCAAGCTCGCGGAAGATCGTCACTGCGCCATCTACACCGCCTAACGACTGTCGGGCCAGATCCGCGACGCGGACGAAAGCGCCCGAGCCGTAGCCGCCAAGCCGGGAACAACGCTTGAAAACGAAGGGGAGCCGATGCGCTCCCCTTCGTCCGCCCTCCCGTCTCTTACGGGGCAAGCTCGTACAGGGCCCCGTACAGCCCGTTTCCGCACCGCCAACCGAGCTCGGTGGGCGCGTAGGCCCCCGACGCGGCCTCATAGCGCGCAAGACCGCGCGCCACGAGGCCGTCGAGCGTCGCGCGCGTTCGGAAGAAGCCGCTCGGCGCGACCGAGCAACGCGGGAGTCGACGCCGCGCGTCATGCGCATGGCGAGCATCAGGTCCTCCGCCGCCATTTGACGCGCGTCGAGATCATCGGTCACGCGTCCGTCCTGAACGCGCATGCGACGTTCGGAGTTCTGCGTCATCGTGGCAGCCGAGGTTCCGATCCCCAGATAGGAAGCCCCGACCAGTACGCCGTGTTGTGCCTGCTCTCGAACCCGGGCGCGCGTAGTTGGCGACTTCGTAGCGCGCGAAAACCTGATGAGCCGAGCACCCGAGGCAAGGCGCATCATATCGGCCTCGACGTCGTCATCCGGCTCGCTCATCGCGCCCGAGGCGACCATGTTCGCGAACAGCGTGTGATCCTCAACCGTAGCGGGTACACGCTCATGCGCCACGCCGAGGCTCACCGCCTCGCGAAGCGTCGCCTCGAACTGCTCGAGGGACTGACCGGGAAGCCCGCACATCACATCGACGCTGACGTTTTCGAACCGCGAGAGGGCGGCCTCGACGGCACGGCGCGCCCCGTCGGCCGTGTGCGCGCGTCCGAGCACACTCAAAAGACCGTCGTCGAAGCTTTGCACGCCGATCGAGAGCCTGTTGGCCCCGAGCGCCCACAGATCGCGCACGAGCCTCTCGTCAAGGCTTTCGGGATTCGCCTCCACCGTGCACTCGACCTCATCGGTCAGGTGCATCGTCAAGCCGAGCGTGTAGAGAATCTGTGAGAGGTGCTTGGTTCCGTATGGGTGGGCGTCCCCCTCCGAGGTAAACGGTCTCGATCGATGCGAGTTCGCCCTCCTTGCCCGCACGCCGAATCTGCATGACCATGTCTTCGACGTAAGCGGAGATCTCGGGGAGTCGCGCTCGACGGCACGCGTCGCGAAATCGCAATACGCGCATCGCGAAGCGCAAAACGGAATGTGGAGATACAGCGCTCGGTACGGATCATGCGGCATGGCTCACCCTTTCTCACCCTGTGAGGGCGTCCGGTTGAAGCCGGCGACGCCCCTCTTTCTCGTTCGCGTCGATCATCTCGAGCAGCTCGTCGAAAACGGCGTCGAACTGCTCGAGGGTCGAGCAGTAGTTGATCTTTCCCCGAGCGCTTGCAGCCCGGAAGCCCCGCCATGTACCACATGGCGTGCTTTCGCATTCTCATGATGTTGCGTCCCTCGCGTTGCGTCAGGAGGCGAGGCGTGCCGCCGCGCCATCTCGACGCGCTCGACGGCGCAGGGACGGGGAGGGATCGGCGCGCCTGACAGCGCAGCTTTCGCCTCCCGCGAAGATCCAGGGGGTTTCCCTCGGCGCCGCGGGCGATCATGATCGCGTCGCAACCCGTTTTTTCGCGCAAGGCCACCGCGTCGTCGCCCGAGCGGACATCGCCGTTGCCGACGACGGGGATGCCGACGGCGTCCTTGACGCGCCGGATCACATCCCAATCGGCGCTGCCGCGGTAGAGCTGCTCGGCGAAGCGTCCGTGAACCGCGACCGCGAAGGCCCGGCAGCTTCCATGCGACGAGCGAACTCAGGAGCGCTTTCCTCCCCCATCGCCCAGCCGCGGCGAAACTTGACCGTGACCGGACACGACACCGCTCCTCTCACCGCCTCGACGATCGACGAGGCGAGATCGGGGTCTTTCATCAAGGCGGAGCCGTCGCCTTTGCTCACGATCTTTCGAGCGGGACAGCCCATGTTCACGTCGAGGTACGCGAGAGACGATCCCATCTCGTCTTCAATCCAGGCCGCCTGCGACGCCATGACGGCGGGCTCGTGGCCGAAGAGCTGAACCCCCTCGGCTCTCCCCCCTTCCGCCAGCGCGAGCAGGTGCCTGGTCTTCTCGTTCGCATACGACAGGCCCTTCGCCGAAACCATCTCGGTAAACGCCAAGTCGGCGCCCTGCTCGAGGCAAAGCGCGCGAAAAGCGATGTCGCTGACCCCGCCATGGGCGCGAGCAGCACGTTGTACGATCCAAACAGCATATGCTTCTTTCAGATGAATCCAAAACCGACGCGTCCGCGCCGTCGGCGAGGCGACGGCTACGCGATCGACCCTGCGCCGAAGACGCCCAAAACGACGATGAACCCGACGATGAGAAGCACGCAGGCGGCGACCACCGCGGCTAAAGCGCAGCCCGCGCCCTTCGAACCGCGCGCTCGCTCGAGCTCCTCGGCGCTCTTCTTCTCGTCGAAGGGGTCGTTCAACCAGTCGTATTCTTCTTTTTCCTCGCGCCATCGAACTCCCTCATCCGATCCTGCCCTCACGCGGAAGACCCCGCAAACCGAAGACATCATAGCGTGAAAGCACGCGTTCGCGGAACCTGCGTCAAACCAACAGAGCGCTTCCCACCTCGTTCGCGCGCGGCGTCGCCGTGCGAAGCGCCTAGTCGTCGACCTTGAGGATGGCCATGAACGCCTCCTGGGGCACCTCGACGCTTCCGATGGCCTTCATGCGCTTCTTTCCCGCCTTCTGCTTCTCGAGCAGCTTGCGCTTACGCGTGATGTCGCCGCCGTAGCATTTCGCCAAAACGTCTTTGCGCTTGGCCTTCACGGTCTGACGAGCCAGAACGCGCCCGCCGATCGCAGCCTGGATGGGAACCTCGAACATCTGGCGCGGGATGATCTCCTTCAGCTTGTCGCAGAGCACGCGCCCGCGGTCGTAGGCCTTGTCCTTGTGCACGATGAACGACAGGGCGTCGATGGGCTTGCCCGACAGCAGGATGTCCAGCTTCACGAGATCGCTGGGCTTGTATCCGAGGAACTCGTAGTCCAAGCTCGCGTAGCCTTTCGTGTTCGACTTCAGCTTGTCGAAGAAATCCATGATGAGCTCGGACAGCGGGATCTCCCAGAGCATCTCGACGGTGGTCTGGGAGAGGTAGTTCATGGTGACGAAGTTGCCGCGACGAGCCACCGTGAGATCCATCACCGCGCCGACGTAATCCGGGGGGATGAGGATCTTCGCCTGCAGGTAGGGCTCCTCGACGCGATCGATCTCACCGGGATCGGGCATCTCCTGCGGCGAGTGGGCGAGACCATCTCGCCGCCCTTGAGGTACACGTGGTACTCCACCGAGGGCGCCGTGGCCAGAAGGTCGAGCCCGAACTCGCGCTCCAACCGCTCCTTGATGACCTCCATGTGCAGAAGGCCCAGGAAGCCCACGCGGAAGCCGAAGCCGAGCGCGTGGGACGTCTCGGGCTCCCACACGAGCGCCGGGTCGTTGAGGGAGAGCTTCTCAAGCGCCTCTTTGAGCGGTTCGTACTGGTCGCCCTCGATGGGGAACAAACCCGTGAACACCATGGGCTTCGCCTCACGGTAGCCGGGAAGCGGCTCGTTCACGCCGCCGTCGGCCACGGTGATGGTGTCGCCCACCTTCACCTGGCTCACGTCCTTCAAGCCGGTAACCAGGTAACCGACCTCGCCGACCGACAGGTGCGGCGTGGCGATTCAGCGGGCCTGCGCGCGCCCCACCTCTTCGACGAGGGTCTCGGTGCCCGTCGCCATCATGCGAATGCGGTCGCCCTTGCGCATCATGCCGTCGACGACGCGCACGAGGGCGACGACGCCGCGGTACGCGTCGAAATAGCTGTCGAAGATGAGGGCGCTCAGCGGAGCGTCGGCGTCCCCTGTCGGCGCGGGAATGTTGTACACGACCGCTTCGAGCAAATCGTGCACGCCCGCCCCCGTTTTACCCGGAAGCGAGAATCGCGTCGTCTGCGGGGATGGCCAGGCCGTCCTCGATCTCGGCCTTCACGCGCTCGGGCTCCGCGGCCGGCAGGTCGATCTTGTTGATGAGCGGGATGATCTCGAGATCGGCGTTCATGGCCATCATGGCGTTCGCGACGGTCTGAGCCTCGACGCCCTGCGTGGCATCGACCACGAGGACGGCGCCGTCGCATGCGGCGAGAGACCTGCTGACCTCGTAGGTGAAATCGACATGGCCGGGCGTGTCGATGAGGTTGAACTGGTAGGTTTGCCCGCCGTCCGAGGTGTAGTCGACGCGAACCGCCTGGCTCTTGATGGTGATGCCGCGCTCGCGCTCGATGTCCATGGAGTCAGAAGCTGCTCGGTCATGTCGCGCTTCGCAACCGTCCCCGTCAACTCGAGAATACGATCCGAGAGCGTCGACTTGCCATGGTCGATATGCGCGATGATGGAAAAGTTTCTGATGTAAGCCGGATCCTGAATCATAGTAGCTTTCTTGTCGTTCCTCTGAATTTGTACGTTCGATGTGCAAATCGAAGTTTCTCATGCATTATCGCAAAATTGCCGTGCGCTTATCACGATGCTTTGGTATTCTATCGCATTGTGTATCCGGCGAACCGTATGCGCGGTGATTCCACCGCCAAATCTGCAGACGTGGCTGCGTAAGAGGATTCGACACGCTGGTGACCATGAGGTCGACGAAACAGAGAAATCCCGCCTGTTTCACGCGCGCAACGCCGAACGCGTTGTTCTTTCGTGCGCTCTTCGATTCTCCGTCGCGGTTTTGAACGCCTCTTCCCGCAACTCTGCACGTTGCCCGCGGATCGACGATAGTTTTGAAAAGCCAAGAAGATTCACGGAGGATAAATCATGGCTAACATCAAGTCGCAGAAGAAGCGCATCATCACCAACGAGAAGTCCCGCATGCGCAACCGCGCGGTCAAGTCCGAGATCAAGACCGCAATCCGCCACGTCAAAGACGCCGTGGCCGCAGGCGACGGCGCAGCTGCCTACGCTGCGGCGCTCGCTGCCTGCCGCCTGCTCGACAAGGCCGTCAGCAGGGCGTCATCCACAAGAACCAGGCCGCCAACCGCAAGAGCGGCATCATGGCTCTCGCCAACACCATCGTGACCGACGCCGATCGCGCCGCTTACGTCAAGCCCGAGGTGAAGCCGCAGGAGAAGACCGGCTCCAAGAAGGCCGCCGCGAAGGCCGCCCGCAAGGCGGCCATGGCCGCCGCTTCCGCGGAGAAGGCGAAGCGCCGCGAGGCTCACATGAAGGCCGTCGCCGCAGCCGAGGCCCGCAAGGCCAAGGAAGCCGCCGAGGCCGCCGCCGCCGAGGCCGCCGAGGCTGCAGAGGACGCCGAGTAAGCACCTGCGCGATCTTCTTCACGCCTTTTACACGAGAAGGCCCTGCATTTGCAGGGCCTTCTCTCATTTACGGGGTGACTTGGCCGGCCGAGGCGAACATGCGAAAGCAAAAGCGAAAAGCGCGGGTCATTTGCGCAGGGTCGCCACCACCCACTCGCGAAACGCCGCATCGGCGTCGGCGCCGCTTTTCATGCGTCGTTCGACGTCGCGCGCGGAAAAGCGCATGCCTCAACTCCGGAAGGAGCGTACTTACGCGCCCACATGCGATGGTTTTCACCTTCCAATCGGGAAGCTTGAGCTCTTTCGCCGCCGCAGCGGGATTGCCGCGGCAAGCCATGGTCTGAACGCAGATGAGCTCGCGGATGCGGATGACGCACTTCGGGAGCAGCGAATGAGGCGAAGTCCTCTTCATCTCGTCGAGAAGGGCAAGGCACTTGGGAAGATCGCGTGCGGAAAAGGCGTCGACGAAATACCACCATTTGACCTCGGAGGTATGGGCAACCATCGAGGCCACCTCGACGTCGTTGACCGCATCGGATCCACGATGCGCGAGGGCGATCTTGCGCACCTCGCTGTCGATGCGAATCATGTCCTCCCCGACGAACTCGATGAGCTTGCGTGCGGCGGAGTCGGTGAAGGCCACGCCGCATCCGACGGCGAGGGCGCGTATATGCGCGGGCAGCTCTTTGGCGCTCGGAGGGCGCAATCGATGATCGCATTCGAGCCGATGCCTGCGACCGCCTTGTAAAGACGCGTGTTCTTCACGAGCTTCTCGGCTTCGAGAAGAAGCACCGTCGTCTCGCACGGGCTCTTCAAATACGAAACGACGGCCTCCATCGACCTTCTTCAGCTTGTCGGCGTTGCGCACGTGAACGAGGCGCTTTTCGCTTGCGAAGGGCACGGTGTTGCACGCAGTGACGATATCCCCGCCTTCGGCGAGCTCCCCGTCGAGAGCGTCCGAGTTGAAGGCGAGGTCGCCGAGCTCCTCGAGTCGACCGCGCAGCTTCTCGAGCGTCCTGGAGCGTTTGAGAGAGTCCTCGCCCACCAGCAGATACGCGGTGAGCAGTTCGTTGTTCTTTTTCTTCGTAGCCATGCGCTCATTGTACCCGAGGCGATACGCGCATAGCGTCATGAGAGAAAGATATGCACATCGCCGACCAAATCGGTTCTCATCACCGTAGCGCCGCACGATTCAAGCGCGGAGAGGGCGTCGGCGTGCGGGTGGCCGTAGCGGTTCCCCTCCCGCAGCTCACCAGCGCGATCTCGGGAGAGAGCGCCTGGGCGAGGCTTCGTCGAGCGCGTTTTTGAGCCGTGATGCCCCACCTTCAGCACGTCCACATCGCCGACGACGCCCGAGGAGACGAGATAGTTCGATCTGCTCGGCTTCGGCGTCGCCGCAAAACAGGGTTCGCCAATCAGGGGACGCCGTCTTCATCTGAATCCACACTCGCCAAAAGGCACACGCTGTCGGCGTTTCCGCCTTCATCGCTGAAAGACTCAGGCCATACCACGTTCATCTCAAAGCGCCCGACGCGCGACGTCTCGGCCGAAAGGCCCCTCCCCGATCTTCCCCGCGACCGATGCGGCATCTGAGCGCAAGCTCGAGCACGACGCGCACGCGCAGCTCAGCGCATCGTTCGCGACGAGCACGCGATCGACGGAAACGACGCCGCGCAAAGAGCTGAAGAGAGCCGCAATGATCGTCGTCGCCATGGGTGATGACGACGGCGTCGCTTGGCGACGTGATGCCTGCCAAGCGCTGCGCGAAGCATCGCGTCCTGCGTGCCGGTGTCGATGAGGACGGCGGAGGAGCCGCTGCGGACGAGAAACGCATCTCCTGGCCCACGTCGAGCATGACGACCTCGTCTCCGTGAACACGCGGTGCGACGACGAGGACCAACGCGACGGCAAGGGCGAGACCCGACGCGAAGGCGGCCAGCGAACGCGGGCCCAAACGCGGCCAGGTTGCGAGCAAGAATGCGGCGAGCAGAACCGATGCGATGATGGAGCCGACGACGGGAAGCTCAACGGGTATGCACGCGTACGGAACGGAGGCGAGCACCCTCACCGCAGCCGACAACGGTTGCGCGCACGCGCTTGCAACCGGGATCAAGGCGAAGGCAAGACGGGGAAACGCGCATGAGCCGAGCACGCATACGAGCCCGACCACGCACGCCAACGTGAAAAGCGGCGCCACGATGATGTTCGCAAGGGGGGGCGATCAGGGGCAGCTGCGAGAACAGCGCGGCGGAAAACGGCTGCGTCGTCACCGACGAGGCGATGGTCATCGACAGCGGCTCGACGATCGTCCCGCGCGCCGCCCCTCGGCAGAAACGAAAACCATGAGGAGATGAGCGTCGTGAACAAAACGATGCCCAACGTGGCCGCAGCCGACAGAAACAGCGACGCAGAAACCGCCGACGCGGGGTCGTGCGCTATGAAGGCAATCAAGCATGCCGACAGCGCGTTGAGCGACGACGCCCTGCGTTGCGCGAACGGAGCGCAAAGTCCGATCAAGACCATTACCGCCGCCCGCACAGCCGAGATCGGCATGCCGGAGAACGCGAGATACGCCACGACGAACGCCGCGACGGCGATCCTTCTGACCCACGCCCCCATACGCAGACGAGCGAGAACCAGACCTACGAACGAAGAGACGATGGCGAGGTGGGATCCCGAAACGGCGACCAGGTGCGCAAGACCCGTGATCTTGTAATCATCGTAGACGCCCTCTTCGTCGACCGTCGTTCGATAGCCGCACACAAGAGCCTGCAAGATGCCCGCCGAGTCGCCGCCATGCTTCTCGAAAAGACCGATCGCCTGCGCACGCAAGATTCCACGAGCGACGAAGGCGCGACGGCGCCGTCGGGAAGTCTCCCCACGTCAAGCCTGCCGATAAGCCCCTTACCCCATAAATAAAGCCTCGCTCCCTCTCGTCAGGATGCTCGACAACCCCTTCGCACGCAAACCGCGTTCCGCACAGCAAATCGACGCTCTCATCGAAGCGCACCTCGACGGGAAACGAAACGCCATCGACCCCGATGACGCGAGCCGCCCCGCTTGAGCCGTGAAGACCGGGGCCGATGTCCTCTGCGAGCACCACCGTCCAATCGTGTGCGGCGCCGTCGAGCATATCCGTCGAAAACTGCATGCGCCATGCGCCCGACGACGCGCAGAGCAACCCGAGCAAAACGCCGATCAAAACAACCGCGGCAGGACTCGCGCGCTTCTCGAGGACAAGACGCGCCGCCAAGCACAGCGAACCGAAAAGCGTCGTCGCCGACATCACGAGCAACGTCCTCGGATCGACATGCCGGAACGCGAGGAACCCGACCGCGCATGATGCCCAAAAGCGATCCCATGACGACGAACACGGGAGGAATGCTCGGTCGACGGGGACCTGGGTCGTCTTCCACGACACCGTCCGCGCATGCCTCCGCGCGCATGGAGAAAAACGCCCATGAGCCCAAGCGCTGAAAAAAGGAGTTCACACGCATATCCCGCTCGACAACGCGGCGAACTTCTTATCTCCTATGCCCGGACCCTCTTCAAGTCCTCGATGGTCGCAAACGGTCCGTTCGCCTGCCGATCCTCCACGATCCGCTTCGCCGTCGCTTCTCCCACGCCGTCGAGGGTCATGAGCTCATCGACGTCAGCAGTGTTGATGTTCACCCTCCCCTCCGCCTTCAAGGCCCCGGGGCCTTCGCCCTGAGCGGCGCCTTCGGGCACGAGCGTTGAAACGACGATCTGCTCGCCGTCCGCCACGACGCGCGCGAGGTTAAGCGACGAGGCATCGGCGTCGTCGGTGAATCCCCCCGGCGGCGTCGACGGCATCGGAGACACGCGAATTCGCGGGAACCTCGTACACGCCGGGCGACACGACGCACCCGGCGACGTGCACGTACACGCCCGCATCCTCGGCAGGCGACGAAACGGGTTCCTGTTCGGCCGTCGTCTCGTCTTGCGCATGGGTGATCTCAAACGCCTGCGAGTTCGCGACCGTGACCGCGGAGTAAACGACGACGACCGCGACCGCCACCGCGACGACGGCGACGCCGACGACGACGGGCAAGCTCACCTCGCTCAGATGCAACCTGGAACGCACGCTGTAGGCGGATTTTTGAAAAGCTCATACGACCCCTTTCGTATCGGAGTCATCTAGCAAGCGATCCTAGCAGGATCATGGCATCAGTCCGACACCCGTCCATCGCCTTCATTGCAGCGTCCGCCGAATCCCAGCAGCGCGCTCACATGAAGCAATCGCGGACAACGCTCGTCCGACAACGCGACCGGCGTAAAAAAAGAATCGCTCCGACGCAAAATCGGAGCGATTCGGAAAAGAACACGGCAGTCGAAGAGCACGTCGTAAACGCTCGAAACGCTATCGACGGCGAGCAAGAAGGCGAGAGACCCCCGCAAGGTCCTTACAGGGCGGTTTCCTCCGCTTTGCCGCGATGCTTCTTTGCGCTTGTAAGCGGGACACGCGTAATCGTTCACATCGGCGGCTTCGACCAACTCCACCACCCATCGATCGACGGGAAACGCCGACTCGGCTTCTTCGACCACGGCAAGGTCGGCATGGTCTCAGGGCTGCGCGGCATGAACAGCGTGCAGCAGTCGGGCGCATCCTGCGAGGAGATCTCGAACGTGCCGAGACGTTGCGCCTGATCGATGATCTCGAGCTTGTCCGAGCCGATCAGCGGCCTGAACACGGGCATGTCGACCGACGCGTCGGTCGCGCGTATGTTCTCGAGCGTCTGAGACGCCACCTGGCCGAGGCTCTCTCCTGTCACCAAAGCACCCCGCGCACTCGATGCGCGCCAACGCCTCGGCGACCTTGAACATCAGACGTCGGTACAAGATAATGCGAAGCGAAGGCGGCGCGGAAACAGAGATCTCGCGTTGGTAGTCGCCGAAGGAACCACGTACACACGCGCGATGCGCCGGTTTTCTCAAGAACGCGCGCGATGTCGTCGACGAGGAACTCGCTCGCGTCGGAAGTTTGGGGGCCCGAGAACTGCACGCCGATGCAGACGGCTCCCCTTCGCGCCATGCGCCAAAAGCGCGACCGGGCGAGTCGATCCCCGAGGATAAAAGCGACACGACCGTGCCCGAGCTTCCGACGGGCAAGCCGCCGATGCCCCTCACGCTGCGCGCGTAGACGTACGTGGCGTTTTGCACCACCTCGACGCCGACCGTGACGTCGGGGTTTTTCATCATCACGCGCTTATCGGGGAACGCCTCGCAAAAGCACCGCCCCGATCTCGCGGTTGATCGTCATGGAGTCGATGTCGAAATCGGTGTGGTTCCGACGTGCGCTCACCTTGAAGGACGTGAACTCATGCGCCTCGGACAGCGCGAGCTTCGCCGCCTCCCCATCACGGTCATGTCGCGCTCGCATTTGTACCCGCATGACACGCGCGCGCGACGCCGGGACGCCGACGATGGCGTCTGCGCAGCTCATCGCCGTGTGTCGTAGTCGGTGCCCTCCGTCAAGAACACGAGCAAGCGTCCGGCGATGCGGTGAATCGTCACGACGGGATATCCCCGAGCATCTTCTCGAGGTTTTTGAGAAGGCGCATCTCGAACGTCGATCGGTTGCGCCCCTTCAAGCCGATCTCGTGATAGTGGACGAGGATTATCCTTTGAAACTCCGTCATGAACGCGATCCGTTTCTCCCGTTGACGACATTGCATGAAAAGACCCCCGTCCGATGACGGGACGCGCATCTCGGCAAGCAGGAATGCGCGTCCCCGTGCACGACGAGGCCTTTGACGATATACGACTGAGCGCTTTAGTGGTTCTTAACGTCGATCGAGGTCGGATCGTAAGAAACCTCGCCACGCGCGATCTCCCCGAATGCGAGGGAGAGGGGCTTCTTGTCGGAAGCGCGCGCGATTTCGACAGCGGTTTGAAAGCTGAATGGCGCGATCGCGCTGCCCGCGCATCATGTCGTTGATATCGTGTGCGCGCTTCGACGCAAGCGTGCACAGCAGAAAACGGTCGTTGTCCGTCTTGTTGAGCAGCACGTCGATCTCGGGCTCGATAATACTCATATCCACAACCTCATTGATTCTCGGCACATTGGTTTACGTAGTCGACCAGCTCGGCCGTCGCCTGGTCGATGTTGTCGTTCACAAAACGTATATCATACTCCATTTTACGGGAAAGCTCCAGCTTGGCAGCGGCGAGACGAGCCTGGACGACCTCGTCCGTCTCGGTTCCCCCCGCGAACGAAGACGCCTCTCGAGTTCTTCCATCGAAGGCGGCTCGATGAACACGGATGCGCTTCCGGAAACGCTCGCGCACCTGAAACGCGCCCTGCACGTCGATCTCGAGAACGACCTGCTCCCCGCGCGCAAGGTGCTCCTCCACCGACTTTCGGGGCGTGCCGTAGCAGTTCTCGGCATAACGCGCCCACTCCAAGAACCCGTCCTCGTCGACGAGACGGGCGAACTCGTCGACGGATTTAAAGTAGTAGTGGACTCCGTCGATCTCGCCTTCGCGCGGCACGCGCGTCGTCGCGGAAACGGACACCCACGCATCGGGAACCTCGCTCAAAAGCCGCGCGACGAGCGTCCCCTTGCCCGCGCCCGAAGGACCCGAGATGACGAACAAATTGCCGATGCGCATGATTTAGGCAAGTCGCTCGAGCAGCGCCGCACGCTGACGGTCGCCCAAACCGCGCAGACGACGGCTCTCGGCGATCTGCAGCTCCTTCATGACCTTCTCGGCCTTGGCCTTGCCGTAGCCGGGCATCGTCTCGATGAGCGTGGAGACCTTCATACGGCCGACGATCGGATCCTCCTTCATGTCGAGGACCTGCTCGATGGTGAGCTTGCCCGCCTTGAGATCATCGCGAACCTCCGCACGCTTGATGCGCGCGGCCTTCGCCTTCTCGAGCGCTTCGGCGCGCGCTTCGGGGCTCAGCTGAGGGATGGCCATGTGAAAACTCCTTCTTCCTAGACGATCCATCGCGACCAACCGCGAGGACGCGGTGGGCGTAAACAGGGGAAAAGTAATGGGCGCCCTACTTCGCGCCAAACCGCGTTTCAAGCGCCCATATTATGAAGTACCTTAGCGTTGAACTGGGAAAATCAACATTACCCCCACAAATCCTCTACGAGTCGAGCTGCGCTGCGATCGCCGCAAACGCCGCTTCGGGATCCTCCGCTTGAGTGATGGGGCGGCCGATGACGATGTGGGAGGCTCCCGCGGAATACGCCTGCTCGGGCGTCGCGACGCGACTTTGATCGCCGAGAGCCGCTCCCGCAGGGCGCACGCCGGGCGTGACGATGTAGGCATCGGGGCCGAGAACCTCTCGCAGCATGGAGGCCTCTTGGGGAGACGCGACGACGCCCGCTATCCCCGCCTCACGCGCCTGGTCCGCCAAAGCGCGAACCTGCTCGGGCAAAGGACGCACGACCCCTGTTGCCGCAAGCGTCTCGTCGTTCATGGACGTGAGCACCGTGATGCCGAGCGTCGCGGGGGTATCGCCCCTGCAAGACGTGCACCCTCCTCGGCGCCCCTTTGAGCCGCCTGCATCATCGCGACGCCGCCGACCGTGTGCATCGTGATCATGTCCGCGCCGCTCGCGGCGGCAGAGCGCGCAGCGCCCCTCCACCTGATGGGGATGTCGTGGAACTTCAGGTCGAGGAACACGTTGAAGCCGCGGCGCTTGAACAGCGCGACGATCGCGGGGCCTTCGGCGTAGTACAAGGTCATCCCGATCTTCACCCAAGACGCCTTGCCCGCAAGCTTGTCGGCGAGCGCTATGGCCTCATCTGCCGAGCAGTCGAGCGCGACGATGACGCGCGCTCGGAGGCGGGGATCTCATCAAATCTCGTTAGCATTCCAAAGCTCCTATCAGTTCGCTGACGCTTGCGACGCCTTGCTCTTCGCAATACGCGATGATTCCGTCGATGACGTCGATCGTCGCATGGGGGTTGACGAAATTGGCCGTGCCGACCGCGACCGCGGTGGCGCCGGCGAGCATGAACTCGACCGCATCCGTGCCGTTCGAGATTCCGCCCATGCCGAGCAGCGGGATGTCGACGGCCTGATGGCACTGCCAAACCATGCGCAAGGCAACGGGCTTGACCGCAGGTCCGAAAAACCGCCGACGACGCGCGCGAGCTGCGGACGGCGACGGCGCGCATCGACGGCCATGCCGAGCAGCGTGTTGATGAGCGAGAGCGCGTCGGCTCCTGCGGCCTCGGCGGCGCGGGCGATCTCGGTGATGTCGGTGACGTTGGGCGTGAGCTTGACGATGAGGGGTCTCTTCGTCGCATCGCGGCACATCCCCACCACCTTCTCGACCGACGGGACGTGGCAGCCCATCGTCATGCCGCCCGCGTCGACGTTCGGGCACGATGTTCACTTCGTACGCATCGACGGGAGCGTCCTCGAGCGCTTCGATGACGCGGACGTACTCCTCGAAGCTGTGCCCCGACACGTTCACAATGGTCGTGGCGCCGATTTGCGCGAGCCACGGAATCTCGTCGGATTTAAGATGCTCGACGCCCGGGTTCTGCAGTCCGATGGAGTTGAGCATGCCGAGGGCACCTCCGCGATACGCGGGCTCGCATTGCCCTCCCAGCCGTTGAGAGAGACGCCTTTGGTCGTCACCGCGCCAAGAGACGAAACGTCGACGAAATCGTGGTACTCGCGTCCCGCCGCGAAGGTTCCCGAGGCGACGGTGACGGGGTTTTTCATCTTCAATCCACCGAGATCGACGCTCAGATCAACCGAGGTCTCGCGCGGCACCCGATTCAACTCGCCCATTACCAAACCACCTCTTCCGCCCTAAACACCGGACCGTCGACGCACGAACGGCGCTTTCCCGACGTCGTCTCGACAACGCACGACAGACACGCGCCGACTCCGCACGCCATGCGCTTTTCCATGGAGAGCTCGCAGGCGACATGATGGCGCTTCGCGATTTCGGAAACGATCTTCATGAGAGGCTCGGGACCGCAAACGGCGAGGTAGTCGTAAGAGCCCCCTCGGCCTCGGCGGCATCGAGCGCCTCCTCGACCAGCGAGGTGCAAAAACCCGCCCGCCCGAACGTTCCGTCATCGGTCGCGCAACGCACATGATCGCCAGCCTCTCCCTTTCGGAAAGCACATCCATGTAGCGTTCGCGGCACACGAGCGCGCCATGCGTCTGCGCGCCCAGCACGACGTCGACGTCGACGCCCGCCGCAACCAAAGCCTCGCAATGCATGAACAGCGGCGCGGCCCCGACGCCGCCGCCAACCAAAAGGGCGCGCGAGCCCTCATCCTGCATCGTCCATCCGTGGCCGACCGGCCCGATCATCTCGACGCCGAGCCCGGGCTCAAGCTTCGTCAGATGGTCAGTGCCGTATCCGACCACCTGGTAGAGGATCTCGACCGTGCCCGCCTCGACGTCGCGCGCGAACACCGAGAACGGCCGACGAAGGATGTGATCCTCCATTTGCGGGATCTTCATATGCACGAACTGCCCGGGCTCGATGCTCGAGGCTATCTCGGGCGACTCAAGCGTTACAACGTGCAATCTTACCACGGCTTCCTTCATGCAGAACCAGTCCAGCTGACGCTCGTCGCTCGGCAGGCCCAAGCTCGCGATGGAATCGCCTGCCATGATGCGCGCCGCGCACTTGGCCAGCGGCACACCGGTGGCCTTGGAGATAAACGGCACGGTACGGCTGGCGCGCGGGTTGGCCTCGATCACGTAGACGGTCTCGCCCTTGATGGCATACTGCACGTTGACCAGGCCGCGTACGCCCAGCGCCATCGCGATGCGGCGCGTGGTCTCGCGAAGCTTTGCCTGCAGGCTCTCGCTAAAGCTGAACGGCGGGATGCAGGTCGCAGAGTCGCCGGAGTGAATACCGGCCTCCTCGATATGCTCCAGAATGCCGCCGATGTAGACCTCTTCGCCATCGCACAGGGCGTCGACATCGGACTCGATCGCGCCCTCCAAGAAGCGGTCCAGATACACCGGGTAGTCGGGGCTAATGCGCGCAGCCTCGGCCATGTAATCGCGCAGATGCTCGGCATCGTAGGCGATCATCATGCCGCGGCCGCCCAGCACGTAGCTCGGACGCACCAGCAGCGGGTAGCCGATGTGCGCGGCCACGGCCTCGGCCTCCTCAAACGAGGTGGCCTGGCCCGCCGGCGGGTACATGATGCCCAGCTTGTCGAGCAGGGCGGCAAAACGCTCGCGATCCTCGGCAAAATCGATGGCATCGGGCTTGGTGCCCATGATGTTCACGCCGCTCTCCTCGAGCATGCGCGCCAGCTTAAGCGGGGTCTGGCCGCCGAGCGTCACCACGACGCCATCGGGGCGCTCAACGTCGATAACGTCCATGACGTCCTCGTAGGTGAGCGGCTCAAAGTACAGGCGGTCGGACGTGTCGTAGTCGGTCGAGACGGTCTCGGGATTGCAGTTGACCATGATGGTCTCGAAGCCGCGGGCCGCCAGCGCGTAGCTCGCGTGCACGCAGCAGTAATCGAACTCGATACCCTGGCCAATGCGGTTGGGGCCGGCGCCCAGGATCATCGCCTTGGGCTTGTCCGTCGGCGTGGTCTCGTCGGGAGCCACGCACTTCTTGGCATCCGGACTCGTGCGGTAGATGTTCTCGTACGTCTTGTAGTGGTACTCCGTGGCGCTCGAGAACTCCGCAGCGCAGGTATCGACCGTCTTCATGCTGGGAACCACGCCAAGGCCCTTGCGATAGGCGCGCACAAAGCGCTCGTCCGAGCCGGTCAGCGCGGCGATCTCGGCGTCGCTCGTGCCGTACTGCTTGAGCAGGCGCATCGCGTCGGCGTCGATATCCTCCACACGCAGGCCGCGGACGCTCTCCTGGACCTGCACCATGTCGTTGATACGGTTGAGGTACCACGGATCGATACCGCAGATGGCATGGATGCGAGCGATGTCCCAGCCACGGCGCAGGGCCTCGACCACAAAGAAGATGCGGTGCTCGGTCGGGGTTGCCACGGCCTGAGCAAGCTCGTCGTCGCTCAGCTTATCGGCACCCTCTTTGCCACCGGCGCAAATGCCCTGGTGGCCGTCCTCCAGCGAGCGCATGGCCTTGCCGAAGGCCTCCTCAAAGGTGCGGCCGATCGCCATGATCTCGCCCACGGCCTTCATGCGCGTGGTGAGCGTGGGGTCGGTACCCTTAAACTTCTCGAAGGCAAAGCGCGGCACCTTGACCACGCAGTAGTCAATCGTGGGCTCAAAGCAGGCGGGCGTTGCCTTGGTAATGTCGTTGACGATCTCGTCGAGTGTGTAGCCCACGGCCAGGCGCGCGGCGGCCTTAGCGATGGGGAAGCCCGTGGCCTTGGAGGCCAGCGCGGACGAACGGCTCACGCGCGGGTTCATCTCGATGACGATCAGGCGGCCGGTCTGGGGGTTCACGGCAAACTGCACGTTGGAGCCGCCGGTCTCGACGCCAATCTTCTCCAGAATGGCGAGCGACGCGACACGCATGCGCTGATACTCCAGGTCGGAGAGGGTCTGCGCCGGCGCCACGGTGATGGAGTCGCCGGTGTGCACGCCCATGGGGTCGAGATTCTCGATGGAGCACACGATGATGCCGTTGCCGGCGTGGTCACGCATGACCTCCATCTCATACTCTTTCCAACCCTCGATGGACTCCTCGACCAGCACCTCATGGGCAGGCGAGAGCTCGAGGCCCTGGCTCACGATGGAGACGAGCTCCTCGTGGGTGTGAGCGATGCCGCCGCCGGCGCCGCCGAGGGTAAAGCTCGGACGCAGCACGCAGGGATAGCCCACGCGCTCGGCGATAGCCTCGGCGTCGGCCACGCTGTAGGCATAGCCCGAGCGCGCGACCTCCAGGCCAATCTCGGCCATGGCCTCGTTAAAGAGCTTGCGGTCCTCGCCGCGCTCGATGGCGTCCAGGTCGCAGCCGATCATCTCGACGCCGTACTTGTCGAGCGTACCGTCTTTCGCCAGCTCGACGGCGGCGTTCAGACCGGTCTGGCCGCCCAGCGTGGGCAGCAGCGCGTCCGGGCGCTCTTTCTTAATCACGCGCTCGATAAACTCGGCGGTGATGGGCTCGACATAGGTGCGGTCGGCAAGACCCGGGTCGGTCATGATGGTCGCCGGGTTGGAGTTGACCAGGATGACCTCAAAGCCATCCTCCTTGAGCACCTTGCAGGCCTGTGCGCCGGAGTAGTCGAACTCACAGGCCTGACCGATAACGATGGGGCCCGAACCAATGACGAGGATGCGCTTGATGTCAGTACGTTTCGGCATGTTAGTTCTCCTCGGTCTCGGTCGCGGCGGTCTCGGCGAAATTCCAGCCAGCCAGGCGGTCCTTCGCGGTGTCGATGTCCAGGTAGTTCTCCTCGCCGTCCATGAGTCGCGTAAAGGCGGTAAAGAGATAGTGGGCATCAGATAGCTCGAAGGAACCTCGTCGAAGGGATGGGGCTTCACGCACGAGACGGTGGCGGCAAGGTTCACGCCCACGATCGACTCGCTCGCACGCACCTTGGAAAGAAGGCTTTCGGGCAGAAGCGTCCTCCGTCGAGATGACGCGCGCTGGAAAGCCTGCGTCACGCACGTGGCGGACGAGCGCACGCGTGTCGACCCCCTCTATGGCGATGACGCCTTTTCGCGTCAAAAAACTCGGGCAGGCTCATCTCGGATCGCCAGTTAGAAGGCGTGGCGCACATATCGCGCACCACAAGCCCGCGCAACGCAGGCTCCTCCGACTGGCAGTCGTCGAGATTGACGCCGTAATTGCCGATCTGCGGATAGGTCATGGTGATGATCTGCCCCGCATATGAAGGATCGGTGATGACCTCGAGATATCCTTCGAGAGAGGTGTTGAAACAAATTTCGCCGAAGGCTCGCCTCGAGCCGCGCAAAGAGGTTCCCTCGAACACCGTGCCGTCCTCGAGCACGAAGCGCGGCGCCCCCCTTCGACGTGCCGCTCAACAAACGTTGGCTTACTTCGCTCACATTTACTTCCTTCCCCTGTCAGGCAGCATAAAAAAAACGCCCTTGCCATGGCAAAGACGCAGAAGACGAAAAAAAAATATGCTGCATACCTTGCCGGTCTCTCTGTACCGTCTTAAAGGCTGCGATCAGTATACGCCTCCGCATGTAAGCGCGTTGTTGCGGAAACGTTAACAAAAGAGCCTCACCGGCTCGATACGACGGCGAACGACCGCGTTGCCCTCGTCGCGGAAAACCCGCCTCCGCCCCGAAGGGCGAAGACGCCTTGGCGCCGCGCGGCTGATCGACCCGCGCGGCAAAACCGCTACTCGACGACGGAGCCGTCTTCGACGGTGGCGTAACCGCCGACGATACACGTCCGTCGCACGCCCCTTGAGGCTCGAACCCGGCGAAGCCGGTAGTTGCGGCCCTTCGATGCGAACTTGCCCGCATCGACCGTCCAGGCGACGTCGGGGTCGATGACCGTAAGATCGGCGACGCTGCGGGCTCGACGGCGACGCGCTCGACGCGCAGGATCTCACGCGGACGCGCTCATGAGCTCGACCGCACGCTCCCGTGATCTTGCGGAGGCGACGAGGTGGGTGTTGACGAGCGCAAGCGACGTCTCGAGACCCACCATGCCGAAGGGGGCGAGCTCGAACTCGCGGTCCTTTTCCCAAGCCGTGTGGGGGCATGGTCGGTGACGATGGCGTCGACCGTGCCGTCGACGACGCCCTCGACGAGGGCCGCGGCGTCTTCGGCCGTGCGCAGAGGCGGGTTGACCTTCAGCGACGTGTCGTAGTCGTCTCCGATGGCGTCCTCGGTGAGGAACAGATGATGGGGCGTCACCTCGCAGGTGACGGGCAGCCCTCGGCTTTCGCGGCGCGCACGAGCTCGAGGCCGCGCGCGGTCGAAGATGCTGGATGTGCAGCGGGCAGCCCGTCAGGCGGCACAGCGCGATGTCGCGAGCGATCTCGAGCTCCTCGCCCTCGGCAGGCCAGCCGACCATGCCCAGGCGCGTGGAGGCGACGCCCTCGTTGACCTGGCCGTCGCCGAGCCAAGTCGTCCTGGCAATGGGCCATGATGACGGTGTCGAACTGGTTGGCGTAATCCATGACGCGGCGCATCATGCCCGCGTCCTGGACGCCGTGGCCGTCGTCGGTGAAGGCGACGGCGCCGTGAGCGATCATGTCGCCCATCTCCGAGAGCGTCTCGCCCTTAAGGCCCTGGCTGCAGGCGCCCGCGACGTGCACGCGGCACTTGCCGACCGCGCGAGCGCGGGAGTTGACGTACTCGACGCCGAGCGCGTTGTCGATGACGGGGTTGGTGTTGGGCATGCAGCACACCGCCGTGAAGCCGCCGTGCGGCGGCGCGCGTGCCGGAGGCGATGTCCTCCTTCAGCTCAAGCCGGGCTCGCGCAGATGCACGTGGATGTCCACGAGGCCGGGAACGACGATCTTGCCGCCCAGGTCGCGCTCGACGCCCTTCTCCATCGTCAGGTTATGGCCCATCTCCACGATATTCCCGTCGCGCACAAGGATGTCGGCCGCTTCGTCAAGGCCGATCTGCGGGTCGATCAGACGGGCGTTCTTAAGCATCAATGCCATCGTTGCTACCTCCTAGCAGCAGGTACAAAGCAGCCATACGCGTCAAGATGCCCGCGTAGACCTGATCGAGAATGACCGAACGCTTCCGGGTGGTCGGCCATGTAGCTGTCAAGCTCGACGCCGCGGTTGATGGGGCCCGGGTGGCACACGCACGCGTCGGGCTTCATGAGCGCGTCGCGCTCCTCGGTGAGGCCGTAGAGCAGGTTGTACTCGCGCAGGTTCGGGTAGGGCGCGCCCTCGAAGCGCTCGCGCTGGATGCGCAACATGTACACCACGTCGAGCTCGGGCAGCGCCTCGTCCAGGTTGCTCGTCACATGGTCGGCGCCCAGCATGTCGGGGACGCGCGGGCAGCAGCGTCGGCGGTGCGATGACCGTCACCTCGCAGCCCATGATCTTGAGCGCGGGAATGAGCGAGCCGCACACGCGGGGAGTGACCGATGTCGCCGACGACGCCGACGTGCAGCTTGTCGAAGATCGCCCTTGGTCTGCCAGATGGGTAGAGATCGAGCAGCGCCTGCGTGGGATGCTGGTGCTTGCCGTCGCCCGCGTCGATGACGTGCGCGCCGGAGACGTCGGCGATCTTGCGGGGCACGCCGGCGTGCTTGTCGCGGACGATGATCATGTCGATCTTGTAGGAGCAGAGCGTCTTCACGGTGTCCACGAGGCTCTCGCCCTTCACCGTCGAAGTGGAGCTTCCGCCGAAGTTGAGGCTGTTAGCGGAAAGGCGCTTCTCTGCGATTTCGAACGAGGAGCGCGTGCGGGTGGAGGGCTCGTTGAACATGTTCACGACGGTGAAGCCCTTCAGCGTCGGGACCTGCTTGATCCTGCGCTCGTTGATCTCGCGGAACTTAACCGCCGTCTCGAGGATGGTCATGATGTCATCTGCGGAGTACTCCGTGATGTCGATGAGGTGCTTGTGATTGAAGGCCATGCCCTATTCACCTCCCAGGCGCCGAGCCCGCTCGGGAACCCGGCTCGATTTCCAAAATCTCGACAGCGGGAGACGCCGTCTACTTCCTCGAGGAAGAGACGGACGTTCTCGTCGGACGAAGAGGGCACGTTCTTGCCCACGAAGTCGGCGCGGATGGGCAGCTCGCGATGGCCGCGATCGACGAGCACGGCGAGCTGAACGGCGGCGGGACGTCCGATGTCCATCAAAGCGTCGAGCGCGGCGCGGATGGTGCGGCCCGTGTAGAGGACGTCGTCGACGAGCACGACGGCCTTGCCGCCGAGGTCGAAGAGGATGTCGGTGGAGTGCACCTCGGGGAAAGATAGGTCATGAAATCATCGCGATAGAAGCTGATGTCGAGCTTTCCCAGGGGAACCTTCACCCCTCGATGCTCTCGATTTTCTGAGCGAGCTTCTTGGCGAGCAGGTCGCCGCGGGTCACGATGCCCACGGCGCGATGCCCGAAGCCCGCTTTTGTTGGCCTCGAGAATCTGGTGCGCCATGCGCGTCACCGCCCGCTCGATGTCGTCTGCATCCATGCAGACCGACTTGACCATGCTCTCGTCGTTCATACACACTCCTTCCCAGTCGAGTGCGCACAGACGAAACCGATTCGTCGAACGTCGAGCCGGGCCCGACATCCGCTCATCTTCCAGTCGCAGGGCATGAAAAAGCCTCCGCGACTGACAAAGGCTCTCACCGTTTCGCGCCTTTTTCCGATGGCGCATGGCTTGTACCTTGTCGGTCTCTCTGTACCGCATTTAAAGGACGGCTGTAGTATAGAACGGAGAGGGTAGCTACGTAACCCCCTGATTTATGTTTTTTCGCGCACTCGCTCTCGATAACCTGGTATGCATGCAGCGCGATGCCCGCGTTGTTCGTCACGCTTCTTCTGCCGATGGGGTTGCTCACGCTCGGCGGAACGTTCTTCCTCATAAAACCGGCAGCTCCTTGCCTATCGAACATCCTCCGACGCTTCGACAGATGGTATTTTCGCGACATGCGGCCTTTAGCCGTCCACCTGCACGAACTCGCCATAGGCAAATCAGCGCTGCCGCTCTCGTGCGCGTGCGTCATGGCCGCCGCCGCAACATGCATGATATGCGCAGGTTTGACGTTCAGCGTCGGCATGCGCGCCGACCCCGCCGACGCCTCGGCGGCAATAGCGCTCGCGCCGATCGGTTACGTCGGGATCCTGTACGGCGTAACGTTTCTCTTGACCTCATTTGCGATAACCGCCCTCCATCACGTGGCGTTTTTCGTCGACACGCATGATGACCTCGTCGTCTCTCATCTGCTCGGCGCAGACCCTCAAGCCTGCACCGGCTCGTGCCGGGCCAATCGGCAACCGGGTTCGTGGCAATCGCCGCAATCGCCTCCTTTCACGACGTATTCGGATTCGGCCTCGTCCGATTCCTCGCAGACTCCATCGGCGCATCGGGATTCGCGACCTTCGCCGCCTTCACCGCAGCGGCGACGGCGATCGTCGGATCAGCCTATTACGCTCTTTCCTACGGCGCGAGCCTCAGGCTTCTGCGCAAACGGCTGCATCGCCTGAGAAGCACGCCGTCCGCAATCTAGCGGCGACCACCGCCAAGCCCAACCTGAAAGCGGCACCGCTCAAAGCGCGCCCTCGAATCGTTGCGCTTACCTTGGGAAACGCAGGTTCTCCACGCCCGTTGCAGCTACTTTGGGGAATCGCCTCACGAGCCGAAGGCGGAGATCTCGGCGAGAAACGCCGCTCCGTAGCGTTCGAGCTTCGTCGCGCCGACGCCCGACACCTCAAGCATCTCTTCTTCGTCGCGGGCCTGCGCGCGCGCACATATCGCGCAGAGTGGCGTCTGAGAACACGACGTAGGGGGCCGCCCGATCTCGTCGGCTATGCGCTTGCGCAGCGCGCGAAGACGATCGAACAGCGCGTCGTCGCCGACGACGCCGATCCGATGACGGGGCCTCGGCTCGACGTCGAACCTCGCTTCGCGCGAAGGCCGCGCTTCATCGTAAGCGCGAAGCCCTCCTGCGCCGCCTCGCGGGCGCGCGGTCCGGAGCCCCACCATCGGATACGTGCCCTCGGTGATCTCGAGGTAGCCCCCTGCGGCGAGCAGCTCGATGACCTCTTTCACCAACCCCGCCGACTCATCGACGATGCCGAACGTCGGTGCGCCTTTGCAGCCCGAAGCGCGAAACCGTGTCGCTTTCGACGCCGCGAAGAACGTCGGCGACGACGGTTTTACCGAATCGACCGCGCAATCCGTGGACGCAGCGCATGACCGCCCTCGCGCACGACGTCACGTCGACGACATCGAACTCGCCGCGGCAGTTCGAGCAGTTGCCGCAAAAAGCCGCGTCGCCCGCCGCGTCCGCATCGCCGAAATAGGCCAGAATGAACGACCGCAAGCAGCCGGTGGTGTAGCAGTAGCCGATCATGGATTCGAGCATGCGCCTTCTCGCCGCGCGAACGATCAAGGACTCCCGCTCATCGAGCTGATCGTTGCCCGACTCGCGCTCGATGAAATAGCGGCATGTGGCGATGTCGCCGTCGCTCCAGAAGAGCATGCACCGCGAAGGCTCCCCGTCGCGCCCGGCGCGTCCTGCCTCCTGATAATACGCCTCCAACGATTTTGGCATATTGTAATGAATGACAAAGCTGACGTTGGATTTGTCGATGCCCATGCCGAAGGCGTTGGTCGCCACCATCACCGTCGCGTCGTCGTTGATGAACGCGTCCTGGTTGCGCACGCGCTCTCCGTCTTCGAGGCCGGCATGGTAGCGAGTCGCCGAAACGCCCGCATCGAGGAGGGCGTCGTGAACCTTCTCCACGTCTTTGCGCGTCGAGCAGTAGACGATGCCCGCCTCGTCGGCGTGAGACTTCGCATGCGCGATGATGCGCGCGATTTTACGCTTGGGCTCGAGGCGTTCGACCGAAAAACTCAGGTTGGGCCGATCGAAGCCCGTGGTGACGACCACCGGATCGATCAGGCCGAGCAGCTGGACCATCTCGGCGCGCACTCGCTCGGTTGCCGTGGCGGTGAGGGCGACCACGGGAGGGCGAACGGGAAGCGCCGCGACGAAAGATCCGATGCCCAGATAAGACGGCCTGAAATCCTGCCCCCACTGAGACACGCAGTGAGCCTCGTCGACGGCGATCAGGGATATCGACGCCCGCGCGGCGAACTCCTTGAACCGCGGATCCTCGAGCCGCTCGGGGCGACGTACATCACATCGTAGGCACCTGCGAGCGCGCGGTTCATGACCACGCCTTGAGCTCCCGGCTTCAGCGTCGAGTTAAGAAACGCCCCGCGCACGCCCGCTTCCAATAAAGAACGGACCTGATCTCCCATAAGGGAAACGAGCGGCGAGATCACAAGCGCGAGGCGGGCAAAACGACTCCGGGAATCTGATAGCACATCGACTTTCCTGCCCGGTGGGCATGACGCCGAGCGCGTCGCGTCCGGAGAGCACCGTCTCGACGATCACCCGCTGCCCCGCCTGAAGTCGTCGTAACCGAAATGATGCTTGAGGGCCGCACGGGCGCAAGCCGGCTCATCGCCGCCCGCCTCGTATGACGCCGACGGCACCGCACGCGCATCGGACGACCCGCAGGCAGCCGATGCGCCGTCGAGGCGAGCCTCGCAACCCGAACGCCGTCCCGCGAACCCGTCCTGACTCTGAAGCGCCATCGTCTCTCCCCTCTTTCCCCGACCGCAAACGCAAACGCAAAAAGAGCCATTATAGGCAAACCCTCCGCCGCACGGGACGGACCCGCGTGGCGCCGTTTCAACCAAGAAGCGAAGCCGGGCGCCGCGACGCAGCTGCGCAAGCCGACCCTCGGAGCTCGCCGCGGCGCTTCCAGCGTTCATCTTATTTGCTACTAGTTATGTATCATTTTTTGAGCAATCCGCGAATCCGGCCCTTCGGGAATCGCCGGCGCAACGCCTCCGGTAGTCTCGGCGAAAACGTGAAGGAGGCGCCTCATGAGCAAAAACGGAGGCAAAAGGACGGAAGCGGCAAGAGCGACAGGAAGGTCAAGAAGGTCAAATTGAAGAAAGGCGAGCGGAAAGCGAAGAAGGGCGATCCTCGGCCGAGCCGCTGCCCCTGCTGCAGAAAAAGCTGCCCGCTCACGAAGCCAAGTGCGGCAAAGGCAGGAAGCCTCGCCGAAAAAACTCGGCGTGCGCTAAGACGGCGCGCCGCCTCGACGCGCGCCGTCGTTTTCGACGATCAACGCACCTGCGAGACCAAGCTGTCGGTCTCGCGGGCAATGCGCATCTCCTCGTCAGTGGTCACCACGCAGATCTTGATGGGGCTGTCATCGATGGAGATGACCCTGTTGACGCCGATGGCCCCCTCCCACTTGATTTCGCTCACGATCGAGGATCATGCCCATGTGTGCGCGAGCCCGCTGAAGATCCTTCCTCGCGCAGATCGGCCGAGTTCTCGCCGATGCCCGCCGTCATCACCACGGCGTCGGTTCGCGTCATCGCCGCGTAATACGACCCGATGGCCTTCTGGACGCGATAGACGTACATGTCGATCGCAAGCTCAGCGCGCTCGTCCCCGCTTTGGCGGCCTTCAGCACATCGCGCATGTCGCCGCTGCTCCCCGTGATTCCCAGCACGCCGCTCTTCCGATTCAAAATCGTCCATCTCGTCGAAGGAGATGCCCTCGCGGCGCATGATGTAGGTGAGGATGGCCGGTCGATGCTTCCCGATCGCGTGCCCATCATAAGGCCCTCAAGCGGCGTGAACCCCATCGTGGTGTCTATCGACTTGCCGTGGTTCACCGCGGTGATGGAGCCGCCGTTGCCAAGGTGGCACGTGATGAGGCCCAAGTCGCGCAGGGACGGCCGAGCAGGTTCGCCGCCTGCTGGGCCGCGTAGCGGTGGCTCGTGCCGTGAGCGCCGTAGCGGCGGATGGAGTACTCGTCGTAATAGCGCATAGGAAGCGGGTACATGTACGCTTTCGGCGGCATGGTCTGGTGAAACGCCGTGTCGAAAACCGCCACCTGGGGCGTGTCGGAAGCAGCTCGCGCACAAGGTCGATGCACGCGTCCGCGGCAGGGGTTGTGAAGCCAGGGGCGAGCTCCTCGCACTTCCGAGAGGTCGGCTCTGGCTTCCGTCGATGGCGTGGCGCGCGTGAAATACTCGCCGCCTGCGACGATGCGATTGCCCACGGCGTCGATCTGCCCCAAGCCGCTGATGGGCGACTCCGGGTCGTCGACCATGACGTCGAGGCTTCGAAAGGCATTGCTGGACAGCGAGCCGGAGACGTTTGTACGAGACCTTTATCGAAATCGGGCGCGAAGGAGACCGTCATGACGGCGTCGGGAGAGCCCACGCGCGCTCCGCCAGGCACTTCATCCGCGCTATCTTCCCCTCGGTCTCGATAGAAACAGCTGAGCCTTGAGCGAGGAACTCCCCGTTCACCACCCAATACGAGCATGGCACCCGCCCCCCCTGCCGACGATGCGCTCCATCGTCTCGCCAGATCGCAAAATCCCAAGATACGGATCGAGGCGCGACCGAGGCGCGTCAACGCGCAGGGCGCCACGCGAGCGCGATCATGCGGCGCCCCTCCAAACAAGAGAACGCACGACGCGCGACTTTGTCGCCCGCGAAGCCGCGACGCGCGTCCGCGCATGCCCGCAAGCGTCCTGCGATTGAGAAACTGCCGTGGGGATCCGATGCGCGGGACGCCGAGACGCTTAACTCCTTTATCATAAGCACGTACCCACATGTTCCACAGGATCGCCCCGTCGAAGCGCCCGTGGAGGAAAGGCGAACCATGGCATCACCCAAAAACTCCGGAGAGACGCTCTTTTCAAGCTATCCAAGACGCCGAAATCAACAAGCAGGATTTCTCCGCTTGCTGCAAAAGCAGCATCAAACGCTCCGTCGCGGAAGCCACCAAAGACGCCATCAAAGGGACATCACGCGCCAGGTGCAGGATCAAGGCTCATCGCACGCAGCAAGGCTCGCCTCCCCAAGCGCGCGAGCAGCTCGCCAGAGCAGACGCAGCTCATCATGAAGGAGCGCTACGAC
>VOFH01003263.1_pt1 | contig 30497 bp, 55 predicted proteins | sample 5384091 | NCBI WGS metagenome assembly VOFH01 (sample SAMN12384727, study PRJNA508395) | human gut metagenome | isolation source: healthy gut G | host: Homo sapiens
AATATTAACATGTCTTGGTGACAGCATCACCGATTGCGATCACTGCTTTTCCAGAGATTTCCTTTGGCAATGGTTATGTAAAAATGCTGTCAGACCGTTTTAAAAGGGACGGCTCCACTATCAGGTACGCAATTATGGCACTGACGGCTTTATTTATAAACAGATCTCTTGCAGAGAATTCAGGGTGATTCTGATTTTACAAGTGATATTATAACAATTTTAATCGGAATCAATGATATTGGATTAATAATGAATACGGACAGAACACCGTTTCCAGCAGAGGAATATGCTTTTTTTTTTTTACAAATGCATGCAAATCTTTATAACAATATTAACAAAATCAAGTCGCGTATTATTTTAATGGAGCCCTTTTTTTCCCTGTCCTGCCCACATATAGAACCTGGCTTCCTTTTTCGCCAGGAAATAGCAAATGATCTGCCAACTATCAAAACAGTTTCAATTTCCTTATCTTACACTGCATGAGGAATTGAATGAAAAGGCGCGTCGTTAGGATATTCAGAAATTACTACAGATGGGATTCACCTTACTGAGCGAGGGACAAAAATTTCTGGCAGACAGATTGTATAAATAATTTGGTGGTTCACCGTACTAGAGCGTGTTTGAAAAGGCTTCCTGCAAGATGTAAAGCAATCTGTCTTATAACAGACTATTTTCAGTTGCATTGCTGGATACAATTATGTATAATGACCCTAAACTTATAAAAAGAAGGTTTTTTTATGGATAAAATCATTAAATAAAATTGAAGATATGTCACTAAATGCATGGCCTCCCACAAAATGGAGCTTTTATGATGGATGGATTCGTTTTTCCTATTTTTTATACACATAGAACAAACAGTGTGGAGCAGTTTGGAACTTCTACCCTTCCTGGAGGGAAAAGGTTTCTTTCTGAAGCAGAGTATGCCCTGACGGGCAGCCTGCAATTTTTAAGATCAGTCCTCTGGTTTCCTCCGGATTTTGGATTATCTTCTGAAACCGCAACCATTTAGAAATCCAGCATACAACAAAATGTTATGGCAGCCTCACTGATGGAGCAGATCTTTCTGCGCCTTTAGTGATCTGGTAACTCTACTGACGATATTCCAGATATTTGGATTGAAAGTCTTTTTGATCTGAAAGGCACCATTAATCCTGTTCACCGTGCTGTAGTTCCATCCATGTATCATGCTATCGTAAAAGACACCGTATGCGCCTCCATCTGAGTAACGGAAAATTATTGCAACCGGGCTTGGAATTTGGATCGAAATTATATTGATTGTACGCTATCCAAAATTCGCGAAGATTTCTAGACACAAGGGTTATGCTCGTCAGATTTGTACTGCGCTTCTAAAAGAAGGAAAAAGAAAGGCGCAACTAAGGCCTATCTTCAGGTAGTAGAGGGAAACACTCCAGCACGTAATCTTTATGAATCACTTGGACTTCATTATCTCTCTACACCTATTGGTTCCGGGTTCAGACACATACAAACTGAAAACTTTTCAGAGCATAAGCGAAAAAGGCTGCGATCAGTGTTTATCCTGATCACAGCCTTTTATTTGGGAATCGTATTTTTGACTTATTCAACAAGTTGATTTTCAAACAATCAACTTTCCAGTAAGTGCATTGCTTCATAATCCATCTTATGCCATATTATTTAATTTGGGGTTTTGTATATAATTCAGATCCTGACTGCTGCCATTTATACGGTCTTCTTCTCCAGCTTAGCAGGTCTTATGTTTCCTACAACCATGCCTGTAAGCGGGCTGAAATAAAGAAGACTGGTAAGTACGCAGTAGATTGAGTCATGATTGCAAACTGTACAAGACGTCCTGGCATAATTGCATAGAAGTTTGTCCGATCATTACCAGTCCTGCAGTGGTCAGTCCAAGTGTTCCCACTACGCCAGAGACTGCAATTGCGACACACATAACAACAGTCTTTACTTTTCTGTTCTTTTTCAGCCATTAGTTTTCCAGCCAGTCCGGGGATCACACCCCCAGGCAACTGCAGATAAAGTGATCAGTGGATTAACTCCATAGCCTTTCATAAAACATCCAATAATATCGGCAACAGCACCTTCTACACCACCAGCTACAGGTCCCATCCAAAGACCTGCCAATACAGTGGCGACAGTCCCCAATGTAATTCGATATACACCAAGATCAATTACCAGAACGCGTGACAGCACAAGCTGGATTGCTACCAGCAGTGCAAGGAATACAAGAGTCTTAACACTCCATGTCTGTTTGTTTTTACGCATAAAAAAACACCTCCATAATGTTTAAAATAATAGAGTAGTTACTATAAATAATAATCCCTCCACATTATGAGATGCTCTCATATGTAGCAACGGGTGCGGAAATATATCGTAAGCAGTCCTTTCTGCTTTTCGTTTCACGGCGACTCCCCAGCCTGTGAACACTTGACGCATAAAATCCTTTACTTCGCTATTATTTATTTAAAATGATTATAGCACAAAATATAGAAATTTCAATATGTATTTGTTATAATATTCACATAAATAAATTAGTTTCGTTACTGTGGTAACATGAGTGTTTTTTAGAACAAAGTTCAGAAAACCTGAAATCATGCGAAATGATTTGCATCGCGAAGCGTTACTGTTCACTGACAAATGTTTGTGCATACTCTCCTCTTTTCGCATATTCTAAGAATATCTTCCTTATATAGGAAAAATATTTGACAAAAAAGGAGTGTTTCTATGAATATAAAATCCACAAACAAATCATCCTTGCCAAAACAGTCGCCACTACAGAATCCTTACAATGTTTTTTATAATAATTACATGAATACAAATGCTACTACAGAATGTACAGGACTTGGCTATCGTATGCCAGATAACTCGGAGGAATGGAATGCATGCCGAGAGGTTTTCGATTTTCTTCCTGTACCATTTCCGGATTCGAGGATACAAAGCAACAATGAAAAATTTCACAAAACTATTACTTGGCTCTTTGGTACTGTTCTCTGTCAGGATGTACTGCCGGTGATATAATCACCAGCTATACTTCTACTTCTGATCAGAGTGAAACCACCTTACAGAACACTTCAGAAACGCCCAAACAGCGTGTTTATATGGATGAAATCAAAGGAACCCTTTGATTTCACCGGTGCCACCCTGACTATGGAAAGTCAGGAACAAACTTACGTTTTTGATCTTTCTGAAGCAACTTTGAATGCGAAGATGGCATGATCACTGGAGATGAAATCAGTGTCATTTATGAGGGTCAGCTCTCTAACAAAGATACCAGCACTGTAAAAAGCATTGAAAGTAGTAGACGACTTTCACAAAAAAAGCATCAGCTGGAAGTACGAAAGGCCTATGGGAAGTACAGAGTCTGACTCCAAATACCATTACCATAAAAATAAAAAGGCAAAACAGCCACCTATCCAATCACTGGAACTGAACAATATTATCAGAATGGCATCCGCACCGGTGTATGGGTATACATTCATTTTTAAAGGCAAGTTTGCTTCCAGTCAGGATACCCAAAGTTCTTCTCTTAATGCCAGTCATCTGAAAGTACTAAGCATTTCAGATATTGATCCGCTTACACTTCCAGAGCCAACCCCAACACCAGATCCGGCACAAGTTCCTGACGATGACTCAGCAAAGGAGCAGCAGATTCATGCAGAAATTCAAAATATTTCCTGAATACGCTCACAGTTCTTCCCTCTGGCTCTGATAGCGCAATAAATATAGATTTGTCTCAGATTCCTTCTTACTTTTAAAGGTGGAATAGCACCAGGCTCCTATGTAACCATAACTTGCACTGGACAATTTCAGGAAATTCACTGATGGTGTTACTGTTACAGCAGTCACCGGTGATGATCCGATTCTCTTGGAAGCCGGGAAATTACCAGCTCAGTCATGGTACAATTATAGGCCATACAGCAAATACCGTCACACTTCAAACTGGCGATGGCGCAACCATAACCTGCTTTACAGAAGGGGCAAAGGATACCTCCACCAGTAATATGGAATCCGGCGCAGGTATCTGCATTACCTTTGATCCTACAAAATCCAAAAAATTCCAACATTTATACATCTATCAAGATTCAGGACGCCTGAAGGTGTCCTGAATCCTTTTCTCTCCATCTGCCAGCCAGGCTCTCACATCCCCGGATTCTCCCAGAATGTCCATAAATGCCTGGTATTCATCCATTAAGCCCTTCCCATGTAAGACCATATAAGCTCCTGCATCACTTCCAAGAGCCACCTTTGCTCGGTACTTGTATGCCAGACGAAGGTTCTTTTGCGGCCAGTTCTATAATAGGATCAAGCACTGATTCCTTATATCTTCCACATCCACGAAGATTTCGAATTGTCACAAGAGTAGGAACCCATACACTATCACTGTCAGCTAATTCTCTGATTGTTTCCGGATCAATATAATTTCCATGTTCCACAGACTCTACACCGGCTTTCACAGCAGCCTGCACACCATAAATTCCATTGGTATGGCTCATCACCGCCATCCCTTCTTCATGGGCAATATGTACCATCTCGCAGACTTCCTTCCTGTCTAAAGGCGTTCCGGTAATCTGTCCATGGTTATTAAAATCCAGAAGTCCTGTGGTCATAATTTTAATAAAATCTGCCCCTTTGTTTTTCGCTTCTTTCAAAAGGACATGGTATTCTTTCATAGTGTCAAAACCTTTTCCCACGATAGAGCCATAGTGTCCATTTTTATGGATGGCAAAACAGGAGTACGATAATCAATTCCATATTCTGGTGCCAGTTTCCTGGCTCTTTCCGATACTCCTAATGCATCTCCACCATCTCTTACAAATACAATCCCCAGCTCTTCATAAGCTTTCAAATGTTTCCGTATCACTTCATCGTTTACATGATCCTTATGAATAGAAATTGCATCTTTATAATTCAGTCCATCCATGATCAGGTGCGCATGACACTCTCCAAACATTTCTTCATATAACACTGATTATCTTGAAAAATAATTCAGCTTTTCCTTTCTTCCGCAGAGCGTGTTTGAAAAAGGACTTCTGCAAGATGTGCGTCACAATTTGTGGGAGATTTTGTCCGGAGGAGGGCATCGTAGCGGGCTATGACAACCGAATTCGGGCAAAATATACCGCAAAGTGGGGGCGTACATATTGTGGGAATGCTTTTTCAAACACGCTCTAATACGGATTTTTTTCAATCCTCTTTTATTATTTATTACAACTATTCAGCAGGTGCTATTCCGCAAGGTGCTTTTTGCGAAGGAACTGAACAACTGCTATTTATTTTCGAAAAAGGCTCGAATTTCTTTCTCGGAAGCCTGCACAGACCCCTGTACAAAGAATGGCTTACCGCCTCCCCTGCCATTCAATACTGCATTCATCTCTTTTTGTAAACTGACGTAAGTCTCCGTCTTTTTCTCCCCATAGCATACTTATAGCTTCCATCTTCATTTCTGGAAAATACTGCACAACGCCCCTTACAAACCTGTAAAATTGCATCTGCAAGCTTTTGAACGCTTCCTGCTTCCATTCCTTCCTGGAATAAAAGCACATTCTCTTTTCTTTCCATTTAGCAGCTTCGCCAACGATAAATTCTTCTTCTAACGCATGTACTCTTCCCCTTCAGAGCAAAATTTTCATCCCTGAAGCCTTGCTACCGCTGACGCTGTTCTGTCCATCTTTCGCAGAAAGCTTCATGGAAATCTGATGATTCTGCTCATTCACCATATTCAGATAATCAAGCACTCGCTTACCTGACAGCATTTCCATACGAACCCCCTCACGGAATTTCACTACAGAAAGCAGCTTCACCATTTCAATTTCTCCAGTACGCGTCACATGAGTTCCACAGCATGCGCAGGTATCTGCTCCCGGAAGCGCACAATACGAACCCATCCGGAAATTCTTTCTTACTTCTGTAATCCAGATTTTTAAGTTCCTGCTCTGTAGGATAAAAAATCTCAACTTCCTGATTTTCCCAGATAATCTGATTCGCTTTCGCTTCGATTTCGGCCATTTGTTCTTCATCCAGCATTCCATTGAAATCGATGGTGATCACATCGCTTCCCATGTGGAATCCCACATTGTCATATCCAAATGCTTCATGTACCAGCCCACTTACAATATGCTCTCGGAATGCTGCTGCATCAGGTCAAATCTTCTGCCCCAGTTAATTTTTCCTATTACAGCTATACCGACTTCCAAGGGCTCATCTGTATAATGAATTAATTCTCCATCTTTTTCATGAACTTCCTTAACATTTATTCCGCCTAATATACCTGTGTCACTGGGCTGTCCGCCTCCTTCTGGATAAAAAGCTGTCTGGTTTAAAATTATTTCATAGCCTTTCTTGCTCTCACGACACTCCAACACCTTGGCGGTGAATTCTTTTTTATATACATCTTCATAGTATAACGTCTTTTTTGTATCGTACATAAATGCTCCTTCTTTCATAAATTAAACAGCAGGATTTATTTTTATCTTTTTTATTCAACGAAACTGATTATAGTCTATTTATGCTCTTCCCGCAATTTTTTTTTTCTCTGTATTTAGTCATTTCAGGACGTGTTCAATATACCGCAATCTCCCAAAAAAGTGGGGCGTGCAGATGCGGGAATGATTTTTTCAAACACGCTCTAGCCCATATGATATCTATGAATTCTCTCATGCAAGCATGGCTCATTCATGGTTTCCATCCAGGACTTTTATAGTAAAAACACCTTGCAAAATAGTACCAGCTGAATAATTACAAAATTTTATTTATTTTTGAAGAACTTTATCAGGCAGTCGCGTTATAATTAGAGAACGGACAGGAAGGAGGCTGATAACATTTCACAGGAAGAATATCTGGAATATCTGATTGACCAATACCAGAATCTGATATATTCCATATGTCTGAAATCAGTAGGTAATCCTTTCGATGCAGAAGACCTCACTCAAGAGGTATTCCTGTCTGCCTACAAAAGTCTCGCCCACTTCGATGGGCTTTATGAAAAAAGCCTGGCTTAGCAAAATTGCAGTACGCAAATGCCTTGATTTCCTAAAAGCTGCCGGACGCCGTTCAATTCCAACGGAAGATATTTATTTCTCACAGCTTCCTGATCTGGAGAATCATTCTTCCCCAGAGGAACAGTATCTGCAGTCTGATTTGGAACAGCAGGTATTTCGGATATGCAGCGGCCTGAAAAGTCCTTACAAAGGAAATTGCCATTGCTCATTTTCTGTAAACAGATGTCCGTAACAGAAATATCGCAAAAAAAAGAAGGCAAAAACCCTAAGACCATTCAGACACAGCTATATCGTGCAAAAAACATGTTGAAAAAATGTTGGCAGAAAAGGAGCGATTAAATGCATATCAATAGTAATGACCTGAATAATTTTCAAAAATGAAGAGATGAACACTGATGAAATCATTGCATTTCTGGAACATATGAAGCACTGCGACTACTGTCTTAACCAGCTTGCGGACGAATATACAGATCATGCATCCTCAGCTCCCGCCTATCTGAAAGAAACAATTATGGAACGTGTTACAGCTCCTGATATTCAGATACAGAAAACAGCAGCGGATGCTACCTATAAAATGCGGTTTTTCTATGAGGGGCTCCGCACTGTAGTCGGAGTCGTACTTGCACTGGTTATGTTGTTCAGCCTTGGGCAAATGGACTTCGTCTCGCCTCAGCTTGCAGTCCACAGCCAAATCATCTGAAACGCGCCGGGAAATTAGAACTTCATTACGTAATTTTTCAAATGGAATTACAGATGGAATCTCTGATGCTCCCCCAGAAAGTTGTCAACTACATTAATTCTATTTCAAATACAATAACAAACGGAGGTAACTAACATGCAAAAACAAAAAAGGGATTCCTGCTTTTTATCTCTTCCCTGATTCCTGGTGCGGGAGAAATGTATATGGGATTCTTTAAGCGGGGAATCAGCATTATGACTCTATTCTGGGCTATTATCGCAATTGCCGGAGGGCTTAATATCTCCTCTCTGGCTATCTTTCTTCCTGTATTATGGTTCTACAGTTTCTTCCATGTTCATAACTTGAAAGAACTGCCGGAAGAAGAATTTTTACGCGATAGAGGATAACTATATTCTGCATCTTGACCGTATATTTCAGAATAATATCAGGCTCTCGCAAAAACATATTAAAAATTGCGGCAATTCTCTGATTGTTTTCGGGTTGCTGTTTTCTGGAATGGTTTCCGTGATCTGCTCTTCTGGATTTTACCAAATTCTCTGGCTATTATTATACAGGATATCATGTACCAGATTCCTTCTGTTATCATTGGAATTCTGATCATCGTTGCCGGTTATCAGCTTCTTACAGGAAAATCAAAAGCATCTCTCCTGACGAAAAAGCTGATTGTAAAAAGATGTGTCAGAACATTATTGGCAGCCATATCGTCCTTATCAACAGCCTGTTGATAACAGCGCTCCACAAATGAATACAAAATCAGCACCTGCCTCAACAGTGTCTTCAACAACACAGCCAGATCAGAATGCGGATAATGTAATAAAGAATACCGATATCAAAATTTCGGATACTACTTCAGTTCAACCATTCATTACTGCTGAGCCAGACAATAATTCTGCAAAATAGAGTAACTATTCCAATAAAAGTCAGGTATCTGCCACATAATATTTCTAATAACTTTACCGCCGATAAATTTATTTTATCGGCGGTATTTTTATTGATTTCTCCAAAGCCAGCTTACTCTGAGTGCCATCAGTCTCCTGAACCAGCAATTTCCCATCTGGACAAATCGCTAATGCTCTGGCACTTCTGCTGCTTTTATTATCTGTAATTGTAATTTCATTTCCTGGAACAATATTATGTTCCACGTATTCTTCTGACAATTTCAATTCCCGGGTTTCTTCCAGAAGATAGTTCACAATCTGCGCTGCAAGGCGGTTCCTGTCCGCAGTTCTGGAGGATTGTTCATCTTCGTAGATTCCTCCGGCAATTTCCTGAAGCTCTTTGGGGAATTGTTCCTGCTCAACGTACAGGTTCAGCCCAATTCCTACAATTGCAAATTCTATATTTCCACTTTCAAAATCTGTGACCGCCTCTGTAAGAATACCACAAACCTTACGGTTATCCTTGTACAGGTCATTTACCCATTTAATTCCAAGTTTTACACCGCATACTTCTTTCACAGCCTTATACACTGCAGTAGCTGCTGCAGTAGTGATCAGAAGACTGCCCTCCAGTGTCCCCTTCGGTTCCAGAATAACACTGAGATAAATCCCATTGCCTTTAGGAGAATAAAACTCCCTGCCTCTTCGTCCTCTTCCTGCTGTCTGCTCCATGGCAACAACAAAAGAGCCGTGTCCAGCCATTCCGCTCACAGCCAGCTGCCTGGCCTCCAGATTGGTAGAGCTGATTGCATCAAATATTTTTATCTCAACCTGTGGATCCTCCAGAAAAAGTCTGATTCCCTCTGCTGAAATCAGATTACTCTCTCTTGCAAGCATATATCCCTTATTCGGTCCGGCCTCAATGGGGTATCCTTCCTGGCGCAGACTGTTCACAGCTTTCCAAACTGCGGCTCGTGTACAGGAAAGCTCCTGCCAATATCCTCGCCAGATAAAGTTTCACCTTTATGCTGTTCTAATAACTCCAAAAGTCTGGATTTAACTGTCATGCTTTTATCCTTCATAATTCTCCAGGGCTTTTCTTAAAAAATCGGTATTCTTTTTCGCACATTCTCCGGTGAAATCACTCTCACGCTATTTCCAAGGGCAGCAAGCCAGCCATAAACTGTGTACTTACATTCACCTGTACCCTGGTGACGGAGTGCTCATTGTCCTTGGACATGATCATAATATCCTGCCCAAAATCGATCAATCATTACACCAACAAGATGGTTCTCAAATTCCAGATTAACTTTTCTTCACGGCCTCCAAACATTCCAAAAGTACCGGCAGCTAAAATCTGGCACTGTCAAATTTCCGGAAGAGTTCGGCACCATTTCTTGCTTCATTCTCTGTAAGGATCTTCAACATTTTGTCTACGCGGTAATGCTTCACAATGCCACTCTTCTCATCGACTCTATCAGATAATAATTACCATCCTGCCATATCATCTGCCATGGACTGATCTGATAACGAGCTCCGCCTTTCTTCAGATGTTTCTCCTTGGACACTGTCCATTCTGTATACTAGGAAGCTGATCTGTCTGTTCTGTGAAATTGCTCTGTGTATCTCATCTACATTATAATAAATGCTCTCGTTTGTATTCTTCACCTGATCCAGTACGATTGCCTGCCGCTGCAGGTCTTTGGCCTGATAAATACTGGTAAGGTGCTCCAGTTTCTGGATCAACTGCCGCGATTTCCCAACAGTAAGAAATCTGGAAACTGAACAGCATCTACAAGAAGCTTCAGCTCTGCAGTCTCAAACTCACGGCTTGCAAGATAAAACCTGACGGTCTCTCTTCGATTCATAATATCCATTCCAAACACACGCAAAGTCTCTATATCGTCATATATCGTCTTCCGCTCTGCATGAATTCCCAGACTCCAGATAGGAAATCAGATCTTTCACACTCATGGATGTGCCTCATCTGTTTTTCTCAGAAAAGACTCGCATAAGATATAAAATTTTCAGTTTCTGCTGGAAAGATTTTGGCATATCCTTACTCCTATTTATCTGTCAATACTGTTACGACTCCAGAATATAATACATAAAGCAAAGAGCAGAGCAATAAGATCTGCACCATGAAAATCATAATTAAAGATCATAGCCCCCCGATCATGAGCTCCAACGTAATAAAAAGTCCCAGTATCATGGCTGTGCTCCGGAAAATTTCCTGCCGCAGGCTCTCCTGTGTATCCTCCATATATCCTCTGCAAGGCAGCTCTTCTGCTGTTAATATTTCTGCCTGATTTCCCACATAATATCTCCCCGTTTCCCAAACTCCAATATCATCCGCCATCAAATACCGAACGTATTTTTCCGAACATATTTTCTTTATGAGACTAGTCTACCACAATATCAGTCCTATAAAACGGTATGAATCCATCATTTTCGAATATCTGTTCGTTTTGAGTGATAAAAAACGTCTGAACCTGTTTTAAACAGAACCAGACGTTTTCCTTTTTACAAAATCTAAATGAACATGTTTACAGGCTTATTTATTCGCTATACTTTCATAGTAGTTAATCCACAAACATGTTTTTACATAAATCCGGCGAACACAGAAGCGGCGATAACAGTAAGAAGTCCGGCAACGGCAATTGCCAGGCTGCTCATAGCACCTTCTACAGGACCCAGTTCCATTGCCTTAGATGTACCTATGGCATGGGCTGAAGTTCCAAGTGCCAGACCTTTCATGATAGGCTCCTCAATTTTTGCCACTTTAAGGACTGCCTCCGCAATCACATTTCCCAGCACACCAGTGATAATACACACTGCAACCGTGATCGTAACAAGTCCGCCAAGTTCTTCCGATACACCCATTCCAATGGCTGTAGTAATGGATTTCGGAAGCAGAGTAACATACTCGAATGGGAAAGTCCAAACAGCTTTGCAAAATCAAGACACTAACCATACTTGCAAGTACACCGGAAACAATTCCCTATAACGACAGCTTTCAGATTCTTACGAAGCACAGTAAGCTGTCTGTAAAGCGGTACTGCAAGACATACTGTAGCAGGGTAAGCAGATAACTGATATACTGACCGCCTGCATTGTAGGTCTTATAATCCACCTGCATAAGCTGAAGCATTCCCATTACACATAGAATTGCAATCAAAAGAGGATTAAACAGCGCCATTTTAAACTTTTTCTTCAGCAAAAAGACCGACCTCATATCCAGCCAGACTTAATGCCGCCCCGAAAAACAGGGAATTTTCTATAAAATTTATCATTTCTTATCTTTCCCCCTGTCCTTTCTGATCACAAACTGAGTACTGCGTCCAGTAACTACCATTACAATGACGGTTGTCAGAATTGTTATGAGCACAACAGGAAGCCAGATTGGCTGCAGATCACCCCACGCTTCCAAAAGTCCCACACCTGCAGGAACGAACATAACCGGCATAATTTCAACCAGAAAATCTGCTGCTTCCTCTACCTGCTCAAGTTTCAGAATTCCGCTTGCAAGTGCTCCAAGCATCAGCACAAGACCATATACACTGGCCGGTACCGGAAGAGGCAAAAAGGATATGTAATCCCTCACCCAACGCTGAAACCAGCAAAATAATACAAAATTGCCTCAGATACTTCACTTTTTTGTCTTCCTCCTCGCTGTCTCCACAAAGAAGTTCATTTGCAATTTCAGATAAGGCTGAAGCTCCTCAAGAGAAGCCCTGCCATTTCGCTTCATCTTTGTAATCCCTGGATACTGTGCAGGGATGGATCTTGTCATATTTCTGTCACGTAGATTTTCACCATATCTCCATTTTTTTTTTTCCAAGGTATCCCCCGGCAATTAATTTATCATTTTGTTATAAATTCCTTCCTTGGGAATCGCTGCGCTTTGAAACAGTTTTTATCCATATCTACGAATACCATTTCCTTCAGTATATCTCCGGCTTCCACATAAATAGCTCTTATGGCTTCATTTTCCAGACGGGCTTCCCTCCTGTTTGTCTTTCTGTGCCTGTCTGGCAACCAGATTCCAGAACGAGCCGCCTACTACGCCAAAGATCACCAGAAGAATGACAATTCCTACAATGAATTTCACATCGATTTCTTTTTTCTCCACTGCAAATCCTCATTTCTTTCATGGCTTTTTCTTCTGCCCTATTATACATTATCTTGTTAAAATTGCAATGTCATCTTTCGACAATTCTCTCCCCTGTTTTTCCAATTTTCTACAACATAATTGTAAAACTGTGTTCTGGATATTCCTTTTTCCACATTGCAACTGTTCAGAGCACGATTTTTTCCACCTGCCAGCTGCCGTTTTCCACGGTCATAACTGCCATGGTCACGTCTCTCCCAAAGCGGCTTCTGCCGCAGCTTCCAGGGTTCAGCCACAGCCTTCCGTCAATTTCTTTTGCAAAATACTGATGACTGTGTCCAAAATCACCACCTGGGTATCCCCTAACTCCCAGGCAACATCTTTCCTGTCATGAACCATAAAGAATTTCACGTTTTCCACTGTAAAGTTCAAGCTTCTTCTGCAGATTCTGTTGCCCAGTATCCATCATTGTTTCTCGCACCACATATAAAGCGCCCAATGATCTTATAGTATCCAGAAGTTCCGGTCTGTCCACATCTCCAGCATGAAAAATGCAGTCACAGGACTGTAATATGTCCAGAACTTCTGTCCGTAAAAGACCATGTATCTGAAATAATCCCAATTTTAATTCTCTTATTTTCTATCATTTCACCGTTCCTTATACCACATTCATCTATATTTTTTCTAAAAAACACCCAGCCTTTTCCTCAAAACAGACAGATTTTCCCATACTCGCCGTCAAATCCAGGTTTACAGGATTACTTCTCTGTTTCTAAGTTTCCGAATGCCTGAAGCAATCATGTGACTACTTTCTTTCTCAATATCCGCAATGGGAATTTCCTTAAAATATCAAATTCATTTCCCAGTTTCTGAAGCATCTTTTCATATTCACCAGTGACTGTTTTGGTGGTTACAGCCTTCCAAACACAGGCAGAAATCACTCAGGAAGAGGTACAATGCTCCTCAAAAAGGTCTGGCATTTTTTTCACAAACCCATTTTTCTATCAGCCAGATCCATAATTCTGTGATTCACTCCCATAGAAGGTTTTTTCCCACATACAGACATATTCCATGATACTTTTTCTGCTTCTTCCGGGCAGACAGATGTGACATTTTCTGTGTCCGTCATAGTGATATTTGCCCTCTTCGGGGAAAATTCCAGTGTTCCAAGAAGACCTTTTCCATATTGACAGCACCATAAAGTCCCTGATAGGACAATTCAATGTCCAGTAAGTTAGCCTCTCTTCAAGCTTTGATGGAGAATGCATCTGAGTTTGAGATCAGCTGAAGTCCATCATGCAGATAAACGCCAGTTCATAGGTGGATCTGAAGATAATCCTGTCTCCACAGCATGAACATATGAAGTAAGATCTTCAAAACATTCTTCCATGGTATCAAACCCTGAGGCGGCACCAAAAAAGTCCGAAGTGGGGAGTCCAGATATGCTGGAACCAACATTCCATCGGCACAGTTTTCCAGTAAAATTTCAGAAGATCGTGACAATCAAGTCCCAGTATTGGCCTTCCATCTGAGTGAATATTTCCAATCTTTTCCAGTCTCCCAGCTATTTTATCTAGCTTCTTCAAAGCCGGATAAAAAGAAGTACATTATGCACCCAGGCACTTTCCATTCTTCTTATAGATAGAACTGATCTCCTGTAATTGAAACGGGGAGCTCCCCCAGGAAGCATTTTCGCCTCTTCCAGCACATATTCATCTCTTAACCTGATACAGTCCACTTTCTGCGGAACCAGCTTTTCTTTTCAGTTTCCTCCCGCCAGGCAGGATGGGTAAAATCACCGGTTCCCCTACTAAAGAAATTCCTTTTTTCTTGCCCACAGATCCAGATATTCCGGGGTTCCAAGCTTGCTTGTTGCCATGGAATATCTGAATGAATGAAGATCTGCGATTATTTCCACTTAATTAACTCCATTTCCGTCATTTATATTTTGATTTGCAACTGCTCAAAATTCTCAAAACTATAGAAAACACTTTCCAATGTGTTCTTTTTATTTCTTTTTATTTCTTTTTTATACCAGTTTGTAATCCATTTTCCTGCTGCTGTCAGATTCTTTGAGGACCATTTTCCTGTATTACTGCAGCCGGATTTTATAAATGCAGAGCTTTCTGCCTTATTTGACAGGCTCCCATGCCATATAGCTGATATTGTTTTTATCCAGGAAAGTCAGCCACTTTTTGCTTCAGCTTTATCAAGTCCACCATTTCCAGAAGCATCACAGATACTAAACTCGGATACAAATAACGGCAGTCCTTTATCAAGGGCAGCCTGTGCTTTATCTCTCAGCCATTCCTTATGTGTTGCTGCGTAAAAGTGCAGGGTGTACATTACGTTTTTCCTGTATTTTTACTAAACGGGGAAAGCGCAGCCTGATCTACATCCAGACCAGTTGGGCGTTCCTACCAGAATCACAGCTTTTTGTCATAGGTGCGGATACCTTTTATAATCTTTTTCAGCGTATTTTTATTGTACTCCAGGATGTTCCTCCATTTGCCTCATTACAGATTTCGTAGATCACATTGGTATTATTTTTGTATTTTTTTGCCATTTTTTGAAAAAAACTTCAAAGCTTCTTTCTGATTTTGCTGAGGGTTTCATCACTTAAAATATGCCAGTCAATAATCACATACATACCTGCATTTGTGGCATATTTTACACCGTTATCAATACACGCTTCCAGCTTACGCCGATTGATGCATCCCCGGTACAATAGCCGTTATATTCAGCAGTATACATGGCAAGACGCACTGCATTTACCTTCCAGTTTTTCTTCATAAAAGTAAATGCACTTTGATTTACATACTCTGGATACCAGGACAGACCATGGGTGCTGATACCTCTGCTGTACTTTTTTCCCACTGCTGTTTACAAGCTGTGTGCTTTTTACCTGTAATCTGGGAAGCTTGGACGCAGCCGCTACCTGGTACAGAATGCACATAAAATACGATTGCAATAAGCAAAACCGAACCATTTTTTTCCTTTTTTTCTCATTAAAACCCCTCCTCCATTAATCTCCAGCCGTTGTCTTTAGCCACTTTTTGTCTTTCCCGGTAATCTGGAAGGATCTTCTCAACTTCTTTCCAGAATGCCTGGGAATGGTTCATTTCTACGGTGGCAAAGCTCATGGACCACCACATAATCCAGCACCTCAGAGGTGCCAGAATTAACAGCCAGTTAAAATTCAGATTCCCATTTGCGGCACAGCTTCCCCCATCTTGTTTTCTGTTGACGCAGGGTAATTTTCCCATAGCTTACCCCCAGCTTTTCTGCATAATATGCCACTCGCCTTGGAATTACCACGCAGGTTTTATTCTGCAGATGCTGTCTTTCCAGGGCAGACAGCTTTTGTAACGTTCTCCTTCTGTGCATCTCTTTTCTGGATTTTTCCAGATTTTTTCAGGATCCATTCTTGTTTTTCTTCCACAAATTTCTGAATTTTTGCTTCGGAAAGACAGAGAGGCGCGCGTACAACAACACTGCCATCAGCCTTAATTTCCAGGCTCATGGTTTGCGGCTGCTGCGGATGATCTGGTAGGAAATCTGAGAGCTCAGCATAGGATTTTCTCCATGTAAGCGTTCATTTGTTGCTCCAGTATTTCCATCTTTTCCCTGGTGTCTTTCTCCTTATATTCCAACCGCTTTATAATTCTGGAAATGTAATCCTTTTCTTTCATGATCTGCCATGTTTCCTTAAAATTCAGGTCATAATACTGCGCTGCATAGGATACCCAGTAATCTACGGATGTAATCCGGTCAGAGATGGATGACAGTGATGAAAATGGAAGACTTCTTCGTATTTATCAGCAGTATTTTATGGTCAGCAATGGAGCACAGATGATTTTGGATGAATGCGTTGCAAAAAAGGCTGCAACCTGCATGACCTTGCAGACTACGCAGTGATCCAGATCAACGATACACATCCGACTATGGTGATCCCTGAACTGATTCGTCTGCTGATGCTGCGTGGAATGGATATGGATGATGCAGTGAAAGTGGTATCAGAAACGTGTGCATATACCAATCATACGATCCTTGCAGAAGCATTAGAAAAATGGCCAATTGCATATCTGAAGAAGGTTGTTCCGCAACTGGTTCCGATCATCGAAGTTCTGGATGATAAAGTAAGAAGAAAATATGAGGATGAAAGCGTATCCATCATTGACCGGAATGATACAGTCCATATGGCACATATGGATATTCCATTATGGATTTAGTGTCAATGGTGTTGCTTCACTGCATACAGAGATTTTAAAAGAGACGGAACTGAATAACTTTTATAAAATTTATCCTGAAAAATTCAATAATAAGACCAATGGTATTACTTTCCGCCGCTGGCTAATTCATTGCAATCCGGCTCTGACAGAACTGATCGATTCGCTGATCGGGGAAGGTTTACAAGAAGGATGCAACAGAACTGGAAAAGCTTTTGAAGTATAAGGATGATGAAAAGGTTCTGAAAAGCTTCTTAACGATCAAAAAAAAAAAAAAAAGCACTGTGCAGATACCTGAAAGAAACACAGGATATAGAGATCAGCCCAGATACGATTTTTGATATCCAGATCAAACGTCTCCATGAGTACAAACGCCAGCAGTTAAATGCGTTATATATTATTGATAAATACCTGGAAATCAAAGCAGGCAAGATTCCGGCTGCACCGGTAACTGCGATTTTGGAGCAAAAGCTGCACCGGCATATGTGATTGCAAAAGATATCATCCATCTGATCCTCTGTCTGCAGGAGATCATTAACCATGATCCTGATGTAAGTCCTTACCTGAAAGTTGTGATGGTGGAAAATTATAATGTAACAAAAGCTGAAAAACTGATTCCGGCATGTGATATTTCTGAGCAGATCTCACTTGCATCAAAAAGAGGCAAGTGGAACAGGAAATATGAAATTTATGCTGAACGGTGCGGTGACTCTCGGAACGGAAGATGGTGCAAATGTAGAAATCCATGAATTGGTGGGAGATGACAACATTTTGTATTTGGAGCTTCCAGTGATGAAGTGATCGAACATTATGACAAAAGCTGATTACGTTTCCAAAGCAATTTTATGAGGGAATCCTGAATCAAAAGTATGTAGATTTTATTGTCACGAGCAAGGAAGTGCTGAAGCTAGGACAAAGAGGAACATCTGAGAAACTTCATAACGAACTCATGAATAAAGACTGGTTTATGACTTTGCTGGATCTCAAAGATTATAGAAAAAGTTAAAGATCAGGTATTTGCAGATTATGAAGACCGTAAAAGCATGGGCAAAGAATAAAGATATCTGGCATTTAAACTAAAGTGCATCCCGCGGCAGTATATATAGCTGTCGCGGGATTTTTTTAACAATATTCACATTTTCACTCTGAAGTATTACTCTTTTTCTGTTACTGTCTGCAGAGTCAACAGTGATTTTTTTCTTTCATTACTGGTCACTCCGTGACCAGTAACTTTTTCCTAAGTTCATACAAAATAGCGCAGCATAAACTTGCAAAATCGAAGATTTCCAATTACAATGAATACATCATTCATGAAAAGGATTTTACAAAATGACAAAGGAAGAACTCGCTCTTGAAGTAATAGATCGATTAAAGAAAGAATACCCCCTGGCAGATTGCACTCTTGATTACGACGAAGCCTGGAAACTGTTGGTTAGCGTACGGCTGGCAGCACAGTGTACAGATGCCAGAGTCAATGTTGTAGTGCAGGATCTGTATGCCAGATATCCGGACGTAGCCGCACTTGCAGCAGCTACCCCTGAAGAAATTGAAGCGATTGTAAAGCCTTGCGGACTGGGAAAAAGTAAAGCCAGAGACATCAGCGCATGCATGAAAATCCTGCATGAAAAATACCATGACAATGTTCCATGTGACTTTGACGCTCTTTCTCGCCCCCCGGTGTAGGACGCAAAAGTGCCAATCTGATCATGGGCGATGTATTCGGTAAACCAGCTATTGTCACTGATACACACTGCATTCGTCTCACCAACCGGATTGGCCTTGTGGATGGAATCAAGGATCCTAAGAAAGTTGAAATGGCACTGTGGAAAATCATTCCGCCGGAAGAGGGAAATGATTCTGTCACCGCCTGGTAAACCACGGACGGGAAGTCTGTACTGCCAGAACCAGGCCTTATTGTGACAGATGCTGTCTCGCTGATATCTGCGCAAAAAAACGGAGTAGACTAAAGCAAAGGCTTTCTGCAGGATATGCAGGTTTTAAAGTTCCCTATAAAAAAGAAAGCATTTTCGCCCGGATATTTTTCTCGAAAAATGCTTCCTTTACGGTTATTCTCCCACACTTCTTCTCAACGCAAACATAAAAATCTTCTCAAATCCCACACTCACTGCAATAATGACAATTGTCCATGCAAACAGGTCTGGTGTCTCCAGATACACCTTGGCTTTGTATAATTTTTCACCGATGGACCCAGCAGGAATGCCGATTACTTCAGCCGCAATCCCCGCTTTCCAACAGAGACCAAGTCCCAGTTTACAGGCAGTAACTGCATATGGCATAACCTGGGAAAGATAGATAAATTGTAATTTTTTTCCCACTCCCGCGCCAAAGGAATCTGCCATCTCCAGAAGCTGTTTGTCCGTCTGCCTGATTCCTTCCCAGAATATTTGTATATACCACTGGAAAAACCATGAGAAACGAAATAAAAACGGATAAGTTTCTGGATGGGATCCATATCAGGCACAAAATGATAAAAAGAAGCAACCGGCGTAGCTTTTATCACCATGATCAATGGCTCCCATCAGCACTTCCACAGCAAAAAAAGCAGAAGAAAGTGCCGCCAGAACTATTCCCAGGATCAAAGCCAGAGAAAATCCCAGTATAATCCTTACGAAACTGAATACCACAGATTTCCAGAAATCTCCCATTACAATCAATTCGGTAAGTCTTTATAACAGAAACAGGAGATGCCAGAAGGATCTCCTGTCCCAGATACATACTGGTCAGCTGCCATACCATAATCCATACGGCAGCTGCCACAATTTTATAAAATATCCGATATTTTTTGCCTTATCAGCGTTTATAATAGAAGTCCTCATCTGGTAACTGACCTCCGATTGTTTCCGGATTCTGCTCATTTAGTGTTCAGATAGCCGGAAAGAATGGTCTGCATTTCGTCGCCCCTCCATGAATACAATACTGCATTCCGGAATGGCTTTTGCTGCAACTTCTGCCGGAATAATATCATGGTTTCCAATAATCTGGGCAGCTGCTTCTGTATCAGAATTTACAAATTCTACAGAGTCCTTTATATGCATCCATAAACGCATCAATATCTGCTTCATGCTCTTTCAGATAATCATTTCTGGCACCATAACACCTGTTACCAGCCTGCTTCCATCTGTTGCAGAAGACTCCCAAAAGCTCATTCCAGGTCAAAGGGCCACATGAAGGTTCTCATTCTTCATAAGTGCAGTGTGGTTACAAAAGGCTGGAAGAAGTCCAACTGCTGTCTGGTCTTCTGCAAAGCGCACTACAACCTCTGCATGCTCAGACTTGTACTCAATGGTCACATCCTTCTCCGATCCAGTCCATTAGACTTCAGAACAGAGTTTAACGCATACTCGGAGTCGCACCTTTACCACTGGCATAGATCATTTTCCCTTTAAATCATCTACAGACTGGATGGAATCACCATTTCTCCACCAGATAAAGAACACCAAGAGTATTTACTCGCCAGAACGCTGACGTTTTTATCTGTTTTCTGATATAAAACAGGCTATTAAATTGATGGAACAGTTGCTACATCTGTTCACAGGTAATATCCCGCGAGGTGTTTTTTGTGAGCGAAGGTCACAGAAAACCCGAGAGTTAAGTTTGCAGCGCGAAATCATGCAAAAGCATGATTTCTGTGCATCGCGTAGCGCGTTACTGGGCACGGAGTGAAAACCGTAATAGAAAATATACTGCTGCAACAGTCGATATTTGTCTCTTGGATTTATAGCCAAAACTATGCGTCATAATCATTATCCAGATCAAAATATGAGGATTCAGGAAAAGGAGAAATTCGGTTTTATCACAGTCAAAATAATCCGGTTCTACCCATATCATGATTTATACTGCCTGAAGAAAGGGGTCAGACTGTCCAGGGCCTTGGCAAGGAACCAAGAGCTTCCTTCTCGTCAGTACATCAAGACGCTGCATCTGTCATTTTGCGGTGAAATTCCGCGGTGATGATATGCCTTTCTTCCTTTCAGGGTGAGATGGATAAATACCACGCACGGCGATCCTGTCCTGCTCACTTCTGCCCCTTGTAGCGCATCCCTTTTACAAGGCTGTTCATGGAAGTAGTCAGGGGAACCTTACGGTGATATTCGGATTTTGGCCCGCAATGTCGGACATTTGTTCGCCAAGGCCTACAGCTTCAATAATATGCATATCATTTATTCGTGATATCCTTATATTCTTCCGTAATGATTGCCTGCTCTTCCAGCTCCATAATCTCGTTAAACAGATGTACCAAGTACATCATTAATAACTTCCCTGTTCTCCACTCTTTTTCTCTCCTATAATGTGACAACATTATTTTCTATAAAACATTCAAAGCAAATATTTACGGTAAGTATATCACAATTTGATATGTTTTTCTACCAATTTTACAAATTTCGAAAACGCTTATAGCGCTTATTCAGTAATTTTTCGGATCAAGCAACTGATAAGTTTCCAGGAATTCTTCTATTCTGTTTTTCAACTCTTCCATGGTATCTGCCATATTTTCTCTGGTAAGAGGCTGATTCTGGATTACCTGCTCAATAATTCCAAGGTCCTTCAGATCTACGGCTGTCAGCTTCATTACTTCTGCGGCTTCCTTTGCCCGTGTGCTGTCTTTCCACAAAAATAGATGCAAAGCCTTCTGGGGAAAGAATTGAATAAATGGAATTCTCCATCATCCAGACCTGATCACCTGCGGCAAGAGCAAGGGCCCCACCGCTGCCACCTTCTCCAATTACAATGAAAGCACCGGAACTTTAAGGCTGGAGAGCTCATACAGATTTCAGGCAATTGCCTCTCCCTGGCCCCGTTCTTCCGCCTCCAGTCCACAAAACGCCCCAGGTGTATCCACAAGGCAGATCACTGGTCTGTGGAATTTTTCTGCCTGCTTCATAAGACGCAGGGATTTTCGGTAGCCTTCCGGGAGAAACCATGCCAAAATTATGGGCAATATTCTCTTTTGTACCATTTCCTTTTTCTGGGCGATCACAGTTACAGGCTTTCCTGCAAGGTATGCAATACCGCCAATCAGAGCCGGATCATCGCCAAAAGTCTATCTCCATGAAGCTCTATAAAGTAATCAAACAGCCGGGAAGATAATCTTTTTCCTGTTGGGCGTTCTTTTGCTTCGTGCAAGAGAAACATGCTCCCCAGGCAGATTTTTTTGCTGTGATTTTCGTCGTAAAATCCACATTTTAATTTGTTGTTTACAGACATGCCGTCAGCTGAATCAGATTTTTTTCTGAAATCTTCTCTGCATTTTCCTGTCCTTCCAGACTTTCCGCACAATCATTTTTACAATGCATTTTCAAGAGTCTGGCCAGTGTTTCTTTCATGTTCTTTCGTTCTGCAATCTGATCAATAAATCCATGTTCCAACAGAAATTCTGAACTCTGAAATCCTTTAGGGAAGCTTCTGCCGGATCGTTTTGTTCTATCACTCTGGGACCTGCCAAAACCAATTAATGCACCTGGTTCTGCAAGGATAATATCTCCAAGCATGGCAAAGCTTGCTGTAACGCCACCGGTAGTTGGATTCGTAAGGACACTGATATAAAGAAGCCCGGAATCGCTGTGTCTTTTTAAAGCTGCGGAGGTTTTTGCCATCTGCATCAGTGATACGATTCCTTCCTGCATTCTGGCACCTCCTGAAAGCAGGCAAAAAGCACTACAGGCAGTTCCTGTGTTGCCCTTTCCACTGCTCTGGCAATTTTTCTCCCATTTTCTCCCATACTAGCCATGAGAAAACGGGCTGTCACACACTCCAAGCACTACAGATATTCCGCCTATTTTTTGCCTTTCCTGTGACAATTGCTTCGTCCAGGTTTTGTCTTTTCCTGAAGCTTTTTTACCTTCTCTTCGTACCCTTTATAGGACAAAGGATTGCTTATTGGCATTACCTTATCCCACTCTTCAAAGGTTCCTTCATCTGCCAGCATTTCCGATTCTTCTCCTTGCATGAACACGGAGGAAATAATTGCCGCAATGCGGACAGATATATAGGCATTCTTTTCACCTCATCTACAAATACAGCGGCCTTGCAGGCATTGCATTTCTTCAGCATACCATCCGGCACTTCTGGTTTCATTTCTTTATCTGCACCTGCAGATTTGTTTACAATTGTACGTTTAAAGGCATATCTAAGCTTCATTTACCTTCACTCCTCCGATCTGATGACTCTCCAGAAAGCCGATATCAAATACACCTTTCTGATAGTCCGGATCGTTCATAATTTCAAACTGATAGTCTACATTTGTATCAACACCCTGAATGATCATTTCTCCCAGAGCGCTTTTCATTTTTGCAATTGCTTCCTCACGGTTATTGCCGTGTACGATCAGCTTTGCAAGCATGGAATCATAATACGGTGGAATCTGATAACCATTGTAAATTCCTGTATCTACCGGATTCCCTGGCCTCGGGAAGATGAAGATCCGTGATTGTTCAGGTGACGGGCGAAAATTTTCCATGGATTTTCGGCATTATATGACATTCTATGGCATGTCCCTGAATATGAATATCTTCCTGGGAAAAGGCAGAGCTTCCCCGGAAGCAATCCTTAACTGCTCCTTAACCAGATCCAGACCGGTAACCCATTCTGTCACAGGATGCTCAACCTGAATACGGGTATTCATCTCCATAAAATAAAATTTCCCTGTCTTTTCAAGGAGAAATTCAATGGTTCCGGCATTTACATAATGTGCTGCTTTCGCCGCTTTTACTGCTGCAATTCCCATCTCTTTCCGCAGCTCTTCTGACACTGCCATAAGAAGGAGATTCTTCAATCATTTTCTGATGATTTCGCTGAATCGAACAGTCCCTTTCTCCAAGGTGTACTACATTTCCATGACTGTCTGCAAGGATCTGAAATTCAATATGTCTGGGATGTTCCACAAAATGCTCGATATACATGGTTCCATCTCCAAATGCGATCTGAGATTCCTTCTGGGCTGTAAGAAATGCCAGTTCAAAAAGTCCTCCGAGAAAAGGCAGTCCTCATACCTTTTCCACCGCCTCCAAGAGCTGCTTTTATAATAACCGGATAGCTGATCTGACTGGCTCTCTTGTCCCTGTTTCCACATCCAGAATAGCTTTTGTAGTGCCGGGGGATTACTGGAACTCCTGCTGCTTCCATGGTATTTCTGGCAATCTGTTTGTTTCCCAGATTCTGGATTACCTGTGATGGAGGTCCCACAAAAGTGATGCCGCACTGCTCACAAATCTGGGCAAATCTGGCATTTTCAGATAAGAAGCCAAATCCAGGATGTATTGCATCTGCACCGGATACTATGGCGGCACTGATAATACTTTCCATATTCAGATAACTTTAACAGAAGGTCCTTGTCCAATACAGATGGCTTCTGTCTGCAAGCTGCGTATGCAGGCTTTCTTTTGTCCGCCCTCAGAATACACTGCAACTGCTTTATTCCCATTTCCTGACAGGCGCGGATGATCCTTACGGCAATTTCTCCGCGATTGGCAATTAATAACTTTCTGATCATAATTTCACCCTTCCTGAGTATCGTTATATATATCTATCTAGCCCACCATAAAAGTAAGTTCCGCTTTCACTACAACCTTTCCATCCACAGTTGCCACAGCCTCTCCAACACCCATAGGCCCTTTCTGTTTCATGACTTTCATTTCCAGTTTTAGCTATCTCCAGGCTGAACTTTTTCCTTTAAACCGGCACTTATCAATGCCGCCAAAGTAAGCAATCCTGCCTTTGTTTTCAGGCTTGGAAAGAATCGCGACCGCACCTGTCTGTGCCAGTGCCTCCACGATCAGAACGCCTGGCATTACTGGCTCCCTGGGGGAAAATGTCCTTTAAAAAATCCTCCGGAATGTGACACATTTATAGCCAACAGCAAATTCTCCCGGTTCATAATCTTCGATGTAGTCAACCAAAAGGAACGGGTGACGATGAGGAAGAATTTCCTCAATTTGTTTTATATTTAAGTGATTCATATCCTCCTATTTCATTGAAAAACGAATGTGTTTATCCTATTTTTGATAAAATGGTCTGCGTGTCAAAAGCGATTCTGACCTTTTAACATGGATATTATAAAATTTAGCTTCTTTTTATATCAACGGATTACAAATAACGGCTGTCCATACTCTACAGGCTGACCGTTTTCAACCAGAATTTCTGCACCTTCTCCATCAAAATCGCTTTCAATATCGTTCATTAGGTTTCATAGCTTCTACAATAGCAAGAATCTGTCCTTTTTTACTATATCTCTCCCACTTTTACAAAGGCAGGAGCATCCTCAGATGGAGCTGCATAGAATGTTCCTACCAGAGGAGATTTCACAGTATTTCCTGTTGGTTCTCCGTTAGAAATCACTGTATCTGAAGCCTGTTTTTCTCACTTGCAGAAAGTTCTTTATCCGCCATTTTTCTATCTGGAACCTGTTCCGAAATGCTATATTTTTCTCCATATACGAAACCTTTTTTCTCCTGTTTCAGCACCCGATAATATGTTATTTTGCATGGTTCAGGTATGATCACAGGTGCAATTTTATTATTTAAAGTCAGTTTCACTCCATCACTTTCATAGCAGAAAGACTCCAGATGAGAAGCTGATACATGGTCAACCAACTTTAATATCTGTTCAAATTCCATGATTTTTTCTCCTTATTTACAGCAATTTCTGCAGCAATTCATACTTTAAATGTAGCTGTTCAGTACCTTCAAAGTTACAGGCTTCGCTAAACTGATATTACTCACTTTTACCTGTATTTTTCATTAAAAAGTACTGCGTTATGTCCACCAAATCCAAGAGAATTACTCATAGCATAATTTACTTCCTGCCGTGTTGGTCCGCCGATACAATAATCGAGATCCAACTCTTCTTCTGTCTCCTTTGTTGCCTACCGTCTGATGAATAAAACCTTCCTCAATGGACTTCACACAGACAACAGCTTCCCACCTCCGGCGGCTCCTAAAAGATGTCCGATCATAGATTTGGTAGAATTAATTTTTACCTTCTTAGCCGCATCTCAAGGGCTGCTTTAATGGCTCTTGTTTCAAAAAGATCGTTGTGGTGTGTACCTGTTCCGTGCGCATTAATGTAGTCGATTTCTTCTGGCTGTATACCAGCTTCTTTCATGGCATCCGTCATAGCACGTGCCGCTCCGCTGCCGTCTTCAATCGGAGACGTAATGTGGTAGGCATCGGCAGTTGCGCCATATCCCACTACCTCAGCATAGATCTTCGCACCACGTGCTTTTGCATGCTCAAGTTCCTCCAGAACAACAACTCCGGCTCCTTCTCCAATTACAAAACCGCCTCTTTCTTTATCGAATGGAATGGACGCACGATATGGATCCTGACTGGTGCTAAGGGCAGTCAGATTCGTGAATCCAGCCACACCAACCGGGCTGATCGCACCTTCCGTTCCCCTGCGATCATAACCTCTGCATCACCATACTGGATTGCACGAAATGCATCTCCGATACAATGTGTTCCAGACGCACAGGCAGTCACTACGTTGTGCATTTTCCTTGCACCAAGAGCAATGGATACGTTTCCAGCGGCCATATTGCTGATCATTTTGGGAACAAGAAGAGGGTCAACCTTTGATGGTCCGCGCTGGATCAGTCTCTGATCTGCAGATTCCATTGCCTGAAGGCTTCCAATTCCGGATCCCAACGATCACTCCGACACGGAAAGGATCTTCTTTTCCATTTCAATTTCTGCATCTGCCATAGCCTCCTTTGCTGCAGCCACTGCATATTGGGAAAACAGTTCCATTGTTTGGCAGATTTGAAATCCATATAATCTTTTGCATTAAAATCTTTTACTTCTGCCGCAAGCTTCACCTTAAAATCTGCAGTATCAAATCTGGTAATTTCTCCAATTCCTACCTTACCTGTTTTTACACTTTCCCAGAAGGCCTGCACATTATTTCCCACAGGTGTTACTGCTCCAAGTCCAGTCACCACACACGTCTTTACTCATAACATTCCTCCGTCTACGCACAAAAACCTGCCCTGTAATATATCTGGCTTCCGGTGATGCCAGGAATGCTACTGCCTTGGCTACATCCTCCGGTTCACCATAAGTTCCCATAGGAATATTCTTCAGGTTTTTCTTTTTACCTTATCAGAACATCTGTCATGTCCGTTCTGATAAAGCCAGGAGCAACGGCATTTACGGTAATTCCTCTTGATGAAGTTCCCTTTGCTGCAGTCTTTGTGAGACCGATCACACCTGCTTTTGAGGCTGCATAATTAGCCTGTCCGGGGTTTCCGCCGAGGCCAACAATGGATGCCATATTTACAATGCGTCCGCTTTTCTGCTTCAACATCTGTCTGGCCACATGACGAATGCAGTTAAAAGTTCCTTTAAGATTTGTATCTATAACCCTGCAGAAATCATCCTCACTATTGCCATCGAAGCCCGTCTTTTTGTAATTCCTGCGTTATTCACCAAGATATCTATCTGTCCATATTTTTTACTGTTTCTTTAATAAAAAGCACCGCAGGCATCAAAAGTCAGATACGTTTGCACTGACTGGTTTCAGCCGAACCTCCGGCAGCAATAATCTCTAGCTTTCACTGCCTCTGCTTTTTTCTTTTTGAACCATTATAATTTATAACTACAAATGCTCCTTTAGTGCAAGCTCAAAGCAATCGCTCTTCCGATCCGGGAAGCACCCTGTTACCAACGCAAAATCTTTTTCTGCATTCATTCCTTGTTTCTCCTGTAAAGTCAGGTGAATATCATATTTTTCCAGCACGACAAACATTAACTTTCCTTTGTTAACCACTTGAATTTCTCCGTATCGGCTGCTTCTGATAATACCTGTATTGTTTTAATTAACTGTTTTTGATCTTATTTTCTGTGTATAAGATCTGAAATCTGCTCAAGATCTTCCACATTCTGAATATTATAGGTCTTCATTTCCGGCGCTATTTTCTTTCATAAAACCAGCCAGAGTCTTTCCAGGGCCAATCTCTACGAAGGTATCCACCTCCTGAATCATCTTTTCCACTCTGCTGCCAGAGAACAGAGGAAGAAATCTGCCTTGCAAGAAGATCTTTTTGTCTCTCTGATGTCTGTCACATACTGGGCAGTCACATTAGTCACATAAGAATCTTCAGACCGGAAAATTCCACTTTTGACAGTTCTTTTTCCAGTTCTTTTCCTGCATTTTGAAGCAAAGAGGAAATGAAAAGGGCCACTTACTGCAAGGGAAAGTACACGCTTTGCACCGGCTTCTTCAGCTTCACAGAAGCTTCTTCTACAGCAGGTTTTGGTCCTGGATAACAATCTGTCCAGGGCAGTTGTAATTGGCAATTTCAGCCTTTGTTCCTGCAATTGCATTCTGGATCTTATCTGCATCAAGACCTATAACAGCTGCCATAGAGCCTTTCCTGCCGGCACTGCGTGTTCCATAGGATTCCTTTTTCGCACAGTTACTATGGCATCTTTCACACTCATTCCACCTGAAACAGCAATGGCGCAGAGTTACTCTCCAAGGCTTAATCCGGCAGTTATATCCGGATGAAGCCCACACTCCTCCACCACTTTTTTCCATTGCAAGACAGGTGGTTACCAGTGCTGCCTGTGTATATTCTGTAAGGTTTAATCTATCATTTTTTCAAAGCAAAGAGCTTTCTATATCCAGAGAAAGCCATTGACTTGCCTGGTCAAAAATCTGTCTGGCAGAAGGATACTTTCATAAAATCCTGTCCCATTTTCTGTGCTCCTGTCCAGGGAAAAAGAAATGCGATCTTACTCATAAATTCCAGTTCCTTTCAACAACGCATCTGTCTCTTTTACCAGCTTTCTGATCAGTTCCTGACAGCTCATCTGCTCCTTCACAAGTCCTGCACTCTGACCAGCCATAACGCTTCCCATTTTCACATCTCCGTCTACAACAGCACGGCGCAGGCTGCTAAGCGTCATCTGCTCCAGTTCCTCAAACGGAACTCCTTCTGCCTCTTTTTCAAGTATTCTTTTTGTCATCTGATTGCGGAGAGCACGTACCGGATGACCGGTGGAACGACCGGTTACCTTTGTATCAATGTCCTTTGCTTTCAGTATCATATCTTCAACAATTCTGATGTGCTCCAGCACTCTGTGGTTGCCTAAAATGAGTTCCATCTGAACGGCTTTTGCACCAAGCATGAAGGCTGCTGCAATCCCTCTTCCGTCTGCGATTCCAATTCAGCTGCAATAACCGGAATGTTACTGCATCTACGACCTGAGGCACCAGAACCATTGTGGTTGTTCACCGATATGGCCGCCGGATTCACATTTCTGCCACTATCAGCATCCGCATCGCTCCATTCCTTTTAGTGTGAGCCATAGAAGCAATAACGGAATGATCTTTACTCCTGCTTCTTTTCCACATTTTCATGTATTTCGGGTTTCCTGCACCGGTTGTAACCACTGAACTTTTTCTTCCATAATTACCAGTAATCTCATCTGCATATGGACTCATCAGCATAATATTCACACCAAAGCGTTTATCGGTCAGTTTTTTACCTCCTGCACCTGCTGACGAACCCAGTCTGCAGGAGCGCTTGCGGTCTAATCAGCCTCCAGTCCGCCAGCTGCTGAAACAGCTGCCGCCAGATGATATTCTACACCTGGTAATGTTGCCCTGAATGATCGGGTATTCAATTCCAAGTAATCTGTAAATTTCTTTGTTTTCATGAAATTCTCCATTCTGTAATTCCGTTATACCATGCCCGCCTATGGCAAATACATGCCGGAATCATCCTTTAAAAAACTTATATTTCCTGACGTTCCGGTTGATTATTTCTGTATACTGCCAAAGTCTGAATATAAAATTTTCAAATTACTGGCGACTCTGAAGATAGCTTTCCACATCACCGATGGTCTTAATATTCTCAAGATCTTCAGTGGGAATCTCTACCTCAAACTCTTCCTCCAGTGCCATTACCATCTCAAAAAGATCAAGGGAATCTCTGAGATCTTCTTTGAAAGATGTTTCTGCTGTCATTATACTTATTGTCTGCTCCTCAATGAATCTGCCGATTTCTTGATTTTTCTAACATTTTTTGTTTCCCCTTATTTTGTTTTTAGATTTTTCAAATCCATTTTTCAACTTTTATGATTCAGCTTTACATGGTTGTTGTTCACTTTTATATGACCAGAGTAAAGTTTTGAAAAAGACATTCTGCAAAATATAATTGTAAAATAGGGCGCGCAGATTGCGGGAAATGATTTTCAAAACGCTCTAACAACCTGTATTTATCAGCCTGAATTACTTTATTTCCAGAGCAAAGCAGCTTTTTATCTGCTTATGTTTTATTTTTCAAAGCCTCTGATACACATTTTTACCACTGAAGCAGGCTGGCTCTATAGGTAAGTCCACCGCCAAATCCTTGAAAGGATAATCCAGTCTCTGAATTTAATCTGGCTTTGCTCCACTCATCCAGGAGAAGGAATGCTTATGGAGGATGTATTTCCAGATTTTCTATATTCATTTGGATACTTCAGTTGTCTGCTATGTTTTTGACACTGAAGCAATGATTCTTTTTATTCGCCTGATGAAGACATGTAAAAGCGGATTTCTTCTTTGTTTGTTTTCCTGCTTTTT
>VOFH01001734.1_pt1 | contig 30468 bp, 40 predicted proteins | sample 5384091 | NCBI WGS metagenome assembly VOFH01 (sample SAMN12384727, study PRJNA508395) | human gut metagenome | isolation source: healthy gut G | host: Homo sapiens
CGGCTCTGCGGCCTGTGCGTCTGCTTGCTGCGTTTCGGCTGCGTCCATATAGGCTTTGTCCTGTTCGCCGCGCTCCGGCTGCGGGTAACTCATAATGCGGTATTCTTCCGGCACTTCGCGCCCCTCAAACTGCCGTTCCCACTCGTCGCCGCTTTCCACGATATAGCCGTACTCGGTAAAGGCCGGTGATAAGTTCCTTTGTGCTGCCCTCCATATCGGAAGTGATATATTTGCTGTCGGTGCGGGGATAGGTCAAAAGCCGTTTTTCATAAAGGGCTTGCGCATAGTCAAGGGTCTGTTTCGCCGTAAACCCATACAAACGGTTTGCTTCCCGCTGCAAGGCGGTGAGGTCAAACAGTTTCGGCGGGGCTGCGGTCTTTTTCTCTTTTTTAAGGGAAGTACAAACGGCCTGCGATTTCTCGCAAGCCGCTTTCATCTGCCGCGCCGCCGCTTCGTCGTCCTGCCTTTCGGAAAGGGCGGCAACGCCGCCAACGTCCAGCCGGACGACATGATATTTCTCTTTCTTAAAGCTGCTGATTGCATAGTCGCGGTTTACCAGCATAGCAAGGGTGGGCGTTTGCACTCTGCCGACATTCAATGTTTTATGGTAGAGGATAGAGAAAAGGCGGGTCGCGTTAATGCCAATGAGCCAATCGGCCTTTGCCTCTTTGAGTGTCATGTAGTCCATGCTCATACCTCCGACAACATTTCTTATTATATTTCATCAACTCGAAGAACGCAAGGCAGGAAATGTGAATAGATGTTGAATACGCTGCTATCGAAGAAGGATTTCTTTGATAGCTTTTTTTAATTCATCACTTGACATTGTGGCAAAGAGCTTATGAGTCAGGACGAGATTGCAGTCATGGATGGCGGTAAGTGCATTATGCAGCTTAGGGGAGTAAGACCATTCTTCTCCAATAAGTTTGATATAACAAAGCATAAGCAGTACCATTTGCTTTCTGACTATGACGAGAAGAATGCCTTTGACATCGAAAAATATGTAAAGAACCTGTACCATGCAAAGATCAGGAACAATGACACCGTTGATGAGGTGGAAGATGTCGGGGAAATCGCAGCTTAAACTAAATATGGAACTATTAACACAACTTCTGGACAAAATGTCCAAAAGTGGAAACGGAGTTTTGAATGTACTTTAGGATAGAAAAAGCATCCGATACCGCAGTCGGCAAACTTGAAGGTATCGGATGCCTGTCAGGGTAATCCTAAAGGAATGCCCTGTCTTTATTTTATCACAGGACGGGGCATTAGACACAAAAAACTCTTTCCAAAACAAATCAAATTTAAGGAAAGAAAGAGGTAAATTAAAATGTCATTTTTTACAACAGCAGTAACAGGATTAAAGACCGTAGTGACAGCAAGCGGAGCAGGTGTAGGCGTATGGGGTGTTATCAATCTTCTGGAAGGTTACGGTCATGTACGGTAGAGAAGCACAAGACATGGATAGCCAGCCCTGCCGCTATTCCGAAGTCAGGGGAACGCAATAGAAAAATTCATAGCTGTATGCTATACTTAATTAGCATTTGAACATATCAAGCTGACACAGCAATCTCTTTGCTTGCTGTTAATGCGCGTCTACCAATAGTCCGCACAAAGCAAGAGTAGCGTAAAGGTATAAAAATTTCAAACTTCTTTGTAACGAAATTCCGATTTCTCCGTCTAACCTATGAAGCTGAAGGAGGTGATGACAAGTATGGACTATGAAAAGCTCTATAAAGCCTACTATTTACAGGTATACTCGTATACTATTTCTCTTGCCAAAAATCGTGAGATAGCAGAGGAAATCACGCAGAACACATTCTATAAGGCTGTTTCTACAACATCACAATTCAAAGGTAAGTCAGATGAATTGACATGGCTCTGCTCCATAGCAAAAAACCTTTACCATGATGAAATGCGAAGCCGTCAGCGAGTAGCTGATGTGAGCGAAATCAATGACTTGCCATCAAATGAAAATGTTGAGAACTCAGTTGCAGATTCTGACATGGCGTTCCGCATACACCTCGTTCTTCACCGTTTGGAAGAACCATACAAAGAAGTATTTCAGCTTCGCGTATTCGGGGAACTATCTTTTTCACAAATTGCTGCAATTTTTGGAAAAACAGAATCATGGGCGAGAGTTACTTATCATCGTGCAAAGCTAAAAATTCAAGAAAGGATGGATGAAAAGCATGAGTAAACAATGCGATATTGTTCGAGATATTCTTCCGCTGTATGTTGACGGTGCTTGCAGCGAAGCAAGCGCAGAGATGGTAAAAGAGCATTTGAACGCCTGTGCTGACTGTAACGCAATTTATCAGAAATTGCTTTCTCACACGAGCGAAGATGTTCTTCACGAAGAAAGCGAAAGCGTTATTATGCGCCATGAGGCAAAAGAAAAGCAGAGAGGCAGAAAAAAGATAACGATTGCTGTTCTCGTTTCCATCGCTCTTTGTATCATTGCAATTTTTACAGCTCTCTTTCTGTTACCTATAAACATTGCTTATGAGCCTGTCAAAATCGACTTCCCATTTGAGGTTGAAGATGTCGAAAGCGTTGAAATGTACCACTATGACGGAGTGCCTGCATCAGCAGAAAAGAAAGTAGTTGTTGCTGAAAATGATATAAAGACCCTGTATGATAAGTTCAAGGGCTTATCCCTAAAAGACAAAACAACTGAGGAAACTGCCGGAGCAGATGTGACCAGCTTTAGATTTAACCTCTCAGATGGAACAAGCTACGATTTGATTTACGCCTGCTATGGGGTTAAAAACGGCGAATTGAAGTCAGCAGCAGGCGGTTTTAAGTATTTCACAAGTGCGGATATCGGCTCTTATTGGAACAATTTGAATACGGAACTTGAAGCAATTCCTATCAATGAGAGTGAATTGCCGTGAGCAGATAGCAAACCCAGCCGAGCCTGTCAACGGTCAAGATGAACGGCGCAAATGCGCCGCCGTTGACAGCCCCGCCCGTCTTTGCTGTTCGGTAATCAAGAGGGCGACAGCACAAGATGCTGCCGCCCTCTGCCATTATTCAGAAAGGGGATTTTCCATGACCGAACACGAAAAGTATCAAGAACATATCCGGCATACACACGATGCCTTTTGCAAGACCGTTATTCGCCACGCTGCCATAGACGCAGCCCGGAGCATACGTAGCCGCCGCAAGCGGGAAATCTCGCGTGAATATCTGATAGAAGAAAAACACTATCCATTCAGCACCACAGATAAATACTTTGCGGAGCAATCCGCCATGAACAGCTATCCGCTTTTCGTCTGTGGTCAGATGGTGCTTTTGGAAAGTCCAGAGCTTGCCGCAGCGCTGTCCGCACTATCACAGATGGAACAGGAAATCATTTTCCTGTACTACTTCCAACGATTGACGCATAGGGAGATTGGACGGAGATATGGACGGGCTGGCAACACAACCGGGCGGCGTATTCAGATGATTTTACGGCAGCTACGGGCAGAGTTGGAGGGTTTGTCCTATGAACCAGCTACTTCCCTATGAAACAATCGTTAAGGCAAGCGAGGGCGACCCGGAAGCTGTTGCCGCCGTTCTATCTCATTATGCCGGATATATCCGCTCCTGTGCGAAAATGGATGGACAGATCAACACAGATATGCAGGAACATATCGTCGGGCGGCTGATAGAAAGTTTGTTGAAGTTCCGCTTTGACCGCTAAACAGAAAAGTTGTATAATTAGAGCCTGACAAATTAAACTTTAATGAGGGTAGAGCAAATGGAACAGATTATCAATTATAGAGACATACCCACAGATAAAAGGATTGACATATTAAATGCTCTTGAGCGAATAGGTTTTTTTCCTGCATACGGCGGTGTGAAAACCACGCAACAAATTATGGAAAAGTCAGTTCCGGGTTCAGGTCCACAATTCTATTTCGTTTTCCGTGAAAATGAGTTGATAGGCTACAATTTTCTCATTGGTGACACTAAGAAATATAAAGCGTTCCCATGGCTTGCTATTAGCAATATGGATGAGCAGAAGTTGACTGTTTGTGAAGAACTGATGAAAATGCAAATTGCCTTTTTTGAAGAACTCGGAATGCAAAAGATAGCAGATCATTGTGTTAGAATTATGGAAGATTACAGAAAAGGAATTGGAAAGCGAAAAGAAAGCGATTGCAGATAAATTCCATTTGAAACACGGCTGACAATTTAATACCGCCGCCCATCACAGCGGCAGATAAGCAGTAAATCTTGAAAAAGGTTTGCTGCTTTTTTTGCGCCCATTTTCAAAAATCTTTGGCAAACCACACCGCCGGATTGTTGTAGGGAGCAGACAGGGAAAACAAAAAAAATTTCCGCTGCGTTTGCCAAAACGACCCCTTTTCACCGTTGTAGTGGTGAACAGCGGGCAGAACACGCCGCCGCAATCGCTATATTGGTGGAGCAAGCCAGTATATCCGCAAACCAGAGCCGCCGAGGAAAGCGGCAGTTTTTAGAGCAAGATTCTACCGCAGTACCAAATTTCGCTTATCGCTCATTTTGTCCTTGCGGGAATCTTGTTGGGGAGTGCCTTCCCCAAACCCTGCTTATGCGGCTTACGCCGCTTGAAAAATTCCCGCAAATTCTTTTCGGATTATTTCAAAAACAGTTCCGCTACACACCCCGTTTTTCTCCTATTAGTGAGAGGACACCACGCACAGAAAGGAGGTCAACCACCTATGAAACGATATAACATGCCCCACCGCAGCAGGGTAGTCAAGACCCGGCTGACCGATGAAGAATACGCCGACTTTACCGCCCGGCTTGCCCCTTATGGTATGAGCCAGTCCGAATTTATCCGGCAAGCCATTACACGGGCAACCATACGCCCCATTGTTACCGTTTCCCCGGTCAATGATGAATTGCTTGCCGCTGTCGGGAAGCTGACCGCCGAATACGGCAGGATCGGCGCAACCTCAATCAGATTGCCCGGTATCTGAACGAATACGGCGTACCGTATAACGCCCTGTCCGGCGAAGTCCGAGCCGCCATTTCCGACCTTGCAGCCTTGAAGTTTGAAGTCTTGCAGAAAGTGGGTGAAGCTGTTGGCAACATTCAAACATATCAGCTCTAAAAATGCCGACTACGGAGCAGCGGAAGCCTACCTCACTTTTGAGCATGACGAGTTTACCATGAAACCCACCCTTGATGAAAACGGGCGGCTTGTTCCCCGTGAGGACTACCGCCTTGCCACGCTGAACTGCGGCGGGGAAGATTTTGCTGTTGCCTGTCTGCGCTCCAATCTCCGCTATGGCAAGAACCAAAAACGGGAAGATGTGAAATCCCACCACTATATCATCAGCTTTGACCCACGGGACGGAACGGACAACGGTCTGACCGTTGATAAGGCGCAGTCGCTGGGCGAGGAATTTTGCAACGAGCATTTCCCCGGACACCAAGCCATTGTCTGCACCCACCCGGACGGGCACAATCACTCTGGCAACATTCATGTGCATATCGTCATAAACAGCTTGCGGATTGAAGCCGTCCCGCTTCTGCCCTACATGGACAGACCAGCGGACACGAAGGACGGCTGCAAGCACCGCTGCACAGACGCAGCTATGGAATATTTCAAGTCCGAAGTCATGGAGATGTGCCACCGGGAAAATCTGTATCAGATTGACCTTTTGCATGGCAGCAAGAACCGAGTGACCGAGCGTGAATACTGGGCGCAGAAGAAAGGGCAGCTTGCCCTTGATAAAGAGAACGCCGCCAGAGAAGCCACCGGACAGCCGACCAAGCCCACCAAGTTTGAAACGGACAAGGCGAAGCTGCGCCGGACGATACGGCAGGCACTTTCCCAAGCTGGCAGCTTTGACGAGTTTGCTTCCCTGCTTTTGCGGGAGGGCGTAACTGTCAAGGAGAGCCGGGGGCGGCTTTCCTACCTCACGCCGGACAGGACAAAGCCTATCACAGCCCGGAAGCTGGGGGACGATTTTGACAAGGCTGCTGTCCTTGCCCTGCTCACGCAGAACGCACACAGAGCCGCCGAACAGACCACAGCCATACCCGAATACCCCCACACCCAAAAGGAACGCTTGCGAGAGGAAAAAACCGCAAAAACCGCCCCGGCAGACAACACCTTGCAGCGCATGGTTGACCGGGAAGCCAAGCGAGCTGAGGGCAAGGGCGTGGGCTATGACCGTTGGGCTTCCCTGCACAACCTCAAACAGATGGCGGCTACCCACAACTTCCTCATGGAGAACGAACTGCTTGACCTTGACAAGCTGGACGCAGCCGTGGAGAGCAGCCGGAAAGCTCTTTCCGAAGCAAGGGAAAGTCTGCGGGGCATTGAGCAGAGCATTTCCGACAAGAAAAGTCTGCGAAAGGTTGTCAACGATTACCGCCGCACCCGCCCCACCATTGACGCTCATAAAAAGCTGTCCGGCAGAAAAGCGGAGAACTACCGCCAGTCCCACGAAGCGGAATTTATCATCTATGAAGCTGCCCTGCGCCAGCTAAAGGTGCTTGCACCGGGAAAGAAGCTGCCCGCCACTTCCAAGCTGAATACGGAGATTGAAGCCCTCATTTCCGAGAAAAACGCAGCTTACAACACCTACCGCACCGCAAAAGCCGAGTATGAGCAGCTTGCCACCGCCAAACGGAACGCAGAGCAGATACTACACGGCACACCGAGCCGACAGAAAAAGCATGAACAGGAGCGTTAAAAACCGCCCCGAAATGATACCGAAACCATACAAAAGGCAGGGGGGTATGCCATACCCTATCCGCAATACCCTGACCTTTCCAACGGGGCTTACAGGGCAGAAAATCCCCGAAAATGACACCGGGAATATACAGATTTTGCCCCTGTCCCCTCATACCCGACCAAACCGAAGAAAGGAGCGTTTTTCATGCCGAGAATGAGCAAGAAGCGGCGGCTGGAATAGATGGAAAGCCCGCCCCACAGATAAGGAGAACCAAGATTATGTCAGATAACCGCAAATATTATTACCTCAAACTGAAAGAAAGCTATTTTGACGATGACGCTATCGTGCTGCTGGAAAGTATGCAGGACGGTATGCTGTACTCCAATATCCTCTTGAAGCTGTACTTAAAATCGCTGAAGAACGGCGGGAAGTTGCAGCTTGACGAGAATATCCCCTACACCGCCCAAATGATAGCCACCATTACCCGCCAGCAGGTCGGCACAGTCGAGAGGGCTTTGCAAATCTTTATGAAACTGGGGCTTGTTGAACCGCTGGACAACGGGGCTTTGTATATGAGCAATATCGAGCTTTTCATCGGTCAGTCCTCTACCGAGGGGGGAGCGTAAGCGCAGGGCAAGAATGAAGATTTCAGAGCAAAAACGGCTTAGTGGACAAGTGTCCGAAGCAAAAGCGGACATTTGTCCACCAGAGATAGAGAGATAAAGAAAGAGATAGATATAGAGATAGAAAAAAGAGAGAGTTAAAACCGGGACGAGCCGCCCCCGCAGCTTACGGCAGATATAAAAATGTGATTTTGACAGATACAGAGCTTTCTGAACTGAAAGCAGAACTGCCCGACAAATGGGAGTATTACATTGACCGGCTATCCGGCTATATCGCTTCTACCGGGAGGAAATACAAGAACCATGCCGCCACTATCCGCAGATGGGCGGCTGACGATACCGCTAAAGCTGCCCCGAAAAAAGGGCATACCCGATTACAGCTACAAGGAGGGAGAAAGTCTATGAAACCAGCTTTTGAAGATATGAGTTTACAGATACCAGCAGCCACCGCCGAGCCGGAGGACTACACAGGTGAGGACGGTCTACTCTACTGCGGCAAGTGCCGGACACCGAAAGAAGCCTATTTTCCGGCTGATTTGCCCTGTTCGGGCGTGACCGACACCCGGCAGAGTGTGACTGCCAGCGGGCGCAGCGCATGGAGCGTGAAGCCGCCGAACAGCAGAGAAAGCACCGGGACAAGGTAGAAGAACTGAAACGCCTGGTTTTTACCGACCCGGCTATGCGGGAATGGACTTTTGCCAATGACAACGGCAGAAACCCGCAGATGAAAACCGCCCGTTTCTATGTGGAGCATTGGGAGGACATGAAAGCCGGGAACATCGGCTATCTGCTCTGGGGCAGCGTCGGCACAGGCAAAAGCTACCTTGCCGGGTGCATTGCAAACGCCCTCATGGAGCAGGAAATCTCCGTAAAATGACGAACTTCGCCGCTGTCCTCAATGACCTTGCCGCCACCTTTGAGGGCAGGAACGAATATATTTCAAGCTCTGCCGCTATCCGCTGCTTATTCTTGATGATTTTGGAATGGAGCGTGGAACAGAGTACGGCTTAGAGCAGGTCTACAATGTGATTGACAGTAGCGAAAAGCCGCTGATCGTCACGACCAATCTAAGCCTTGACGAGCTGAACAATCCCCGGACACAGCCCACAAGCGGATTTATGACCGGGTAACAGAGATGTGTACCCCTGTCTGCTGCTCCGGCGTGAATTTCCGCAGGGAAAAGGCACAGGAGAAAATGGAACGGCTGAAAAAGCTGATGAACGATTGAAAGGAGTTTGCCTATGACCGATAAAAAAGAGCATATCAAACACAGCATGAAAAGCACCGCACCCGCCGACTGCGTGACGGAAATCCGCATAGGGAACTCTGTTCTTGTGGTGTCCGGCTTTTTTTCAAGCAGAGTGCCACGGAAACCGCAGCCGACAAAATGGCTAAGGTGCTGGAAGCGGAAGCTGCTACACAAAAATCGGCAATATGACGGGCGGTAAAGAAGCATTTTTCACATTTTGCCGCTATACACGCCGCCCCGCCATGTGGTACAATCGAAGTACGGAATAGTGGGGCTGGCTGTCGAAACGGAGGAAACCATGTTAAGACAGACAACCCAAAACCTTATTACCGCCCTTTATCCGAGATTATCCCATGAAGATGAATTGCAGGGGGAGAGCAACTCTATATCCAACCAAAAGCGCATTTTAGAAACCTACGCCAAGCAGAACGGCTTTACCAATCTCTGCTGGTACACGGACGATGGTTATAGTGGTGCGAACTTCCAAAGACCCGGGTTTCAAGCCATGCTTGCAGACATTGAAGCCGGAAAAGTCGGCACAGTCATAGTCAAGGATATGTCACGTTTAGGGCGAAATTATCTCCAAGTGGGAATGTACACAGAAATGCTTTTCCCACAGAAAGGCGTCCGCTTTATCGCTATCAATGACGGAGTGGACAGCGCAATGGGCGACAACGATTTTACCCCGCTGCGTAATCTTTTCAACGAATGGATGGTGAGAGATACGAGCAAAAAAATCAAGGCAGTTAAGAAAGCAAAAGGTCTAAGCGGAAAGCCTGTTACCAGCAAGCCCGTGTACGGCTACCTCATGGACGAGGACGAAAATTTCATCATTGACGAGGAAGCCGCCCCGGTAGTCAAGCAGATTTACCAGCTTTGCCTTGCCGGGAACGGTCCGACCAAGATAGCCCGTATGCTGACCGAGCAGGAAATCCCCACGCCGGGGACGCTGGAATACCAGCGCACAGGCAGTACACGCCGCTACCACCCCGGCTATGAATGTAAGTGGGCGACCAATACTGTTGTTCATCTTCTGGAAAACCGGGAATACACAGGCTGTCTTGTGAACTTCAAGACGGAAAAACCGTCCTACAAGATGAAGCACAGCATAGACAATCCCATTGAGAAACAGGCGATTTTCGAGAACCACCATGAGCCAATCATCGACTTGCAGACATGGGAACGGGTGCAGGAGTTACGCAAGCAGCGCAAACGCCCCAACCGCTACGATGATGTGGGCTTGTTCTCCGGCTTGCTGTTCTGCGCCGACTGCGGTCATGTGATGTACCAGCAGCGGTATCAGACCGACAAGAGAAAGCAGGATTGCTACATCTGCGGCAGCTATAAGAAGCGCACCGCCGACTGTACGGCGCACTTCATCCGAACCGACCTTTTGACGGCGGGTGTGCTGGACAATCTGCGGAAAGTGACCGCCTATGCACAGAAGCACGAAGCCCGGTTCGTGAAGCTGCTTATCCAGCAGAATGAAATGGGCGGCAAGAGGAAACAGGCGGCAGCCACGAAGCAGCTTGAACAGGTGCAGCGCCGGATTGCAGAACTTTCCCGCTACATCAAGCGTCTGTATGAGGACAATGTAAACGGGAAAATCAGTGATGAGCGTTTCATGGAAATGTCCGCAGACTACGAAGCCGAGCAGCGGGAACTGAAAGACAGAGCCGCCGCTTTGCAGGGCGAGCTGGACAAGGCACAGGAAGCCACGGTAAACGCTGAAAAGTTTATGAGCGTTGTCCGCAAGTACCTTTCTATCGAAGAACTGACACACACTCTTTTGCGTGAAATGGTGGAGAAAATCGTTGTTTATGAATGTGAGTATGACGAGAACGAAGTACGCCGCCAGCGCATTGATATTTATTACAGCTTTGTCGGCAAGATTGACTTGCCCGAAGAATAAAGCCCGACCTATCCGACACCCTGCGCAAGTGTCTGATAGGAACGGCAAAATTTTTTACACTTCTATTACTTCTTTATCGCACATAAGCAAAGTCACAGGGAATCAAGCAGCTTATGTCCGGCGGGGGCATTATCATTGTGGCACAGACGGTGATTCCACAGCTCTCCACACTGTTCTCATAAGAGATAGTCCATCATTGGTGGAATCATTGACAAGATCACTGATTTCATAAAGGAAATGCTGCAAGGGTGGGTGCTGTCCAACCTTGAAACCATGTTTACCGATGTGAATGACAAGGTAGGCACGATTGCAGGGGAGGTCAGCCAGACACCCAGCTCATGGAACTCCGGTATTTTCAGCATGGTGCAGACGTTATCGGAAAATGTCATTGTCCCCATAGCGGGAATGATTATCAGCTTTGTGCTGGTCTATGAGCTGATCACAATGGTTATAGACAAAAACAATATGCACGACTTTGATACGAGCCTATTCTTCCGTTTTTTATTCAAGGCTTGTATCGCTGTCAGCTTACTTTCTAAGACCTTTGATATTGTCATGGCGGTCTTTGATGTGGGAAGTCATGTAGTGACACAGGCGGCAGCTTCCATATCCGGCTCAACGAGTTTGGATGTGCAGGCTACGCTTACTTCCATGTTCAACAGCCAGATTGACAGCATGGGGATTGGGGAGCTGATAGGACTTGGAATGGAAACCATGATCATCAGCCTGTGTATGAAAATCATGTCCGTCCTTATCACCGTCATTTTATACGGACGTATGATTGAAATATACCTTTATGTATCGGTAGCGCCAATCCCGGCAGCGACAGTTACCAACCGGGAATGGGGAACAGTCGGAACCAACTATCTAAAGGGACTTATCGCTTTAGCATTTCAGGGATTCTTCATTATGGTATGTGTGGCAATCTACGCTGTGCTTGTGGCGAGCGTGGCAGTCGCAGGCAATCTTCACAGTGCCTTATGGTCTGTGGCAGCCTATACTGTAATCTTATGCTTCAGCTTATTCAAGACAGGTTCCTTATCAAAATCAATCTTTAACGCCCACTAATTCATGGTGGGCGTTGTCCATATATGGGTATGCACACGAAAGGAGCAGACTATGGCAATATCAGTACTAGTGCCAAAAGACCTGAGTGGCATCAAAACGAAAGTAGCATTGAACCTTACCAAAAGACAGATCATCTGTTTTAGCGGAGCTGCCATTACCGGAGTTCCCTTGTACTTTCTTACAAAGGGAGTTTTAGGGACGCAGGCGGCAGCCCTGATCATGGTTGGAGTGATGCTGCCATTTTTCTTTTTGGCAATGTATGAAAGGGACGGGTTTCCGGCAGAAAAACTTCTGTATTTTATGATACGGCAGAAGATGCTTACACCGGGGATACGTCCTTATAAATCGGAAAACCTCTACGAGCAGTTGGAGGAAAGAGAAAAAATTAAGAAGGAGGTGTGCTACCTTGAAGAAAAAGGCTTTCAAAAATCCTCAGCAAAAGGCGCAAGCCGGAAACCGCAGAATGCCGGAAAATAAGAAGGCGGCAAGCAGAGCCGGACTTACTTTTTCGGAAAAGAAGCGGTTAATGGAGCTTAGACGTATCCTTGCCGGAAACGGGAAGGAACAGGCAAAAGCCGGATACTGCACAGAAAACCATTACCTTCAAAAGATGTTTCGTGATGGTATCTGTCAGGTAACACATAATTTTTACACGAAGATGGTGGAGTTTTACGACATCAACTATGACCTTCTGGAAGTAGAAGACCAGGGAGATATTTTAGAGGAGTACAGCAAGATCATCAATTACTTTGATCCGTCCATTAAGTTTGAACTGTTCTTATTCAACAGGCAGGTCAATGAACAGGCACTTGCGGAGCAGTTTGACATATCTTTGCAGGATGATGATTTTGACGATATTCGTGAGGAATACACTCAGATGTTGAAGCATCAGTCAGCAAAGGGAAATAACGGTATCATTAAGTCCAAGTATCTCATTTTTGGTGTGGAAAGCACCGGATACAAGGAAGCTAAAAACAAACTGAATAATATCGAGAAAGATGTTATCCGAAACTTAAATAACATCGGCACGAATGCCAGGTCACTTGACGGAAAGGAAAGACTTCGTATCCTGCATGAATATTTTAATCAGGGAACGATGGAGCCTTTCCGTTTTTCATTTCAGGAACTGTCAGAGTCCGGAAAGTCAGTCAAGGACTATATTGCACCGCCGGGGTTTGACTTTAGGTATCCGAGCAGATTTAAGTCAGGCAGTATGTACGGAAGTGTTCATTATCTGGATATTATTGCACCGAGGTTTAATGACGAGTTGTTAAAGAAGCTCCTTGACATTGATGATAACCTAACCATTACCATGCACATGCAGACAATGGACCCGGTAAAGGCAATCAAGATGTTAAAGGGTGCTTTGACCAATATTCAGAAGATGAAGATTGAGGAGCAGAAAAAGGCAGTCCGCAGTGGGTATGACATGGATATTCTTCCTACGGATATTATCACTTATGAAAAGGATACCTTAGAGCTTTTAGACGATCTGAACACCAGTAACCAGAAGATTATTAAAATGACTTTCCTTATTACCTGTTACGGCAGGAGCAAAAGGGAGCTTGAAAATATTACGCAGAGGGTGTCCGGCATTATCCAGCAGGCAAACTGCAACTTACGATGCTTGCAGTATTTACAGGAGCAGGGGCTTATGGCATCCGCACCGATTGGCTGCAATGATACCGGAATTGAGAGAGTGCTGACAACCAAAAGCACTGCTATTTTAGTTCCGTTCTGTACACAGGAGTTATTCATGCCTGCTCCGGCAATTTATTATGGGTTAAATGCCCTCAGTAACAACATGATTATGGCAGACCGCAAAAGGCTCCGTACACCAAACGGCGTGATACTCGGAACACCGGGTTCCGGTAAGTCCTTCAGTGCAAAGAGGGAGATTTTATCCTGTTTCCTTATCACAAGAGATGACATTATTATCTGTGATCCGGAGGGAGAGTATTTTCCGTTGGTACAGGCATTAAAGGGACAGGTCATAAGGCTTGCTACCGACTCCAAAGACTATTTGAACCCGATGGATATTCAGTTATCCCATAAAGGGGATAAGGAAGCTCTGAAATTAAAGAGTGACTTTCTCATTACCCTGTGTGATCTGATTGCCGGAGGAAAGGACGGTCTGGAGAATGATGAGAAGGGTATCATTGACGAATGTATCCGTCATATTTACGATACCTATTTTGAAAACCCTGTGCCGGAGAATATGCCTATCCTTGAGGACTTATACAATGCGCTCTTAAAATATGAGCCGAAAAACGTGGAAAAGGAGCTTGCCAAGGAAGCAAAGGCAAAGGCGGTCAGAATTGCCAATAGCCTTGTGCTGTATGTAAGCGGTTCGCAGAATTATTTTAACCACCGTACCAACGTGGACTCACAGAACCGTATCATCTGTTTTGACATCAGGGACTTGGGAAAACAGTTAAAAGAGCTTGGTATGCTGATCGTACAGGACGCAGTATGGAACAGGGTGTCGCAGAACAGGGAGCGTAAGATTGCCACCCGTTATTACTGTGATGAGTTCCACCTTCTGTTAAAGGAAAAGCAGACTGCCATTTACTCTGTGGAAATCTGGAAGCGTTTCAGAAAGTGGGGAGGTATCCCGACAGGGCTTACCCAGAACGTGGGTGACTTCTTACGTTCAGAGGAAATCGAGGGTATTTTGGGTAACAGCGATTTTGTGTATCTGTTAAATCAGAATGCCAAAGATCAGGCAATACTCGCTGATAAGTTAGGGCTTTCTGAAAAGCAGCTTTCCCATGTAACCAATTCCGAGCCGGGTTCTGGTCTGATACTGTTTGACAACGTGGTTATTCCGTTTGTTGACAAATATCCGACAAACACCAAAACCTATGCGATTATGAACACCAAGCCGGAGGAAACAGTTAAGAAAGATGAGGCGAGTTAATGGCAGATAAAAAGACAGAAAAAAGTGCCGCTTCCCATAAAAAGGCTGTGAAAGAATTTCAAAAGGAAGGCAATCCAGACTTTCAAAAAGCGGCGGATCAGATTTTCAGCCGAGAGCTTCCGATGTCTTTCAGGAGAAAACAGGAGTTTCACAAAAGCCTGGTGCATTGAAAAGCCATGCGAAAAAGGAGTATGGGGAAACTTTTGGACAAAATGTCCAGAAGTCCGGTGCCGATAAGGGACAGGAGGCAAAGGCGGCATTTACCAAAGCCGAGAACAAGTTTTCCGGACAGGATAATTCCGGTCAGACGGAGGAAAACGGGAAAAGGCAGGAAGAAAAAGAGGATTACCACCGCAGGGACACTTACAGGCAGTCACAGGAAAAGGCAAATACCACAAAAGCGTGTGCAGCGAGAGCATAAACACAGGGAAAAAGCCAAAGATACCGTTTTTACGGAAGATGCCGGAAAGGTCTTTACGGAGGATCGTGCTTCGGAGTTTACCGGAAGCGAGAAATTAAAAAAGAAACAGAAACAGGCGCAGAAAGCCACAGAGAAGGTCAAAAGGCTAGAGGAAAACTTCCCAAGAAGCGGGAATATACATTGCAGAGAGTCTTTGACGAGGAAACGGGCAAGGGAAATATGTGGTTGTTCCGCTGGATAAGGAGAAGCCTTTTAAGCAGGAGAGCCTTTCCAAGACCACCATGCGGCGAATGCAGACGGAAAGCAGAAATTTCGTACATGGCAAGATTGCCGAGAACGAAAAGGAAAATTCTGCTGTGGAAGGTGCCCATAAAACGGAGCAGAAGGCTGAGGAACTGTTTGGCTTTGTAAAAGCCACTATAAGGGAAAGGAAGCAAGACAGCGGGCAAAGATAGCGAAGCTGGAAAAAAGCAGTTTCAGAAAGAGGTCAACTTCCAGTACCAGAAGTTCCTGGAGGAAAACCCGCAGATGCAGAAAAAGCATTGCAGAAGCGTTTACAGAAACAGCGCATCAAGCGGGAGTACATGAAAGCAAGACAGAAGGGAGCTGCCACAAAAGCGGCACAGGAAGCAGTGTCAAAGACTGTCAATACTGCAACCGCCATAGCAAAGAAGTTACAGGAGATTGCAAGCAAAAATGCGGGTGTTCTCATAACGGTTGGCATCATAGCGGTGCTTCTTGTTATGATTATGACCTCGGTATCGTCCTGTGGGGCGATGTTTGCAGATACGCAGTCTACTGTGCTTGCGGCAAGCTATTTAAGCGAACCGGCAGAGATTGATGCGACAGACTTGCAGTTTACCAGACTGGAGCTTGACCTTCAGAATGAGATTGACAACATTGAAACCGATTATCCGGGATATGATGAGTATTCCTATAATCTGGGGAAATCGGACACAATCCGTTTACGCTGATCGGGTATTTATCGGCTGTCCATACGGAGTTTACCGCAAGTGAAGTGGAAAGAGAGGTACAGGCTCTTTTCGATGAGATGTATACGCTGACTCTCACACCGGATACGGAAACAAGGACAAGGACAGTAACCAAGACAGGTACACACACTGTCACTGATCCGGTAACAGGAGAGGAGACAGAGGAAGAATACGAATACGAGGAAGAGGAGGAATACGAAGTCAGCATATTAAGGGTAGTGCTTACGGTCAAACCATTGGAAACCATTGTTGCCGGAAAGATGGATGCAGAGCAGACAGAGATTTTTGCCATGTATGCAGAGACTGGCGGGCTTTTTACAGCAGTTTGCTTCTCCGCTTGATCTGTACTGGTATAACTATATTTCAAGCTATTATGGATACCGCAAGAACCCGAATACCGGAAATGAGGAACTGCACAGGGGTGTGGATATAGCGGTGCCCACAGGTACAACTGTTTATGCAGCCCATGACGGTACAGTCACGACAGCAACTTATGACAGCTATTACGGGAATTATGTGGTCATCGAAAAGACGGTTACACTACAAAATATGCCCACATGGACAGCCTGAGTGTCAGTGCAGGTCAGAGCATAACCAAAGGGACGGTAATCGGAACTACGGGAAACACCGGAAGCACTACCGGAAGCCATTTGCATATTGAGTGCTTATATAATGGAGAGTATTATAATCCATTATTTTACTTTGATGTAGGCGAGGGAACGCTTTACGGGGAAAGTCCGGGAGGTGGCGGCGGTGCGCCGGGAAATGCCATACCACCGGATTCCTATGATGCGACCGTACAGGCACTTATGGAGGAAGCAGCCAAGTATTTAGGCTATCCGTATGTATGGGGCGGTTCGTCCCCGTCCACAAGTTTTGACTGTTCCGGTTTTGTGTGCTGGGTATTTACCAACAGCGGCGTACACAATCTGCCACGAACAACCGCACAGGGCATTTATGACCAGTGTACTCCCGTATCGGCAAGCGAAGCGAAAGCGGGAGACATTATCTTTTTCACAGGCACCTATAATTCAGCAGGTGCAGTCAGTCATGTAGGCATCTACTGCGGCAACGGGGTAATGATACACTGTGGCGATCCAATCAAATATGCTTCCATTAACACTCCGTACTGGCAGAGCCACTTTTACAGTTTTGGAAGATTGAATTAGAGGAAGTGAGATATTATGACAAAAAGCCAGAGAATAGAAAAGGAAATCACAAAGACAAAAGAACAGCTTGCCACCATACAGGCAAAGTTAAAGAACCTGGAAGAAGAAAAACGTATGGTGGAAAGAGCCGAAAAACTGGATATTATCGAAAAGCATAAAATCTCGTCCGAGAAGCTGCAATTACTTATCAAATTCAGCGAGGACGAGATTTTGCAGTTATTAGCAACAAAAAGAAAAGGAGAGAACAGGAAATGAAGAAAAAGTTATCAGTTAAGGTGATCATGTCCCTTATCTTATCGGCAGTATTGTTCTGTATGCCGATTGGGGCATTTATGGCAAACAGCGGCAATACCGTATCGGTACAGGCACAGGATACGGACACAGCAGAAAATGAGAGTGAAACAGAAACACCGTCTACGGGAACGGAGGAAGAAAGCGAAAGTGAACAGGAGAACTCTACGGTGTCCGGCAATGACATTCCCACACCGGAATGTACCTGTAAGGAAAAATGCTCACAGTATTCGGTGGATAAGGAATGTGAGGTCTGCAAAGAGGATTACAGCCTTTGTGAGTATGTGAATTCCAACGTGAAAATCACAATCAATACACCGACAGGGTGGCACAATGATACCACAAAGGTACATATTTTAGTTGAAGATGTGGCAAAGTCCGGCAACTTTACCGTAAAAAGCGTACAGGCGAAAGTCGCACAGAACGGAAGCTGGACGGACATCACAGAGGATATGTATGTGGAGATTTCGGAAAACTGCACCGTCTATGTGCTTGTGACAGACCAGAAGGGCAATACCTATGAGAAAAACCGTTACATCAAGTGCTTTGATTTTACCAAGCCAACCTTAAATGCGGCGGTCGGCGATGGTCTGTTAAGCGTGCAGGCACACGATACGGATTCTGGAATCAAGGCAGTCTATGTGAATGGTTATGAATTTACAGAGCTGACGAATGGCGTTTTGAATATCCGTCTGCAACAGTTTGATGCAGGGTATCAGTATTTTACCATTTCTGCAATGGACAATGCCGGAAATATGTCAGAGGTCTATAAGACAGCCAATCCGTATTACACCGATCCGGAAGCGGAGGACAGTAACGAAAGCGATCCGGCTAAGCAGCTTCCGGTCAGTGCGCAAGCTTCCAAGCCTTCCTCTGCTACCGGACAGGTAACGGAGCATATGAAAACGGATAGCGAGGGCAATACCACATCGGAAACCAGTCTTGCAGAACAGAAAAAAGCTGCCATGCAGGAAGCGGATGCTTCGGAGCAGGCAGAAAATAATGCAGAGCAGTCAGAGAATGGGAAAGAGTTTTATACCATTCAGACCGCAAGTGATAAGGTGTTTTATCTGATTATCGACAGGGACGGTGATGAGAAAATGGTCTACTTCCTGACAGAGATCAGCGAAAATGACCTGTTAAATACGACAACGGATAACAGCGAGACACTTCCGAAAAATTCCGCAGCACTGGAGTCTGCAATCCCGGTAAGTGACAGCGCATTGCCAAACAATAATGCAGAAACGGATAGTGAGGAAACAGAAGAATTACCGGAGGATGGCGAGGAAAGTACGGAAGAAAGTACCGAGGAACCGGAAGAACAGCCCGCACAGCCCGATAATCCGATGGGAACCTATATCGTGCTTGGCATCATTGCAGTTATTGGCATCGGAGCAGGCTACTATTTCAAGGTGGTCAAGAAAAAAGAAAGAGCAGTTTATTGATGAAGATGATGAGGAGGACGAGGAAGAAGAAGTCTTGGAAGATGAGGACGAAACCGAGGACACAGAGGACGATTTTTTTGAGAAAGACGATGAGGAGGACGAATAAATGCAGTTAGTAATCGCAGAAAAGCCGAGTGTGGCGAAAAGCATAGCAGATGTATTGGGAGCCATAGACAGACAGGACGGATATTTTGAGGGCGGCGGCTATATTGTAAGCTGGTGCGTGGGACACTTAATCGAGCTTGCAGAACCGGAAAGCTATGGAGATCAGTGGAAGAAATGGACTTACGAGAGCCTTCCGGTCAATCCGGATCATTGGCAGTATGAGATCAAGGAGGATACCAAAGAACAGTACGATGTGCTTTATGGTCTTTTGCATGACAGCAGAGTGGATGAGGTAGTGTGTGCCACCGATGCAGGGCGAGAAGGAGAGCTTATCTTCCGTCTGGTATATGAACAGGCGAGATGCAGCAAACCGATGAAACGCTTCTGGATTTCTTCTATGGAGGAGAGTGCCATAAGGGAAGGATTTGAGAATTTAAAGCCGGGAAGTGACTACGAGCATTTATACCATTCTGCACTTTGCAGACAGGAAGCGGACTGGCTTGTGGGTATCAACGGTACAAGGCTTTTTACCGTTTTATATGGCGGCAAGGTGTTAAAGGTGGGCAGAGTACAGACACCTACCCTTGCAATGCTTGTGGAACGTGAGAGCAAGATTATGAATTTCAAGAAAGAGCAGTATTTCATGGCTCATATCCTCTGTGGCGGCGTGGATGCGGTCACAGAGAGGATTGACAATAAAACAGAAGCGGAAAATGTTGCAGGAGCTTGTCTGAACGGACAGGCTCTTGTTACGTCTGTGGCAAAGGAAGAAAAGACGGTAGCACCGCCGAAGCTTTATGACCTTACCACGCTCCAGAGGGATGCCAATCGCTTATTTGGTTTTACTGCAAAACAGACCTTGGAGTACACCCAGAGCCTTTATGAAAAGAAGCTTTGTACCTATCCGAGAACGGACAGCCAGTATTTGTCCGACGATATGGAGCAGACAACCGGAAATGTAATTGAAGCAATTTTTAGTTCCATTCTGTTTGAGGAAAATATGATGTTTAATCCGGACATTCCGAGGGTGTTAAACAGTAAAAAGGTTACAGACCACCATGCGATTATCCCCACAATGGAGATTGCCAAAGCTGACCTTGCAGCCCTGCCGGAAACGGAGCGAAAGATTTTATCCCTTGTGGCCAACAGACTGCTGTGTGCTACGGGGGAGAAACATCTTTATGAAACGGTAAAGGCAGAGCTTTCCTGTGGGGGATACACCTTTGCCACTTCCGGCAAGTCGATCTTAAAAAACGGGTGGAAAGATTTTGAGGATGCCTTTAAGCGTTCTTTTAAGACAACGGAGGATAAAGAGCAGGAGGATAAGAAACTGCCGGAGCTTTCCGAGGGGCAGACCTTTGACGGGGTACAGACAAAGATCAGTGAGCATTACACCACACCGCTGAAGCACTTTACGGAAGATTCCCTTTTGTCTGCAATGGAGCGAGCCGGAAACGAGGACATGAGTGACGATGTGGAGCGCAAAGGACTCGGCACACCTGCCACCAGAGCAGATATTATCGAGAAGTTAGTTAAGGACGGTTTTGTAAAGCGTGAGAAAAAGCAGATGATCCCCACAGAGGACGGAATCAAGCTGATTACGGTGCTTCCCGATGTGGTAAAGTCCCCGAAACTTACCGCTGACTGGGAAAATGCCCTTACCCTTGTTGCAAAGGGAGAGATGGAGCGTGAGGACTTTATGGGAGATATTGAAACAATGGTATCTGGCTTAATCCACACCTACCACGAAGTCAGTGACGAGCAGAAAAAGATGTTCGCACAGGAGCAGAAGGTACTTGGTAAATGTCCGAACTGCGGCGGAGAGGTGGTAAAGGGAAAATACGGAGCTTTCTGCAAGAATAAGTGCGGCATGAATGTAAGCCGGATCATGGGCGTTTCCCTGTCAGATGAACAGGTGGAAAGCCTGCTTGCCGGGAAAAAGACGCTGTTAAAGGGGCTTACAAGCAAGGCGGGCAAGAAATACGATGCCTATATCATTCCGAGCGGTACGGAAGAATACCACTACACAAAGGACGGAGAAGAAAAGTCCGGTGTGCAGTTTAAGTTTGTCATGGAGTTTCCCAAAAGGAAATTTACAGGAAAGAAAAAATAAAAGGAGGACGTAACAATGGGAGCAGAAGAAACAAAGAAAGTACAGGACCATGAGAGCAAGGCGGACAAGTTTGTCCGTCTTGGGGAGTATCGTGTGAACAAGGTCATTGATGCAATCGGCAGGCTTGAGAACCTTTCCAACCGCACCAATTATGAGTACACACAGGAGCAGGTGGAAGCCATGTTTTCCATTATGGAAAAAAGGCTTTTGGAAGTCAAAGGCAGATTTGCCCCGAAAAAAAAGGAAAAAGAAGATACGTTTTCATTTGGAAGAAAAGCAGAATAGGGAGGAAAGCCAGATTGAAGCAGTTAGAAAAAAGAAATCAATGTAACAAGCCAGAGAAACATGATAAAGAGGTACAAAATGTATGGTGCCACAGTATCAAAGCTGACAGAGAAATCACAGAATGACATCAAGAAGGGAGAGAAAAAGTAATGGAATACAGAGATTTTGTAGAACAGGTAAAAGAACAGATACAGGATTTTCTTCCTGAAAAGTTTGCAGATGCTGCAGTTGAGGTCAATCAGATTGTAAAGAATAATGACTGTGTTCTGGACGGTCTGATGGTAAGAACAGAGGAAAGCAATATTGCACCTACCATTTATCTGAATCCATATTTTGAGCAGATACAGGATGGTGCTGAATTGGATGATGTGTTAGCTCAGATTGCAAGTGTGTATCAGTCACATTATATAGATCATGATATAGATGTATCGGCAGTTACCGATTTTGACAAGATTAAGGAAAAAATTGTATGTAAGCTGATCAACGAGGAAGCAAATAAGCAGTTCCTTCAGGATAAACCATATTCCAAGCTGGAAGATTTAGCAGTTGTGTATCAGATTTTAATGGATAAAACAGGAGAAGGAACTGCGACCATTACCATTACAGATAATCTGATGGATGGATATGGAATCACACTTGAAGAACTGCATGACCAGGCGTTGCAGAATATGGATACTTTGCAGCCACATAGTTTCAAAGGAATGAATGAGACGGTTGCGGAGATGATTGCAGTTGATATTGCAAGAGAACAAAATGTGGGTATGGATGAAGCAAAAGAAATGGCAATGCAGATGATGCCGGATATTCCCGATACCATGTATGTGCTGACAAATGATACAAAAGTAAATGGGGTGGCTGCAATACTAAATGATGATATCAGACAGGAGATCGCTGAGAAGGTAGGAGATTTTTACATGCTGCCTTCTTCAATCTATGAAACGCTGATTATACCGAAAGATGCGGGAATGGAGTTTAAAGAACTTGAGCAGATGGTACAGGAAGTAAATCAAAAACAGGTGGCACCGGGAGAACGTCTTTCGGATCATGTGTATGAGTATGATGCCAAAGAGCATGAACTGTTCCGTAGTGACCGGGCAGAGGAACGTGCTAAGCAGAAAGAGGAAAAAAGAGATAACCGTCATGAGCGTGTTTCAGTAAAAGAGAAACTTGCGGAGAAGAAAGATGCCGTTATTAAGATGAATGCCGGAAAGGAGCATTCTGCACCAGAAAAGAAAAAGGAAGCCGTAATATAGGAGGAGTGGGATATGTATACAACAGGAGATAAGCTATTAAACGTGATGAAAGAGGAAGAAATCGGGATTGCGGAGCTTTCAAAATTTCCGGTGTGCCGGAGAGAATAATCCTTGACATTATGGCAGGGGTTAAGGAGCCGGAGCTTGGCGTTATGTGCAAGATTGCAGAGGGACTTGGCATCTGTGTCCATGAACTTCGTGAAGATGAGGAGCGCTATGCGGTATCTGTTCCAAAGGATACCCTTGCCAAGCTGATCGTTGTCAGTGAGATTAACAACGTGGAGCTGGAGGAAATGATTAACTGTATTCTGGAAAAAGGTATTGAGGAGCATGGTTTTTATGCCTGATGCCGATAAGTAACTGATCACAGGCTGTAGGGTGCGTGAAGTACCCTACAGTTATTCTAGGGGAAATAATGTTAATTAGAATTGTGATAAAGTTGAATAAAGAATATAATAGTGTTGGTATCTATATAATGTTTTCTCGATTTGAAAGAAGGTATGATCTTGGATAAGATAAAAATAGTTAGTACGAAAGATTTTGAGAACTATATTAATAGTAAGATAGATGGTTTGAATTTTGAAGTCAGTAAAAATAAGCCTATTGAAATTCAACCAGAACAAATTGAAATGTTATGTAAACTCTTTCAAAATAAGTCAACTGAATGGTCGTATGATTTTATCAAGGTTCTTTTAAATGATATATTAAAAAGCCAACTTCATATAATGGAAAAGTATACGAAGCACTTGTGTATAGCTGGCTGGATAATCATAGCGTGCGATTTAAACCACAAGAAAATGTTTTATCTAAGGATTGTTTAAAGGCACATGATTATGAAGCAGATGGAATAATTGATGATAACATATATTTTGATGTAAAGCAATTTGGGATTACATTGCCACATCTGGATACATTAAAGAGAAAACTTCAAGAAAAGATACCAGAACCTTATTTTGTAACAGTTGGAGGAACTAAAAATATATCAACAAGGGAACTTGAAGAAAAATATTTGAGTAGATTACCTCAACTGGTAAAAGAGATAATGTCTGAAGAAAATAAATTATATTGTGATTATCTTTATAAAGATAAAGACAGTGGCATTGAAATCAGGCTGCATAATAGAGAACATGAAAATATATTCACTTCTATATCAGAATTTGATTCATATGAGTGGGCTGAAAATAATCAATTTTATTTTATGTATCATGCGTCTCAATTCTGTTTAAATAGTCCATATATAATTATCTGTCCATTTGATGGTACTTGTTGTTGTTTTTTTTGCAGGTAGAGATACAAGAGATGTTTATGATATGCTACGTCCATTATGTAGAAGAATGTTTATGAATTTGATTAATATTAAAGATAGGGATATTTGTGAATTTGATGATAATGCAAAAGAGGGAATTAAAGTTTCAACTGCGGCGAGAAAAGTATCAGCTATAGTATTCTTGGATGTATCTAAGGAGTATAGTTTTTCAGAAGCAAGAATGTGGGCTTTTTAAATCCTAATGCTGACAATAAGATTCTTAACTACCAAGCACATCAACTTTTTAGATTAAATGGTGCATATGTGGAAGATTTTAGATTTGATAATTATTAAGAGGGAACTGAATTTCTAATAAGGTATAAAAAACATATCGGTAAGAAACAGATAAAAAATGAATAAAGTTTACCGTCACTGGTGGCAATGGCTCATGAACGAACCATAGCCACCTTTTTTTTGTTGCAGAAAATCAAATAAGAATGGAGGCTTACCATGAGAAAATATAAATTGATTTCCGCACTGGCAGAAGAAACAGCAAAAGAAGTCGTGCGGAATGAAGAAAACTGGAGGAGATACTTAAATACTGCTTCCGGACTGTATAAATATTCGTTCAAGGAACAGCTTTTAATCTATGCTCAAAGACCGGATGCAACCGCCTGTGCTTCCATAGAGATATGGAATGAAAAGATGCACTGCTGGGTAAACAAAGGTGCAAAGGGCATTGCGCTGATTGATGAGGATAGTTTTTCCGGTTTGAAATATGTCTTTGATATTTCAGATGTGCATAAGGCAAGAAGAATCGGACAATTCCCTAACCTCTGGGAAATGCGTGAGGAACACATGGAATCGGTGATTTCCCGTTTGGAAAAGATTTATGGGGACACCGACAGGGAAGCCGGGTTTGTGGGACGTATCCGGGAGATTGTCGGACGGATTGCAGAGGACTGTTATAAAGAGCTTGCTTCGGATATGGAATACTTAAAGGAAGGGAGCTTTTTAGAGGAACTGGACGAGCTGAACGTGGAAGTAAGGATACGGGAAACCCTTGCCGACAGCCTTGCCTATACCGTTTTAAAGCGGTGTGGCATGGAGGAGGGTGAGCTTGCCGAGGAAATAAACTTCCCTTATATCCATGAGTTTAACACAGTGGAAACGCTGTCACAGCTTGGCAGTAACGTGTCCGATTTATCAAAGCCTATCCTGATGGAGATAGGCAAAGCAATCGGGGTGTATGAGAGGGAGAAAGCAGAGAACCGCACAGCGGAAAATTCTGTTCAAAAGGACTTGCAAACACCTCAGAAACACGATACAATGCTTTAAAGCGTGAAAGCAAAAATCAAGACGGAGAATCTATCACACAGACCGGAGAAGCCGGGGAAAGGAGCAAATATGATGAATCTGACATACGAGAAGAACGGGGATTATCAGATACCGATGGTAGCAATGGACGAACAGCCGAAGGAGGTACTGACGAAGTACGGACTGATGAGAAAGAAGTTCTTACAGGAACACAAGAACGGAGTATATACGGGACTTCTTCTGAGCGGGAAGCTGAAGGAACACCTGTTAATGATACAGGAGCAGGCAGAGGAGAGAATGGAGCTTCTGACCGGACAGATGAAGAGAGAGGGGATAACGGAGCAGATGAAAGCAGAGAATCAGATGCTCTGGGTAGCGAAGATGAACAGTATCGTACACTCGGCAGAGGAGATCGTGATGACGGAACTAATCTACAGTTAAATATCGAACAGCCGGAGGGAACCTATCAGCAGTTAAGCCTGTTCCCGAGCTTTGAGGAACAGGTTGGAACAATCGCAGCAGCGGAAGCAAGTATTCAATATACCATGCCCGCTGCTTTTTTTTCTTTGCCACAGGAGCAGATTGACAGTATCTTGCGTAGTGGCGGCGGTAGGGATAACAGCAGAAAACGTATCTATGCCAAGTATCAGCAGGGTAAGACACCGGAAGAAATGGCAGAATTTTTAAAGAACGAGTATAAGACTACCGGAAAAGGTTTTGAGTTTGACGGAAATCCCGTGTCCTTATGGTTGATGAAATGGGTATGCGTATCGGTTACGGTACATCGGCAAAGGAAAATACGATTGCCGTCATGAGCTGGCAGGAAGCAGAGAGCCATATCCGGGCTATGGTGGAGAATGGTACTTATATGAGTGCCAATGAAGTATTCCTTGTGGATGCGGTGGAGCGTGAGCGTGTTGCAACGGATATCAACAATTTCTTCCGTGACGGTATATCGGAAATGCCGGAGAGTCTGGAGCTTAAATTTTCTAACTACCCGGCAAGCATGGAAAGGCTATGCGAGCTTTTATCCACCACTGAGGGCAGAGAACTGATTCAGGATGAGCTTGAAAAGGCAAAAGCACAGCTTGACAGCGGAGAAAAGCAGATTAAATGGCGGTATGTGAAAAGACCGGATTATTTATTAGAACAGCTTGCGGATTTAGGTGTGGAAAAGAAAGAATTTCCGGTACCTGATACGGTGGAAGTAAGGAATGAGGACTTTATCACACAGGACGAGATTGATTACAGGCTGACAGGCGGAAGCGGCTTTGAACATGGAAAGTTCCGTATCTATGAGTATTTCATGGAAGGGCATGACAAGAAAGACAACATTGCTTTTCTGAAAAATGAATATGGTACGGGTGGCAGCTCCCACGCACTTCCGGGAAGTGACAGAGCGCATGAGGATCACGATGCCAAAGGTATCCGTCTAGAGAAAGGTAACTATGGCAGTCCTTACGCAAAGGTGCTTTTAAACTGGAATGTAGTGGAAAAACGTATCCGGGAGCTTGTGCAGGCAGATAAATACCTTTCGCCGGAGGGAAAGGAAGCCTATGCACAGTATAAACAGGAACAGGCAGAGAAAGCCATGCGAAAAGAACAGGAGAAGTTGGAGCATGGTGTAACCAATCAGGAATTAGATAGAGAAACAGGAACTGTTGCTGAAGGAGAACCAACAGCACCGGAAACCGGGAAAGCAGACATAGATCAGTTAAATGAAAGGCTGTCTGAAATGTCGGCTGTGGTTAAAATCTGCGGAGCATTAGACCGGAAAGATGTGGTTGGATGGAACGAGGAAACACAGGCAGTCACGATTGCTGACGATGAGCGCACTTTAAAAGGAAAAGAGGTCTATGATTTCCTTTTTGCAGAAGCGGCAGATTATGTAATGATGCAGACAATCAGCGGCGAAACAGAAAAAGCTCTGGAGATGGACGGACTGTTAAAGGATGCCGGACAGTATGCGTCACGTTATGAGGGCGAGCCTTCCATAGAGCAGACAGAAGAACCGCCTTTGACTGCGGATGATGTTCAAAACCTTGTATTGATAGACCGGGAATATATCAGAGGTACACGAACAACAGTCTATGATTTTGAGTGTGATATTTGTGGGGAACATGATAAGCTGCAATATACGCTTGAGTACCATGATGACGGAGAAGGCTTTACCATTCATACGGAGAAGGATGATATTTGGGAACGTATGCCGGAGCCTGAACTGGCACGCTTGGAGGGCATTCTTGGCAGGGAAGCATTATATTTTAAGTACCATGATAAAATAGTCGGGGCAAAGAGCCTTGAGGACATGGAGGAGATTCGCTTCAGCATTATGGAAGAAGAATCTCCTTATTTTTCTGCTGTTTCCCAAAGAGTATGGGGTGAATATGAACAGAAAAATGAAGAATTGTCTAATCCAATGCAAGAAAGTGAAGTGCTTGCCGAACCGGAGCCGCAGAATGAAGCAGAAGCGCCAAAGGAACAGCCACCGATTGACAAATCGGGTGCAGTCAACTTCCACATTGCTCCGGAAACAGAGGAAAGTGCCGGGAAAGGCTTTGCGGCAAAGGAAAAATTCCGTCAGAATGTGGAAGCAATCAGAACGCTTGAAAAGATTGAGGGCGAAAACCGTATTGCAACACCGAAAGAACAGGAGATTTTAGCAAAATATGTAGGGTGGGGTGGTCTTGCCGATGCCTTTGATGAAACCAAAGCGAACTCGGCAAGTGAATATCAGGAATTAAAGAGCCTGTTGTCAACCGAGGAATACGACTCTGCAAGGGAAAGTACCTTAAATGCCCACTATACAAGCCCTGTGATCATCAAGGCGATTTATGATACGATGGAACGAATGGGCTTTTCAAAGGGCAACATCTTGGAGCCGGCAATGGGTATCGGAAACTTTTTCGGTATGCTGCCGGAAAATATGCAGGAGAGCAGGCTTTATGGTGTGGAGCTGGACGGAATTACCGGAAGAATTGCAAGACAGCTATACCCGAATGCCGATGTGAAGATCACAGGCTTTGAAAAGACTGACTATCCAAATGATTTCTTTGATGTGGCAATAGGAAACGTGCCTTTCGGTCAGTACAAGGTGGCAGACAGAGCCTATGATAAGCATAACTTCCTCATACACGATTACTTTTTTTCGCCAAAGCCTTAGATAAGGTCAGACCGGGCGGTGTAGTGGCATTTGTCACGTCAAAGGGAACAATGGATAAGAAAAGTCCGGAAGTCAGAAAGTACCTTGCGCAGAGAGCGGAGCTTCTTGGAGCAATCAGGCTTCCCGACACAGCCTTTAAGGAAAATGCGGGGACGGAGGTCACTTCGGACATTCTTTTCTTAAAGAAGCGTGACAGAGTAATCGACATCGAGCCGGATTGGGTGCATCTTTGTGAAAATGAAGATGGTATAGCCATGAACCAGTATTTTGCAGACCACCCGGAGATGATCATGGGAAAAATGCAAATGGTCAGTGGGCAGTTTGGCATGGAAGCCACCTGTACACCGGATACCTCCATTCCATTATCCAAGCAGCTTGAAAAGGCTATATCCCATATCGAGGGCAGCATTGACGAGGTAGAGTTTAATGAGCTTGACGATGAGCTGGCAAGAGAAGCCATTCCCGCCGATCCAGGCGTGAAGAATTACAGTTACACGATCGTGGACGAGAGGGTGTATTACCGGGAAAATTCTATTATGAAGCCTGTGGACGTATCAGAAACGATGGAGCAGCGCATGAAAGGCATGGTGCAGATTCGTGACTGCACACAGGAGCTGATTGACTATCAATTAAACGAGTACCCGGAAGATATGATTAAGAGCAAGCAGGCAGAGCTTAATGAGCTGTATGATGCGTTTTCCAAGAAATACGGTCTGATCAATTCACAGACCAATAAGAGAGCGGTTAATCAGGACTCAAGTTATGGTCTGCTTTGTTCATTGGAGAAATTAGACGATGAGGGCAACTTCAAAGGCAAGGCTGATATGTTTTCCAAGCGAACCATTAAAAAGCAGAGGTTGTCACAAGCGTGGATACCGCAAGTGAAGCACTGGCGGTGTCATTAGGGGAAAAAAGCAAGGGTAGATCTAGCCTATATGTCGGAGCTTATGGGAAAAAGCGAGGAAGAAGTGGCAAAGGAACTTGCCGGAGTGATCTTCAGAACCCGGTCACAGAAAAGTGGGAAAACGCAGACGAGTATTTAAGCGGCAATGTCAGGGAGAAGTTGGCAACCGCAAGGATATTTGCAGAGAACCGTCCGGAGTTTGCAATCAATGTTACAGCCCTTGAGGGCGTTCAGCCAAAGGAGCTTGATGCAAGCGAGATTGAGGTGCGTATCGGTGCCACATGGATTGGGCCTAAGTACATGGAGGATTTCATGCGGGAAACCTTTGAAACACCGGATTACCTTTTTGACCGTAACCTTGTAGGGGTGCAGTATTCCGATGTGACAGGACAGTGGAACGTAAAGGGAAAAAATGCGGATCGTGGCAATTCCCTTGTCAACATGACATACGGAACGAGCCGGGCAAATGCCTACCGCATTCTGGAGGATTCCTTAAACCTTCGTGATACCCGTATCTTTGATACGATAGAAGAAGATGGAAAGGAAAAGAGAGTTCTTAACAAAAAAGGAAACCACACTTGCCAGTCAGAAACAGGAAGCCATCAGGGAAGCCTTTAAGGACTGGATATTTCGTGATCCGGAGCGCAGACAGACTTTGTGTGCCAAGTACAACGAGCTTTCAATTCCACCAGACCGAGAGAGTATGACGGTTCACACCTGAAGTTTCCAGGCATGACACCGGACATTACATTAAGACCGCATCAGCTTAATGCGGTGGCACATCAGCTTTATGGGGATAATACCCTGCTTGCCCATTGTGTGGGTGCGGGTAAGACCTTTGAAATGATTGCTGCAGCAATGGAGAGTAAACGGTTAGGGCTTTGCCAAAAGAGCTTATTTGTCGTACCGAACCACTTAACAGAGCAGTGGGCGAGTGATTTTCTTCGCCTGTATCCAGGTGCCAATATTTTGGCTGCTACAAAGAAAGATTTTGAGCCCGCCAACCGGAAAAATTCTGCTCCCGTATTGCAACCGGGGATTATGATGCGGTCATCATCGGGCATACGCAGTTTGAGAAGATACCGCTTTCAACGGAAAGACAGGCTGCCATGATCGAGCGGCAGATAACGGAAATAGAAATGGCAATCGAAGCGGTCAAGGCGGAAAAAGGCGAGCGTTACCCCATTAAGCAGATGGAAAAGACAAAAAATCATTAAACGCAAGGCTGAGCCGAATAAACGATACTTCCCGCAAGGACAATGTGGTAACATTTGAACAGCTTGGCGTTGACAGGCTGTTTGTAGATGAGTGCCACAATTATAAGAACCTT
>VOFH01000137.1_pt1 | contig 30339 bp, 59 predicted proteins | sample 5384091 | NCBI WGS metagenome assembly VOFH01 (sample SAMN12384727, study PRJNA508395) | human gut metagenome | isolation source: healthy gut G | host: Homo sapiens
AGAAGAACAAAGCGGCGTGGTATCGTCGTCATATTCGCTGCCAGCCGGCCAGTAGGCGCAGGTGGCGTGGTTATGCAGAATGACGCCTACCAGATTCTTTTTTCATAGTCGGGATTGTCCGGATCATCGGACGGCATCTCAAATTGGTGGTTCATCTTTTTTAAGTCCAAGTGTGCCGCCGGCGGGAATCTTGACACGCTGAAAACTCATCTGCAGACCATCGGCGTCCTCAGCCAGTTCCTCGGCGCTGAAATCGCCTTCGATCATAGTAAGGGGGAGCATGAATTTTCCTGTTTCATCAAATCGCTGTTCTGATTATACATAGTGGTTCCTCCGGCTTAAAAACTGTGATGGTTGCAGATGGTCAGGCGGCCATCTGATTGATACGGTTCCACTGCTGTCGGGGCATGGACAGGATATTGTATCCGATCCTCCAGGGCAGTGGCGCGGTCATAGCTGTCCACATCCTGACTAAAGCGTGTTACGGCATTGGATAGCCCATAGAGGGTCAGATCTTTTGCCTTCAATCAGACGCTGCAGAACGCCGGTGCTTTCTTCCTCGGTGATATTGAAATCCTTGCTTGCCAGACGGACAACGCCGGGAATATCAGTGGTATTCATCTGAACGGTTGTGGCTTCACGCATCATGCCAACTACCTGCGTGTAAACCGCGTTTCATCCACGGCGGCCATCACGGTATCTTTGATCTTCATGGCAAATGCGTGGTCATCAGCGGCCAATGTCTCCTGTGAGAACAGTTGAAAGTTTTCATCTGCCTCATTGACCCGGCCGATGTGAGTGCGGCGAGTCTGGGCATCGTTGACGACCATGCCGTTACTGCATACCAGCCGATAGACCAAAGGCTGGATGTTGACGGAACCCAGTCCAACTTCACTATTGCTGATGATAACGCCGGACTGCACGATGTCACCGGGTACGACCTCGGCCTCCAGACGGGTATTGACGACCTTGATGTACATACGGCTGTCGGTGAGCTGGCAGCTTTCAAAATAGGCGTCCTCCATTTGCTGAATGACAGGGAGGACGATTTCTGCAATATCCAGATTGTCAATGCGGCGATAGCGGTTGCTCAAAAACGCCCGTACAGTGCCATCCAGAGTACGGACCATACGCTGGGTCGGTTCCCGCTGGAACCAGGAATTCACATTCTCCGCCAGCAGTTCCGGATAATCGGAAAGCATACGGTCATAGTAAGCAGCCGGAATCTTCAGATGTGTGCCGATCTGCCGATGGGCGATCTGGTTGATCTCAGTGGCTCCACCAGTGGGTCATCATGGTCGTCAAAGGTATGGAGATAAAGTTGAGAACCAAAGGTTCTACTTGAAGTCGCCGGGTATCAAGCAAATAGTCTTGCTTGAGTTTGGATTGGCGTTCAATCTGCTGTGCCATTTCCACGATGGTAAGTCCTGATTTCATTCGTCAAGTTCACTCCTTTCTCTGTGTTCCTTGGCAGCAGAAGCATTACCAGGATACCTGAATACCCTGGGCAGTGACTTCAGCGGCCAGACCATTGCTTTCCAGAACCTCTGCCAGACGGGGCCAGTAGACCTTCTGGGGAAAGTTATTCAGATGCTCCTGAGATAGCATCTTCGCCCTGCTTAATGCAGATATCACCGTCTTCTCATAAAGCGTCAGTTTGCTGTGTCCACGGGAATTAAGGTCGGAGATCAGTGCTTCCAGTACAGAGCGTCCCTGCGTTTCATACCAGATACGGGGATCAACAGGCTGCCTGTTCGGAGGTGTTGCAACATCCTCGTTTGTTTCTCCGCCGACCTTAGATAGCGGAACGATCTTGACCATATCGCATTTGATATTGGCGTTCTGATCCAGTGTCACATCAGCGTGATCAAACTCGTCAATGCCAAACACACGGATGCGGCCGGTACCGCCATTGCGGATCAAGCTGCTCCGGTTGCTTTTCACACCACTCAAAGGTGGCTTGCGGATAAGCGGAGCGCAGATATGCCAGAAATACGATGGTTGGTGTGGCGAATCAGCAGGTCATCGAGCTGGTGCTGCCCAGGTCAGGAATTTCAAAATTTCTTGTTTGGATGCCTTCTGCATGGAGTTGTCTGGTGCGCTGCTGACGCTGGCGATGCCGCTTAGCCTGCTGCATATAGGGGAGAAGCAGGATCAAAACTACCCATCCAGTCCCCCAGAGTGAAAACGCCCCTAACAGAAGCCAAACCTGCCAGGGCCCGCGTACCAGAGCCATAATTGCGATGACTGCACCAATCAAGATCGTGATGCTGCCGCTCAAAAGTCCTCTGTCATTATTCATGTTTGATACCATCCTTTTTCTGAATTTTGTTGGAAAAAAAAGAGGACCGCACTAAGCTTTCAGTATCATTCTGAAAAACTTAATGTGGTTCCTCTTGGGCCGAAGCTTAATCTACTCCGGCAGGGGCTCCCGTTCACCGTCCAATACCTCTGTGGGAGGCATGGTGCGGGTTCCGTTCCATGTCCGGGTCATTCCCGTGTTGTTCGCTTTTGCGGCAGCTGGGCATTAGGGCAGAAACCAAAGTCATTTAGACTGACCTTCAGGCGCTTCTTTTCCAATTTGCCGTTTTCATGGAATATCTACCAGCCCTGTGAGCCGGTAATCCAGATCATACTGCCTTTTTTGACCTTGAATTGTATGAGCCGGGTGACATCTGCATCCCAGGCCCATACCTGATAAGAACTGCGTCCGTTTTTCCATGCGTTCCATCGATATGCTCGGCATACAAGCTTTGTTTGGACTGGCGTCTGCTTTGGCTCTGTTTTAACTGCAGGTCCGTTCATCACACAGCCAAATACGAAAACCTGTGCCATAACACTCCTTTCTGCCAAAGGCATTTATATCTATATAAAAAGTGCCAGCAGATAAAACCGGCCATAAAAAGGCACAGTAATACCACTGACACTTGATTACAAACTTGACAACGTGTGCAATGCGGGCTTCTGCCGCTATATGGAGCAGAGTCCATATTCCCCTTCGGGTGCGCACAAAAATCATTTACAAAGCAAGTATAACACTATATCTGGTATGTGTCAAGATTTAGTAATCAATATATAGTATAAAAGATTTTAGCTATACGCAACATATGGGGGTTATTCCTGCAAAGCAGCCTGCCGATACGCTCCACGGTATTCACTGTCTCCGAGAATTGCAGCTTTCCAATATAGGGGTTATCCGCCGCGTAATTATGCCAGAGCGATGCCAGCGCCGGTTCCTCCCGGATATCCTGGATAATTTCCTCCCAATCCGCCAGCGCCCTGGCAGAACCGCGCTTTTTAGCCGTATGAGCCACGGCCAGCCGCAGGATGTCAGCGCGTATTTCCGTTTCCCGCTCCCGGTACAGCATATGTAGATCATAAAGTCCCTTGCTCTCGTGGTTCCGATATTCCGGCGTATAATAGTCTCATATTTTTCTGCAAGAATCGTCTCCAGAGTGTAAGCCATGACCGGTACTGTTTTATCCTCAAAAGAAAGGGATAATTGTATTGAATCGCTGCGGGAGTGATCTCGTCTCCGGTGGTGATATCAATCTTCATAGGGCTGTTAATCCTGCCGTACCGGGCGTCGATATGAACCCGGAAGTTGCGGTAAGTATCGTCCTCCCGGATTGGTTCGATTTTCCGAAAACAAAATCTATGCCATCGTCAACATCGCTGGACAGGATTTCCCGAATAATAGATATGATTTCCGGTTCCTCCATGCGGATTCCCCGGACCGTGGTATCCATGTCAATGGTGGTGCGCTCGTCAATGCCAATCATGGAAGAGATCAACAGTCCGCCCTTTAATATAAAATTATTCCGGTAGGGGAGAAACCGCCAGCCGCTCCAGGACCCGCTCAAACAAAAACATCTGCAGCACCTCCTGGGGACGCAGTTTTTTTTCGCTGCCATGTTACGGATTGCCCCTTCAGTTGTTCCGGTGTTTTCATATCAGTACCTCCATATATGTTCTGATTTGTTCCTCAATTCCAAATTGCTTTCCGTATTTCAGCAGCTTCCGGCAGTCTGCCCCGGACCGGAAATAATCTTTTACGGTCTGCGTGTAAAGCTGCATATCCATATTCTTCTTGTCCCGTATTAAATCGCAGACACAGCGCTCCCTGTCATACAGGCGGATCAGACCGCCCTGGGGGAGTTCGTCTCCGTTATGCCTATGCCGTACATAGCTTCCACAACATAGTGAAAACGGACCTGGGGATAATCTCTTTTTATAGCAGATACATTTGTCCCCTGTGGAACCGTCATATCAATCAGATGCGGCGCCCGGTCGGACAGCCCCAGAAAAACAGCGCGGTTCCATAAGAAAATATGGCTTTGTACTTCTTATCTGCAGCGCTGCATATTCGTCCGGCAGCTCGCCGCAAAGCGTATAAAGTCCCTTGCGGATACGGACAAGACGGTTATCCTCCACATATTTTTCAGCGCAATGCGGCTGATTCCCATATGCTCTACCTGTTTGGTAGATACAATCCCGTTCCCTGCGGCTGCAAGCTTTTTATTTTCAGCCAGATATCGTCCATCTTTGCCACCTCCTGCCATAATACAATCATGCTTTAAATTATAAAATAATAAAGCATGATTGTAAACTGCTATTTATTAAATATCAGTGTTTCCAGAAGGAGCAGGCGTTATGTGGTTCATAAAGCAATAATAATCGTCCAGCAGGTAAAACTCAAACTTTTGTTCGTCTGGTTCCCGGTACTTAAAGCTCAGCCCGTAGATGTTCCCGTTCCATCAAGACCCAACTGTCCGAGCCAGCAGGTCATGACATGACCGTTGCGGTACCACAGCCGGATATCAAAGAACTCCTTTTCTGTCACAAGACCCTTTGCCACTATGCTTCGCGCCATTTTATCATCTATGAGCGGGTAAGTCAAAACGTGCCGGTAAAGGTCATCGGTAAGCCCCAATGCCTGCTGATAAGTCAGGGGATTGGGATGGTCCAGCCACCAGCGGGTAATGCCTTCAAAGTCAGTCAGGCAGGGCTTGGGCTCCAGCGCTTGAAAGCCCTTTAAAAAGCCTTAACCTGTTCGGGGTCAGGAGGCGGTGGAAGTGCGATTTCCCGGACAGCGCCGTTTTCATAGCCAAATGCTGCCTTGACGCCTGCCATATCCTCTATCAGCATGGAACTCCTGGAAAGAGGAGACAGCAGACAGTATTCCAAATAAAATTTTTCCTTTAAATAGCTGTAAATATGATACTGCTCTACGGTGTGCGGATTATACAAGAAAACCCTCCTTTCTTCGGTATCTACAAAGGAAATAGGACAGACCCTATTCCATTTCTGCACAGTGTTCCATTAATTTTCATATCCAAGAAAAGCGTTGGTTGCAAGCATGGTATCCAGATAGTCATTTCCCAGGAGCGGGCGGTTTTCCTTCTGGAAATAAAAGCAGTATTGCGACCCGATCTGCACAGCAGTCTGCCCACTTAAAAGCAGAGTCTGCTCTCTGCCATACAGATCGGTAATCGGACTCTTCTGTATCTTCTCAGGGGCGAAAGCGTAACGCCGGTACAGGTGCCTGACACGGCTATATATGCTTCCCTGCGGATAATATCCCACAGGACTTTACCACGGTACAGGCAGCAGATGAAAATAGCGCCGCTCATGGTAAGCGGAAGCACGGTGTCGGCATAAGCAAGGTAGATGATAAGGCTGACAATTACGCTGGCAGGACCGGCCAGCAGGGTGAAGCATATCCTTCTTTTCAGTACGGCAGGACAACCATTCCATTTTTCCATCATATTAAATCCTTTCAAAGATAATCTGCTGGCGCAGGTACAGGTTTGCAACGGCCAGGACAACGGGTCTGCTGCTGGCGCTGGCTTTGACCAGATAGGCGATATTGTCGCTGGTTGTATCCTGGTCGTTGTACAGGCTGTCCAGCACGCATTCCTCACCGCGCAGCCTGTGAATTCCCTTGTCCATACACTTGATAATCTCCGCCGTGGACATCAGGGTCTGTCCGGCAAGGCGCATCACCTGCTTTTCTCCGGCTGTCCGCCTGTCCCCTTTGAAGAAGCCGGCGGGCCATGGAGATGGGCACATCCTTTATCAGCACAAGCTTAATAAAGGAAAATAACCGGAGCGGAAGGCTGCCTGTGGCCGGAATGATATACATGGTGCTCAACAGGTCGTATAGAGCGTCATAATCCGTTGCGCCGCTTCCGGAGACCAGAAGCCCCCGGAGCAGCAGGCGGTCCGCGCAGGCAGCCCATGTACGGTCTGTCTGGAAGCTGTAATCCAGAACAGCCTTCTCGTAAAGCGCTCCTATTTCTTCCTTCCTGACAATCCTCCAGTTTAAGCTGGACCATACCAGCATCTCCTGTAAATCAACCATATAGTCCTTTCCTCCCAGCACGATAACCGGATAGGAGCGTCCCGGACCGCCGCTTCTTTTCTCCAAACGTCCCACGGCAGTAAATAATGTTTTTAACGTCATAGTCGATACCTCCTTTATCAGTTTCCTTACGGTTTAAACACCGGATTTTCAACAGGCTACCGGATGCTGTCCAGGAATATCCGGTCCTTTCGCAGCTTTTTGGCGGACCGGGAAATCCAGGCGCCCACATAAGAGGAAGGCACGTCATACATCTGTGCAATCTCCTTGATGCTGCTGCCTTTGATTTTTTAATTCCAGAGCTTCAATCCCCAGTCTGGCGATTCCGCTGTAATCCTGCTTTCTGGATTCCAGCAGTAAGAGAGTCTCCAGCATGGAAATATGCGCGCTGGATTCATCAACGTGATCTATGGCCGCGCCATCGGCAACCAGCTCCCCATGTTCCCCCAGCTCCAGCCGTGTAAAATGACGCTGCTTGTCGCACATTCCCCGGCAATAGGACAGCACCCGTTGCGTACCACCTTCCTTGCGTAGGTGGAAAACTGGGGACAAGGACGCGTCATAGGAGACAGCGGCTCTGCACAGCCACACGCATCCTCCTGGAATAAATCATCATAGCTAAAGCCGTAAATACGCTCATTGACATGGATGCCTGATACAATCACCCAATGGACAACGGACATGTGTTCAGCAACCAGACATCTCTGTTCCTCTGTCAGGATACCGTCTTTTCCTCATAAGTCCCGCCTCCCCTCACGCTGCACGGATATGGGCCGCTTCTAATGCCTGGTTACAAAGCGCAATGGTCCTGTCGCACATATACTCCGAAAACATGCCGATATGAGTCTCTGACTCGCTAAGTCCCAGCTTTGCCTGCAGCCAGACATACGCTTCCCACTTTTGCATTTGGAAGCGGTGCTGCACAGCGTCCAATGACCTGTGGGCCAGAATCCGCTTTGTGGCGCAGGCTTTGTTGGCTGGCGTTCCCAGGGGACTCCGATCCTTTTTGTGCGTGCCCACATAGGAATCGCAGGCCGGCCATCGGGAACAGATGTAGAGGTACGAATTTTTGTTTTACCGGATTTACCATATACAACACTGGCCGGCCGGCAGGTGGCATAGGCCCCGCAATAGGGGCATCTGATTCGCTGTTTCTGCTTCATAACAATTACCTCCTGATTACTCGCCGTTTACGGCGTGATTCCGTTGATCAGGACAGTTTTTAGTTCAGATGTCAGCGGTCAGCATCCTGGTAAAGCTGCAGGATTGGACAGCCGGAATCCGAAAGCGTGTGCCACTCGATATACTGTGAGAAAACAGCCTCAAAGGTCTTTCTCAACAGAGTACCACGGCATTCTGACGGTTCGATGGACTCGCCGGTAAACTGCCTGACAATTTCCACAGGCATTACGATCAGGCTTCCGTCCGCGGCTGCAGCCATGAGAAAGCCGTCAGGGCGGGTTTTTTCCGCAGGGGCAGGAGTTAGAGCCGCACATGACGTACAGCGTATTTCTCCAGTTGCCCCTGGTTGCCCGCATAAAGGAATAAAACTTACAATGGTTTTGATTCAATGCCCTTACCTCCATTACCGCACATTGCGAAAAGTAAAATAAAAAGGGATCAGCCGCATATTCCTGCGCTGATCCCGAGTGTATTGTTATCCGAATAATGCCTCGATCTCCCTTGTGATTCTGGGAATCACCGTGTCGTTGAAAATCAATGTCAGAGCCGCCAGCAGGAGAGCGCCCAGCACCACGGCTATGATGATCTTTACGGCGTCACTGATATAAAAATCGCCGCGTTGGTTGGAGAGCGCGGCGCGGGTGTTTAACATAAGACGGGCAGCAGTGCTGTTAAATTTAATAAATATTTTTTCATGGTAAAACCTCCTGAATATAATAGTTGTGTGTTGTTATTAACTCCATAAAGCTGTCTGCTTGGAAACCGATGCAGTTCTGTCAACCGAAAAAGGCACCGAGAGAGCTTAACACCTCGGTGCAGAGGACCACAAGATAGATAATCATAATGCAAATAAGCATCATCATGGAGTAACGCTGGATCTTCTTGGGGCGCTTGGCTGCTTCTTTTTTCAAATTGTTCTGCTCGATCTGCCTCATGTCGAAAGCAGATCATCTTGAAATACATCCGCTGGTCGTCGCCGCGAAGTACGCCTACCAGCCCCTGACAACATCCGAGAGCATAGGGCTTCCGATTCTGGTTTCAAAGTGAAGCAATGCGTTCTCATAGTTAGAGGTAATCATGTCCGCAATGGTCTGGTCCAGCTCGGCGCCATAATCCCTGCCCGCCACACGCCGGTAGGAGGTCAGGATTTTCAGCACGTCCCGGTCATTCTCAGATTCTGCCCGATGGTTAAGGCGAATCGGGGAATCTCGCTTCTATGAGCTTTCGCCGCTTTCTGACGTAATCAAAGACCGCATAATACGTGGAGAACCAGAGCGCCACGGCCAGCCCGACTAAGAGCGGCACCATAAGAGGCATTACAAACGCCATGGGCAGAGGCATAGTCCGGCAGCGCCCGGCAGTTACCCAGGCTTTGGCCGTATAAACCTCCGGCGTCAGCTCCACCCCGGCAATATGTAAAGCTGACTGCGCTTATTGCGTTTTAGCCTGTCCAGCTTCAGGAGAGGAGCCAGGAGCCCTGCGATTTTCGTCAGGTAAACCTCGGCCAGAATTTCTCTTTTGACTCCCTGCTGCCTTCGCACCATCAGCATGGCGCGCGAGGTTCTGGCAGTAGGAATATCCGCAAAGGCGCAGGCGAGATAATAGGGCTGCGAACCCAAGCAGTACAACAGCCGTAAGCGCCAACAGTGTCATAGGCTGTCACCTCCGTATTCAATGGGCTTGCTCAATTTCATAATCTGTGTCAATGAAAACAGGATAATTGCCCCGCAGATTGCAAGAGCAATCTTTCCGGGAGTTGTGAAAAAGCAGAGTGTGAAACCAGTCCTTGTTGAGGAAATACAGCAGAGGGATATTAGCTATTACAAGAAACATCATAGTGACTGCCTCGCGCCGTGGTCCCTGCATCATGGCCTCCAGTTCCGACTGTACGACGCGCACATCGGAGAATTTCTGGGCGATGGTGGGCAGCGTGTTTTTCATGGAGCGGTCAGACTGGCACTGAATGAGGATGTTGCACCACTCATGAAATACCCGGTTTGGGATTTTCATTTTAAGCTGTTAATGGCGCTGGTCGTATTAGCGTTAATCAGCCTGGTCTCATAGACAAACGCCTCAAAATTGGCTCTTACCGGTTCATTGATGTAGGAAAGGTTTTCCTGCACAGACCGTATAATATCCTCGGTCCGCAGATATGAGGTCGTAATAATGGAGATAGCCGTTTCCAGCTCCTCATTCAAGTGCTTTTTATAGCTGGCCGCTGTATTGTGCAAATACCAGACCGGCAGCAGAGAAAAGCCAATTCCAAGAATCGGTACCATGTATACATTGCCAATCAGGAGCGCCAATACCGCGCCCACGGCAAACAGGATCAGGGTAAGCCGTTTCAGGGCCTCAAAGCGGTCGGCTCTGCCCGTGTCCCTTAGAATCCTTCTGATTTCGTAGTCCTGGTTAAAGAACCCTTTGGCCGGAGTACCCAGGAGTACGTTCAGTTCATCGCTCAGGGTAGCGGCTTTGCGCCGGGACAAAAATACTGCGTCCATAATATCTCCGGGCGGACCCCGAACAGGGCCAGAAGCCCGGCGTTTATAAGGGCAAAACAAATCAGATAAATCCACTGCAACTAATCCACCACCTTTCCTGTGAATTCTTCCAGCTCCTTATGAGAGATACCATTGTCCAGCAGCCGCTTTATCAATCCATCAGAGATAGAACACATTTTCCGGTGATGCCCTACCACATGGGTTTCCCGCCCTCAAGGGTTACGTTGTCCACTACCTCATACTTGTAAAGAGAGCGGTAGAGCAGCTTTCCGTCCAGATAGTCCTCCCCTCAATAATTTCCATGATTTTCCGGGAGCGGTCCTCAAGCTGCTTTGTAAACACAACCACAGGATAGGCTTCCACCATAATCTGCATAAGCACGGAATCATCCATGTTGTACTTGCGTTTGGCAAGGGTCATCATCCTGCGGTAAGTACTGTTGCAGGAGTTGGAGTGAATGGTGGTGCAGACCGTATGGCCGGTCCGGGAGCTTTCCGCAGCCGAAAGGCTCTCGGCTGCAGATCTCATTTCCCCTACGCTAATCACGTCCGGGTGCTTTTCTCAGCACCCGCTCCAGAAGAAAATCCTGATTGATGTTCATGGCCGGGTTTTCATGAGGTCTTGTCAGCAGGTGGACAACGGAGTTGAGAATATTTCCATTGGCGTCCCTCTTGATTAAATCAAATTCGCGGCTGCCTTCTTCAATGGTAATAAGGCGCCGGTTATTGGGCACCTTGGACAGCGGCCAAGCCATTACGGTTGTTTTTCCGGAGCCGGTGGAGCCGGCAATGCAGACGCACACCCCATATCGTATACAGGCAGTCAGAAAGTGCAGCATTTCAGCGGTGGCGCTGCCGGATTCAGCAGTTCTTCTTCACTGAAACGGTCTGCTGGTTGACAATACGGATGGAAGCGTTGATACCCACATCAGAATCCACAATAGGGGCTTTGTCCACAGAGATTCGGATATTTTTATCCAGGAACCCAATAACGCTGGGCATGGTGTCGTCTATCACCATGCCGCAGGCGTTCAGCATACGGCGAACCACATCAATGGCGTGCTGGGGCGAGGAGAATTTGTCCGGGATCTTAATGCTGCGGCCGCTGTTCATAATCACCTCAATATCGTTGTAGGCGTTGATATTCACTTCGTCAACGCCCGGCTTATAAATCCACTGATTTAAAAAGGAGTAGCCTGCCATATCTTCATAGAGCTTTTCGCAGAGCTCCTTTGTTGTCAGCCCGTCAGCCGTATACTTCCGTTTGACGATATACTGTTCCATCAGCTCCTTTAAAACAGTGGTAGCCTTATCGGTATGCTCTTCGCCGGCCTCTGCAATCGTGGAAGCATGGTTTTCTGAAAATACCGTTGACATCTTCGAGAATCTGATCATATGTCAAATTATCATTGGCTGCCGGGGCAAAGAAAATGTCATTTAAATTGTTCATCCGCGCACTCCTCCTGTCTGTGCTCCGCATATCCTCCGGCTGGTTTTCCTCTTTCTCTGGTTCCAGCCCTTCCAGCACTTTATTCAGAGAGGCCGTGTATTTTTGATTGCAGTAGCTGATTGCCTGAAACATGCCGCCCTCTGTGGCACAGCGGTCAATCTCTTTGCCATATGGCAACAGGCCGTCAAAGCCGCCTATGAGATGTCCCATCTCGTCAATGGCATGGAAAGGACGGGCAAGGCCGGCAAAGGTCATGTGCCTGTCATAGCGAAACCTGCTGTCTGCCAGCAGGGGCTGATGGGCCTTTAGGTAGTGAATCCCCTTTAAATCCGGAGTCAGGATACGGACAACCAGATCGCCGGATTCAATGGCAGCCGGCGTGAATACATTTGTCATGGTTGAGCTGCAGTCCAGAATGACAAAATCAACCAGCTTTTGACGCTGCCATAATCAGTCCCACAGCCATATCATATTTTATCTCCGGATAGCTCAACGGATTTTCGCCGGCGCAATAGCCCATGAGTCCGATAAAGGGATAGGCTTTCAGCACCGTCACATGGCTGGCTGTCAGGGCAGTGTCAATCTCCACACTGCTTAAAACCTGTCCGATTGAAGCATTAGCAGGGACAAGCTGCTCCGGCAGCCATACCGGCAGCATGGGAACACTGTTGTCCGCATTGACGATGATGGCTTTTCTTTTTATCTCTTGTCAGGGCCTTGGCGAGCATACAGCAGAACATAGATTTTCCGCTGCCTGGGCTGCCCCATACGGTAATTATTTTTGCCATAGGTATGCTCCTTTTTGCTGTTTTCCACCGTTGTTTCCGGCGTCTCCGGTGAACCGAGGTCTGAAAGCAACTGATCCTGCTTTTGCAAGCAATTCCGCCGCCAACTCCTCATTATTGCGGGAGATAAGGGCCACATGGGCAACTCCGTCATTTTCCAGCTCTGTGATGATACGGGCCTGTTCGGGAGCTGCTATGACGGTGACGGTTGCAGATTGCTGCTTTTCCTCGTCCTCCGTGGGTTCCTTTGTGTTGTCTATATTGATTCCGTCAGCACTGGTGACAGATAAAAACCCTTACAAAGCGCAGCTCCGGTATTTCCCTCGCTGTTTCAAGAAAGTGGTAAATACGCACAATATCACCTGCCTGAAGCTTGGCAGACAGACCGGAGGCCAAAGTTTTAATGCTTAGAGAAATAGCCACCCTTCCGGACGGGATATCATTCAGCGCAATATCCGAGGTGAGGGAAGTGCGCTGATCTTTGAGGAAAGTATATAATCTCCTTCCATTAAATCCGTGACAGCATACCTCCCTGTCACATCCTCCGTGGAGCGGGCAAGATTTGCAGGCAGGTTATAGCTTCCTACCTCTGCCAGCTCCACACTTTTATCCGTGATAACAGCACCCTTTAAAATAGGCGCCGACACGCGGACGATTTCAGTTTTGCCGTTGGTCTGTCTGGCAATGGTGGGAAGGGCTATAAAAGCAATGATGGCTCGCCAGCAGCAGGCTAAGCAGCCCAAATAAAAAACGGTTATTTAATCTCATGTTTATCTCTCCTGATTTAAAATTTCAAAGCTGCGGCAATGACCAGATTTCCCATGGCAAGAAAGGGAACAAATGGAATCGCCAGATTTTCATTCCTATGGTTTTTCTTCTGGTGAGAAGCACAGCAATGGCGGCCAGGGCGGCGGCAGTCAGCAGAATCGCGGCCATACGGTTCATACCGTAAATAAATCCCATGATTCCAGCCAGCTTGATATCCCTCCCCCCACGCCGGTGCCGTCCTTAGAGACAAGAGCGGCTGTGAGAAGGATACCAAAGCCGGCCGCCGCCCCTGCAAGGGAAGCGAGCCAGGCTACAGAAACCATCTGCCAGTTTAAGGAACCGGCGTTTAGCACAAAGGGAGCGGCAAGCGCGGCCGGACAAAATAAAACGAGCGCCCGGTCAGGCACCCGTTTATGAAACAGATCGTAAACAGCAAAGCCGGTAATGGCACAGAAAACCAGCGTTTCATAGAAAAGTACCGGAAGGCTATTCCGGTTAGTATAGTAGGCTAAGCACCCGGCGCCTTACCGTGTTGCCACGGCAGATTTCCAGATACTCGCCCCCCGAACCGTACTTACGCCTCTCGACGTATACGGCTCTCCAATTACCCTCTACCTTTACTTGCCTGTTATGTTTCCATAACATGTATTACAAACAACCAGAGTTTTTCTGTTCATCTGAACCATTTTTCTTTCCCATTCTTTTCATACCGGCTAATTCTTTCAGCTTCCTGACATGATGAACTTTTTACATTGTCGGTCTGCTGTCCGCATAGTTCACATTTTCCACCCTGTAACCGCTCAATTAAGCCGTTTTCCGACTATATTTTGCGGCAGGATAAGAGGGGATTTCATCACTGTAATCTAAGCTGACAGTCCGTTTTGGAAGCTTCCTTTCACGAATGTCGCCCGTTTTCGTTGCCGGTTTTTGTAGTGTAGCTGACACCAAACACGCCGTTTCGGGTATGCTTGTTAATCGTTTTCCGCAAATTATCACGGTACTTCGCTGCAAACGTCTGGGACATGCTGTATTCCATGATGTAGTAATATTTCTGCAGCTTGCATACGTTGCTTGCCAAACAATAATAATTGTACAGCCCACGAATTTCGGCATTGTAAATGCTTAGGATTTCAATCGGCTCTTTGTTGATGAGGTCTTTCCTCGCCTGCGGTTTCCATATTTCTTTGCCGTCCTGCTGTTTGATTTCCATTGCTCCGCAACTGGTCAGCTTCTTAACCCATTTATTATGTGGCATAAATAGATGAACACGCCCATTAAAGGTTCTTGCCTTCTGTCCGTTGCTTATCTTTTTTGTATTCATTGCTTCTGGAAACAGCGATTTCGTAGCCAAGGAACGCCGCTTTTTCGTTTGAGTGTGTAATCAGTGTCTTTTCTTCCGACATATCCAGTCCCAGCTTTTCTTTCAGGTACCGGCTAAAATCAGCCTTGATGGTTTCTGCATCTTCCTTGCTTCCGATTACTCCGCAAATAAAATCATCCGCATACCTGCAATAGAGCAGACGGCGGTAATTGCTGTCCATCGGATTCATAGCTGGAATCTGTTTTGCTTTTTTCATGAGCTCATTTACTTCACATTTGGCTTTTTTTTTTCATCGGCTGTCATTATTTCCCCATAACCCGCGGTACTTTACCCTCAGTTTCGATGCGCCATCACTATAAAAGTCGATACTCACTGTTTCTTTCACGTCTTTTACCACGGTTGAATTTCTCTATGTATTCTTCAACATAGGTATCGAATTCGTTAAGGTAGATATTGGCAAGTATTGGACTGATGACCGAGCCTTGCGGAGTGCCGGAATAGGTAGGATTGAATTTCCAGTCTTCTAAGTATCCGGCTTTCAGAAATTTCCATATCAGCGAGATTAGGTATTCGTCCTTTATGCGCCTTCTTAAAATATCCACAAGGATATGGTGGTCGATGGTGTCAAAATAACCTTTGATGTCCCCCTCAATGAACCATTTAACCCCTGTGAAGTTTCTTTGAATCTGGGTCAGTGCCGTGTGACAGCTCCTGTTCGGTCTAAAACCATGCGAATGTTCAGAAAAATTGCTTTCATACACACTTTCGAGAATTAACCTCACAACTTCCTGCACCAGCTTATCGTCAACAGAGGGTATGCCTAACGGACGCCGTTTTCCATTAGATTTTGGGATATAGGCACGTCTCGCAGGGGACGGCTGGTAACTGTGGTTCCGCAGGCTTTCAATCAGCTTGCGAATCCGCTCCATTCCCATTCCGTCTATTGTGGCGCCGTCTGTTCCCTTGGTCAGATTTCCCTCTTTTGCAGAGAGATTTCCGTATGCCAATAGGAAAAACTCCTCGTTGTACAGATTTCGGTACAGGCGTTCAAATTGATAGTTCTCGTTGCCTGCTTTCTCTTGTAGAGTTTTCAATACTTCAATCGGATTTCTCAAATGCCTCACGCACCTTTCTAATATTTTAGTATTGAAGGTAATCTGCTCTGTTTCGCCATGTACAAGGTTTTCCCTTGCCCGGACTACTACCAGAGCTCCGTTGCCATATCGGATATTCAGGGACTAAATCCCATAGCAGAGCGTTCTGCGTTCCAACTTAGGCAATCCCCATTTAGAATAGATAAAACATGGCTTACTGCGTTCTCGGATACGACTTTCGTCATTTTCTGCTTATTGCAGTCGGTCGGTTAAGGGTACTTGTGATTTCCCGACTGGCATAGGAATCCACCTATAACCGTATGGCGTTCATAGTCACTTTCCGCCATAGCCTTCGATTCAACACCTCTGACTATCGTTCAAGCAATCCAGCTTTTATCCTTATACGCAGCTTTTCGTTTCGACATTCATTCGCCACATAGTGACTTGTGGAATTATGCCTTTTCAAACATGCTGTTGTCACCTTATGGGTTTCCCCGCAGGCTGAGTTGATAACGATGGGCATTCAGTACCTTGCCCACTGCCTTGCCAAAGGCAGATTTTATCTATCCCACGCTTCACGCATATATGTGAAGCTATATGGGCGCACCCAGTCGTCATAAAGATTCCCCGTATGGATACATAATCGTTTAGATTGATTGACAGCATTCCGTCCGGAGTCCATGTATCCCAAACCTGGGTATATACATTATATTGTGCATGGTCCGGGAACCACAGCGGCGTGAAATGCACGGAGCGGTTATAGGTTGAGAACTCATTTGGACGGAATATAAATTTTGCGCTTCTTCCCCGGAGGTCGCTGAAGCAGACGAAGGTATGTCCCATAGTCAAATTCCGGAAATACGGAAAAGGCGGTCTGGGGGTGGGTGATGTGGCTGGACGGAGCGCTGGTTGAGAGCGTGGCCCTCACATCGGCTTTCACTGCATATCCGCTTTTCATGCTTTTATCCGAAGCAGTCGGCACAAGATCGTCCGGCATCAGGGACATGGAGCCGGCTATGGACGCGGAATATCCGGTGTAGTCATATTCCCAGTACCCGTTGTCAACCCAATGCCCGCCGTCGTTATGGTCGCACCAGTCCCACACCGGAACCCAGTAACACCTCCATATGCCCCAGTTTGCGGTCCGCTTCTGTGGGTTGTCCGGAAGAGAGGAGTTGAATAGCCCGGATTCGTGTCCGTTGCCAGAGGGTCAGGGGGATTTTCTCATTCAGGTCAACTATTTTTGCGGTAAACGTATCCTGTGCCGTGTAAGCGCGCCGCACGGATATGGTGATGGGAACAACCTGCGGGGTGTCGGGAGTGCGCCACTTTACCCAGACCACCTGCGAATCTCCGGCCCGGAATCACGATATCCCGAATCCGGTAGGTCCTGCCCATAATCTGAAAGGTTACGGACGCAGGATTGTCGGGCGTCAGATCCCGGTCCGACCGCAGCGTGACCGCTGTGATTACGTCCGTATTCACCCGGTACTCCATGTCGGGGGCCTCTATTTCCTCGCCGGGATTTTCCGGCTCCTCCGGCCCCTCGTCAAACCACACAAGGCCAAGACCAAGATAGTTTATGATGTCCCCATTGGACTGTACTCCTGTCTTTGGTCCTGTCCAGGCGGAAAAGCCAATATCGTCATATTCCAGGAACATTGCAAGGGGCAGGTTCTGAAAGGCCACGGTGGGAAGGCGCTGTCTCAACGCACCGCCCGAGAGCTGATCGTACAGAGCGGCTTCCGTTGCGGTGAAACAGTAATTCATACCATTAAAGGTCACATAGGCGATTGGCTCCAGGAGAATTTTGTATTCTCCGGAAAGCATTTTTTCATAGCTGACCCCGGTGGCGTCGGCAACCATCTGGCACGCGTACTCAGAACAGAAAAAGCGCTTGATAATTTCAATCGAGGTCGGCCGGCTTTTTTGCTGTTTACAATGGGCGGCATGGAATAGGCCGGCTGTCTGCACTGATATGGGACGGTTGACTCCATGGCAATGGGCGTACCGTTCCGGTATTCAATTTTATTGACAATGCCAAAATAATAGATGGCTGCCGGCTGCGGCCTGTTGGAAAAATCAACAGAACCGCTTACAGGAATGCCTGTGTCAGCCTCCACCACGGTTATCCGAACGCCATCGTTTCCGGGAGACCATTTATTCTGGGACGTTCCCTGCCCCATGTTCCCTCCTCCCTGGTCGATGTATTTCCCTCCCCGGCCGCCAGGGCGCTGGCAGGAACCAACACCAGCATCATAATCAGGGTACAGAGAATAGCAAATAATCGCTTCACGTAGTATCACGCTCCTGTTCTTTTAAATTTGGGGTATTAAAAAGCCGCCGCTCATTCAAGCGACGGCAATTTGCCTGTCAGAATCAGATTCCTAATCCCCCCATATTTCCAACCATTTTATCCGGGTCACCGTCACTGTCGATTGTGGACTGGATTACCTCCGCCGGAGTCACCCAGCCGAATACCGGATCGTAATACGCCCCATTTCCATCCGTGCTGCCAGGGACCGGCGTGCTTCCCGGCTCTGGGGCTGGTGCTGTCACATCGGGGGCGGGGTTCACCGGGTGTTCCGGTCGGGATCTTCAATTATTGTTTTTCCCTCCGGCGTAGGCGGCGTCTCGGTGGGCTTTTCTGTGGGAGAAAACTCCACAGCCATGTCCTTTTCCGTTTTCTCCGCAACCCTGGGGTTTTCTGCGGTTGTTGTTTCAGCCGGAGCAGTTTTTGCCGCAAAGGGTGGTTTTCGGGTTCGGCCTTTGTTGTTTCTTCTGTTTCCGGCTCTGTTTCAGAAGATGCTTCCACCCATTCCTGTGAAACCGTGGAAGGGGAGGTTCATCAGCAGTAAACGGGCTGTTCTTGTCCCTGTTTACCGTCCAGCAAATTCCCAGAATGGCGACACAGCACACAGACAGCATGGTGATGAGGAAGCCCTGGATTTAAAGATTTTTCTTCATTTATTGTCCTCCGTTAATTTTATTTAGCTATACTTTACGGGATATACATGGTTTTTTTCAACAAAATAAATATTAAAATTTTGTGTTGTGATATCCGGTCAATTCAATTCGCTGCGTAATAACAGGATAGGAGCGTCCAAACATTCTGACATAAAACTCCGCGTCACAATAGAACGTGTACTTGACCCGGTCCCCGGTCACATGAAAATCAAGAGTGATATTTTTAATCTTGTAATCGTCTGTAGACAGGGTACCTTAGCAGACAGTCCTTCCCGCACCGTATCCTCCAGCATTTCCGTGTAAGAACTGCTTAAAAGGGTGCTTAAATATTCACTGAAATTCGTCTCCCTCTGGGACCGGTAGGTATCCGCGTATATGCTGGCGCTCAAATTGTTCAGGCTCTCCATCTTGGCGCCGTTGCGGATATTGATACAGTTAATCCGGATAGAAGCGTACAGGAGAAGAAATGATATCAGCATGACAACGCCCACAACAAAAAACAGGAGTAAATGGCAATCTCCCCGCATTCGTTACAGAGCCGTCCCCGAAGCCGCCGGTAAATATGTTTCATGCGCCACCTCATTTCCAATAATGCTCGCTGACCCCGGAATTGCCACTATGTTAATGCGGACAAGACGAAGGTTCCAGAAGCCCCCAGCTTTGCTCTGCCCTCAATGGTGATGTAGAAGGGCGTTCCCAACTGGATTCCGTAGCGCATACCCGGCGGGGTAGGGGATTGATAGGTGGCGTCAACAGAATACGTGATGTCTTCCGCGCCCTCAATCCGGGAGCAGAGAAAGTCAAACATTGCATCAGTTTCAGAATTGATACCGCCGGAAAGCTGTATCTGCTTTACCATCTCGTCCGCACAGTAATCCAGCTCCTGTTTCGTGGAAATAATAGAAAACAGGTCAATAATAAATGCCAGCAGCAAAACCGCAATAAAATGAATATCATGGTACTGAAATAATTTGCTTCCGCCCGCTGGCTGCCCAGCGCGATGCGGATTTTTTAAGAATATAACAACCACCGCCTTTACAGCAAAACAGCCGTCCGTAGTATCAGGCGGCTGTTTTGGCATAGTTTCAACTGTACACATTATATCAGATACGGCTTTACGGTAAAATAGCAGAACCGTGCCAATGTCGTGCATATCCGTGCCAATATTCTGCCACCGGGGCAAATCAGAGATTCTGGCGGATAATTCGGGTGATAATTCCGACCGCTACCCCACGCTCTTCGTCAATTCTCGTCACCGCAAAGCTCACATCATCCTTTTTTCCGGGCATCCGCTGGTCATAGCAGGAGTGAGCCACTGCATTCACCCCATTGGAAAGCCGGACATAAACGACACCTTTATGAACGTCCGTAACCTTACCTGCATACTTACTTTGAATCCGGCATTTTTTCAAATTTTCGCTGTTGTTATTCTGGGTCACACTCTTGATATCAGCCTTTACGCCGACATCCTCCAGGCTGTCCCGTCTCACCCCAAGGATGCGCACCAGCACCTCATCGCCCACAGAAAATCGCTCATGGGCGTCCCCCACCCAGTCCCAGGCCAGATCCGGGCCATAATCGAGCATTCCACGCCAAAAATTTCTACACGGATTACCTTTTCAGCCACAGCTATGATACGGGCCTGGACGACACGTCCCTCGTAGATCCGGTACATGCCTGCAGAATCGCTGTCCAGATAGAAAATCTGCCGTTTCTTCAGCATGGCCTCCTGTCTGCTTGCGACCACGCTACGGGTTTTGGAGTCAATCCCTTTACCACAAAATCAATATGGGCGCCCAGCATATTGTTCAGAATCTTGTTCTGGCGCAGCATCAAATCCGTATAAGCCTGACCCGAAGGACTGCGCCCCATCTGAATCATCATTTCTTTGAGCGGAATTACAATGCGGAAGCCTTTATAATCTGCAATGGCAATGGTTTTTCCGGCATCCGTCTGCTCAATCCCGCATAGCTGTCCCATGAGAATCCGGCGTGTCCGGTACGCATTGTGGATTTCATGCCAGATAACCTCCTCCCGTTCCTCGGCCGTCTCAACCTCGCTGCGCGCTTCAATCATCAGAACAGGCGCCTCTGCCGCAGGACGGCTCCGGGAAGCACGCCGGGGAGCCGGGGGGCGGAGCAGTGGCAGCAGACTCTCTGCCTTCAGTCAGATCCTCTGTGAATTCTGTCAGTTTCGCTGGTGGCGCTGCGTCCATCTCACTATCATTCGTCTCTGTAATTTCAGACGCGGCTTCCACTTCCTTTATGGCTTCGGTATGTTCTGCAGCTTTTCTTTTTCTCCCTGTCGTTCTCTTAGGCTTGGCAGGGGATAACTCCTCAGAAGCAGCACCGTCCGGCGTTAGGGAACCGCTGTCATTTGTTCCGGCAGCTTCGTCATATTCATCTGCGCCAGGCAGCTCCGTAATTCCGCTGTCCTGTCCTGCGAAGTAGCAGCGCCTTCAGGGTCCTGATCCATACCCGCCAGAAGCTCGTCCAATCCCGGTTCTGCTTCCCCGAAGGCGGTGGGACCGTCCATACCGTCAGCCGTTCCCTCCGTCAGAAGCGTCCCGCTGGTAACAGCATCAGTATTCTCCGTGCCGATAGCCACGGGCTCCTCATGTTCTAATAATTCCCTTTTTCTTAGCAGCCATAAAAAAACCTCCTTATAAAATGTATTAAGATAAGATAGAATCTTTATCTGATGTGATTATGTCAGCCGCAAGCTTAACCGGATCCGGCGCGGCTTCCCGGTCAGCAGTCTGCACCTTGCTTTCTTTCGGCTTCCTCGCCGCCGTCTTTCTTTGTGCCTTTGGTTTATGTTTCGCCATATCCGCCGTTTCCTGTTCCAATCTGCGCCACTCCGGAATATGGGCGGAAGCCTTACAGGATTGGAGCTTCGGGTATTCCGGGTGCTTCGAGTAGTCAAACTTATCGACCTTCAGCGCCTTCTTTCCCCTGATAATTACAAGCGCCTGTTCAATCGGCAGCCGCAGCACTTCATCCGGAGTCAGGACCGGACGTTTGCCAACGCCGCTTGTCTCCCCGGTAATCAGGCGTATAGTTGGAAATGCGCCACGTTCCCAGCTGCTTTGACTTGCTGGATACCGCAACACTGGCAAGCCCTGTGCGGGAGCTGATAAATTCCGCGGTCAGCTCGTCCGTACAGCCCAGAAAATATTGGATATCGCAATTTCCCAGAATTTCCTGCCACTGATTCAAAGGGTAACGGTTTTGAAGCCCCGCAAGATTCTGGAAAACACAGCTCATAGAAATATTCCTGGAGCGAATTACCGAAATTTTTCTGCTCAGATCCGGAATAACGCCGCAGGCACATAGCTCCTCGCCTAAAACATGCACGGGAACCGGAAGCCTGCCGCCCTCACAGTTCTTATCCGCAAACCTCACCAGCTTGATAAATACAAAAGGACAGAAACAGGGAAGAAAGAAAATCAAAGGTGCTGTCCTGATCGCTGGTAATGCAGAAGTAAGCGCATGGCTTTTTGTCCCGGCAGCTCCAGGTCAATTTCATCGCGGGCAGTAATCTTCTTGATAATCTCGGACTGGAATACCTGAAGGCGGCTCCCAGCCCGATGATAACGCCGCTCCTCACAGAATCGGAAGCCTGCTTAAACAGGCTGAACGGCGCTTTTGCCGGGTGTGTGGCGGGCAGAGTATCAAACAAATTGTTGAGATCGGATTCCGCATTCAGCGTCAATAGCTGGTAAACCTGCCCGATGTTCTTATTTTCAGGAGCATAGCTCCGGTCCACATATAAAACCAGGGCCTTTAATAAATTCATTTCGCGGAATCCAAAAAATGGTCGCCCTTTCCGTTGGTTGCAGTTTTTTATGATAACGTCCACAAAAGCTGCGCCATCAATTCCTGACCGTCAATCTCGCAAAGGCAGTTCCAGGAATCTGAATTTTCAGCGGAGACCAGATTGAATACGCGGACGATATACCCCTTTATTCCGCAGATATTCGCTGGACTTTTCATATAACTCTGACTTTGGATCACAGATAATCAGGGATTCCCCGCAGGCAACGCTCTGTAAGATACGGTTCATGCAAAGGACCGGGTTTTCATGGAGCCGCTAGCTCCATACACGGCCAGATTGCGGTTGAGTCTGGTTTCCTTGGGCACACAGACCGCCTTATTGTCCAGCATACCAAGAATGGTGCCGGGATGGCCGCGCAGGTCAGACACCAGCTCCAGAACCCCGTCCATTTCCTCCCGGTTCATCCAGCCGGAGGTTCCATACGTTCCTTTAGTGGAGTATGTAAAATTCCGATCCTTATCGTACTCACCGTCCTCGCTGTAACCAAGGCGCATGACCATAATCAGCAAAATGGCAAACAGGCCAATACAGATCAGGACGCCATATACCCCGTAGGGCGGATGGAATACCAGGGTCAGGCAGGTAAAAAATCAGGCGTTGGCATAACCGGAGATGTACCGTCTCCAGGGACGCCGCCGCCCTGCTGCCATACCGCATAGTTTCCGATAAACTGCGCCAGGTAACCTCCCGCATATAAAATGGCGAGAACGGCCAAGGGCGCAGCAATCATGGTTTTGATTAATTTATATTTTCCGATGGAAAGAACCTCCTGTTAAATTTAGTAAAATCAATGGTCTGAAAGCATATTGAGGGAGTACAGTACCGGTGCAAAGCACATCATACTGGAAGTCAAAGCAAACCAGCGTTCCGCCCTTATCCTGCAGACCAAGCGCCGCGTTAAACCGTGCAATCCTGGGCAGGTCAAAAAAATATCCGAACAGCACCGGCTCCCCGTTCCGGTCAATGGCGTCATTTTCAATATGCCAGTCCGGTATTTGCTCCCTAAAGCCCTGCGCCAGTATCCGGTTCAGTTCGGCGGTCATAGATGGATTGCAGAGAAGCCTTAAAAGCGTCTCCCCATGTTGATTGTTTGTCAGATAATAAAAATGTTCGTAGTTACCATCAAGAATAAAGTAATTCTGCTTTTTCTCCCGGCCCCCAACGAGCAGTTCATAAGCCAGCTCCATGCTGTCTCCAAACAGCGCGCCCTCACATCGTCCATCTGATACTGCCTGTGAAGCCGGCGCTGGCACAGCTCCATCTGCAGCAGTGCCTTAACCCGAAGCTCGGAACGGTTCTCCCATCGGGTTAGAGAGCTGCCGCTGTTATAGACGGGAAATATACCGGAAGGAGCCAGGAGCACACCGGCCATGCGGGAACCCCTGATTTTTGCGGCCTCCATTCCCAAATCCTTGACCTCCCGTGAGCTGTAAAGGCCGGTTCTTCAATATGGCATACCGGGGAGCCGGACGGTGAGAACACCTCCGGTTTTAAATCCCGGAAAATGCGGATGTCTGCCAGCTTCATGTTCACATAGACCGCTGCTATTCTGATAGAGGCGCAGCCGTCTTGTGATTTCCCCTTTGAGAAGGTTTGTATCCGAATTTCCCTCCAGATAAAAAGCAAACCGGTCGGGCTGCTCTGCCATCAGCTGCGCTTTCGCCTTGGCGGTAAGCCTGTATGTCCTCAAATGGTCCCGGTAAAATGTGCGTATCAGCCCTTCCCTTTTCAACGATTTGACCACAGACTCCTTATAGGTACTGCCGCCAGGAAGTCTGGAAAGCAGTTCAGCCGGAAAGTCGCCGGAAAGTGCAATCAGTTCAAGAAGCTGATACCGTTGTGTATCGCGTCTGGGGAGAGTGTGGATAATCACCCCATAAAACCACCTCCTTTGTGGAAAAGACTACCGAGGCTGAAAAGACTTCGGTAAAATTCAGCCGGGCCGCTCCGCAAAAAGTAACGGAACTGTCGAAAAATCCGGCGTTACAGTCCTATCCCTGAAAAAACAGGGCGGACGCCTAAAAATCGGATATATTTTCAACCCCGTTTCCCGTTTAGCCAGCCATGCCGGAAAAAGGCTTTTAGGCATGACAAAGATACGCGTACAGTCCCTTTCTCCAAATTCCGTGGTATTGTAGGCATCACAGAGAAGCCCGGTATCATCGACCATGAGATAGGAGGCCAGCACATCTAAAATCTGCTTCAGCTCCATATTGTCGTAATCGTGGACACGTCGGGCAGGAAGCTCCATGCTGTAGGTATGGGGAAAAGCAGACCACGCATTCCTGAATTTCGGCAGCGTGTTCTGCCCGGCGTATTGGCTCAGATAAAAGTGAAGCGGGTCCAGCAGAAATTCCACGCCTTGCGGTTCCGGCGCTTTGGAAGCAGGCTGGGCAGCGTCACCTCCAGGATTTCATCTTCATAAAGGATTTCAATTCCATGAACCTCACAGGCCAGACCGTGGTATTCCGCCTTTTTATCCCGCCGGTAGAAAAAAATCAAATGACGCAGCTCACAGGCAATTTTTTCTGCCCGCTAGCGCGGCGTCCGTAGACAGCACCTCATAGTTATCAGGATACCGCTGGATATCAGCCGTTACCATTGCGTAGAGGGTATTCGACAGACGGGCCAGGTCATCGAGTATCTGCCCGATTTGTTGGGAAAGATGTTTTCTCTCCAATCACATTCCTCCATTCGTTTTTTTATAGTATTGAACCTTTCCGGACAGCTCCACGGTACAGTATCCGGTAATGCCGGGAAAAATCTAACTGATGAAGCTGCTCAGGGCTGTCCACCAGCACAAGCCTGCGTCCGTCATGTGTTCCATGCTGACGCAGAATGTGGCTGATCAGAACCTCCTGCCTGCCGCGGCATAAATAATTTCATAAATCTCTCCGGAAAGGAAGAAGGTGATCTTAACGGAAACTCGCCGGACGAGTGGTATTCCACACGGTCAATGAAATCCAGCAAAATCCAGACTGCCCGGTTCAGTCCGCTGTCAATGCCAAAATCTGCGGTTCCTGCCGGAAAGTATCTGCCACTATCAGCCCGTAAGATACGGGCCTGTCTCTGCAAGTGAGCCAGCAGGTTCTTAACCTTATCCGTCTTGCCCGGATAAAAGCGGCAGAGCTGCGTCTCCGATAAACCTGGATACATAGCAATCAGACGCAGCAGCTCCGTGGCTTCCTGTCCGTAAAGCTCGGCTCTGGTCTTTATTTAAATCACCCCCTTATGCGTAATCAGAACGTAAAAGACACGTATTCTTCAGGAAATGCGTATATAACGCGTAATTACAGCGTATTACGGACGTAAACGGCAGCATGGGCGCAGAGAGAATACGCATAATAAAGAGTACACGAAGCGTATTCTCCTCCGTAAATAATTCCTTACAGGATTCGCAGATTACAGCAATCCTCTCTGTTTGGATTTACATGCTTCCGCCAGTATTCGTAATGCTCCGTGACGTCCTCACACACGGTCTTTTCCGGTATGTGGATTTTATCAAGGATTTTAAGCTTTTCATCCAAGGGCAGGTGGCAGTAACCTCCATGCCGCAGGCTGTACTTTGTAAAATCCACCTCTTTCAGCCATTGCCTGATCCATGTGTTGATTCTTAAAACTCGACAACACACCTCTCAATATCAAGTGAATTAAGCATTTCAAAATCCATAAACTCCTCAATCACAGGACTTAGGGCATGGACACATCAAAGCCCGATTCCTGCAATTTCTGAATCGCTAGTACCCTCTGTGACGGCGGGCTGGCCTTTTCATAGGTTAATGTCTTTTTATCATCTAAACAGGTGACAGTAATCTGGATATGAGCCAGTGACCTGTCCAGAATCTCCAAATATTCCGGCTCTGCAATTAAGGCGGACTTCGTGACGATAAGATAACCTACCCTGCGCCGGTTCATTTCAAGAATGGTATGGTAGGTTACCCGTTGCTCCTGTTCACAGGGCTGGAAGCAGTCGGTCATTCCTCCCAGCCGGATAATCGTTCCAGGAGATAACTGATTTACTTTTCTGGCAATCCTTCGTATATCGGCAGCCTTTGGCTGGTCCGCGTTCCAGAAACCGCGGAAATGAAGCAGAGAGCGGGCGTAGCAGTAAGCTGCAGTTGTGCTGGCACCCGCACCCATAGGTATCCAGCCTTGTATTATATCGGCATTTATCGCCCTCATTTCCCTGAACACTCTTAAAAAAACTTTTAAACTCGCTTGTATCTACCTCCTTGTTCATAAAAAATAGTTGCTTAACAGTTATAGCAATCAGTAACCGGCATCACCTCACTTTTTATAGCGGAGAGCAGTACCGCCCTGCTTTCATCTGGTAAAGCAGCCAGATATGTTCTTTACACCACTCCGCGGCAGTCATATAAGGTGAGAATAAATGAGATAGGCGTCCCGGATGCCGGAACGCCTGTGAAGCTACTGTAATATAAAGGTTTTCCTTTCTTTGCGGTTAACAAGCCCTTCAGTTCCCGCCTGTCCGTTGTAATCAGTTCTTTTTCCAGAGGGCTTGCCTTAAATTCCACCATAATATTATTGTTATTGGTGCTTATTAGTCCGTGTCCCCGTTCAAAGTGCGTTACCTCCATGGTTTCGGCGTCCGACAGGTGCAGGGATTCCTGTACACGCATGGCCTCGTCGTCCTCCAGGTTCAGAATGATTTTAGTCTTGAATTGTTGATAATCCCCTTTCCGAACCGCCCTTCGTCCAGATTAAAAAGTCGTTTAAGTCCTGGCTGGCACAGACCGCAGAACCGCCATAGCCGCGTATGGTTTTAAATATTTCCAGTATAAAATCACCGGCCAGCCGCGTACCCGTAGCGCCGGCGCCGGAAAGAAGCTGCCAGCACTCGTCAATGAAAATAGCCTTTTCCTCTGTCCTGTTTTCCTTGGCCCGGTCCCACACGAAATCAAGCGCCACGAACATTCCCACCGCCAGCATGTCTCCTGTAAGGGGAAGAAATGTCCAATACCGTGTACTTGTTATCTAAGGATACGTTGGTGGGCTGGTTAAAGCTTCGGGCGGAGCCGTTTACAAGGCGGTTAATAATGTTTGCCAGACGCCTTGTATCTTGGGACTGTCTAAGAAGCTCATACAATTCCCCCAGAATCGGCATTTCCCGATAGCTTCCAGGCTGCTTTGGGTTTTCCAGAGAAGCGTTATCATGGGTAATGCCCCTGGCATTGTAGGTGCGTATCAGCGCGTCATCTAAGAGCTGCCTGTTCTTCGTGGGTCATATCAGGAATCAGCAGGCTGAAAAAATATGCGCCGCTGGATTTTGGCGGCCAGCTCTGATAAGTGGATACTTGGGCCATCCAGTAAGTCATTAACCGTGTGGTCGATCCGGCGGATCTCCATGATATTGATACAATGGGGGCTGGCCGGAGATATCTGAATAAACTCCCCGCCCACATTGGCACAGGCCCGATGAAACTCATGGGCTTTAAGAGGAGCCAGTATAAAGACCTGAATCCCCTTCCGTCTCATTCTCAAAGCCATAAGCTGCATGGTAAAGGTTTTTCCCGCCCCGCTGGTGCCCAGAATTGCTATATTGGCGTTCTTATAGACCGCGCTGTTAAAAATATCCGCAATGATAAGAGAGCTGTTGTATTTATTTACACCCAGCAAAATGCCATTATCATCGCACATTTCATAGCTGGTAAAGGGATAGCAGCTTGCCGCCCCTCTGTCAGCAGGTTGCGTTTACTCTGTTCATACAGCTTTTTTTCCATAGCTGCCAGGGGTAAAGAGGATAGAAATGCCTGCTCCTCCCTGAAATGGCACGTATGAACGCGCATATCCTGGGAGAGCAGCAGCTTTTTCATCTCGCTGACCTTCCATTCCAGATCATCTTCACTGTGGGCGGTAATGGTAATCAGCAGATTCAAAATAAAAGTCCTCATTGCCTGCTAACCCTCTTTCAAAAAATAGCCAGCTTGCGGATTGCACCGTCGATACTGTCAAAATCCGTATTGGTATCGCTGGCATCCTTTAGCTTGGAGCGGTTAATACGGAGCTGCTGTCCCACCTTCTGAACAATCCTCTCTTTGGGCTGGCGCGTAAGGAACATATCTAAGTCAATCCCGTCACCGGCGTTCACAATCAGGCTAAGCCATCCTGCCGGAACCTGCGGTTTAAAGCCGTCAGAGGAATCAGAAGGTAGGAGTAATAAAGACCGTCAATGCAGACAGAACGGCTGTGGGTGAAGTCTATGCTGGCCGGCGCAAAAAACTCATTAGCGGGAATGCGGTCAACGTCACGTTCCCGTCCATGTTCCATGTACCTTGCAATCACCTCCTGCACCCGGGCTGAAAGCGGCTTAACAGCGCTCTCATTGCGGCACAGCAGGTTATAGAGGATATCCACGGCAAACTCGTCCTCGCTGTCAGGTACAATAACCTCGTTCCCGCATTGCCGCAGGTAATTAGAAGCCGTGCGGACCGCGCTTTGCAAGGAGCTGATGGCTTCCCCCTCCTCTTCGGAGCGCTTGGTATTAGACCATGGCTCATACTCAAAAATAAGAAAAAAGCGGCGTGTAACGGCTTCACGGGAGCCGACCTGCTGTACAAATTGCAGATAATCCTCCTGCATCAGCCGGCACTGTTCATTGGTTTCCTGCGCCATTTCGCGCACCGGCGTCCATATGAGCGCGGGAAATGTCCGCCCGGCGCGTCAAAACCTTAAATTGCAGCTTGACCGGACTGATTCTTTAAGTAGAGAGATGAAGGAATAGATGATACTCCGCTGTTCTGGCGCTTCTCAGCATAAAATTGATAGGCACAACCTCAATCACCTTGATATAGCGATGGTCCCTGGTATAGATAATGCCGTTTTCAATCTTAGTGATTGGAAAATAATCAGCCACAGGATTCAAGCAGGAAAATATCGGTTCCTGGGCGCGGGAAGCCTTCTTTAAGAGCGGCGGTTGCTTTCCCGGTTTTATCTTCCGAGCCGCCTGGTCCAGCTTTTCCTGATTATCATGCTTTAATTTTCCTGCCTTTTTTGCCGCCCTCCTTTGCCGCCCCTCAGACTTAGCCTTATCTTATATTCTCGTATTTCATCAAATTCTGCCGGAAAATCAGAGTCAGCCTGGGAGCGGCGCTTTTTCTTCGTTTTTTCTTTGCGGGCACGCTTTACGGCGCCCCACCGCTTCTGGAATGCTTTTACGCTTTTGCTTTGACAGCCTGGGAGAAACCGTATCCACGGAAGTCTCTTCCCCCACAACCCGCCGGTTCTTTAAAAATTTCAGAAATATTATTAAAAAAGAGGACAGGCTTTCACCCGATATGCCAATAAGGGCAAGGAGCGCCAGCGGCAGCGCGGTTAAACAAAGCATAATGATTCTGGCAGTCAGACCTAGAGGGAGAAACAGGAAAACCGGCAATCCGATGGCAGATGCCAGGACGCCGGCCTCAATCACATTGCGCGCTTTAAACATACCGCCAAAAAACGTACCGGTTTCCACGAAATTCGGCAGAGTATAATATAGAAATGTCGTGGTCGTTCACGTTGTTCATTAATAGCTTCATTTTCTCCAGCCCGCCGACATTTATCCAGTGATCAGAGAATTTTCGGCAGCAGCCCGGCGGCTGGCTTCATTTAAGATAATTGATAAATCCCAGAGCTGATTACTCCGTTTATAGCTGCCAGGGTCGGCCACCATAACCTTACCGTCCTGAACTCCCCGCAGCACAATAAAATGCCCTGACGAGGTAAAATGCCCCTTAGCCATAATAGCGACTACCAGCTCCCTCTGACAGGGCGTCAATAATCCTTTGCGGTTCGAAGCGGCGCGGCCAGGCTGAAGTCCCAGGCTTTAGCCGCTCCCGATGACGCGTGGTAGGAGCCGCTGCCCTTGCACCAGTACCCGTTTTTATAGGCCCAATCCGCCATTTCCACAGGATCAACGGTTTCCCCGGCAAGCGAAGAAACCACAATCGCCATAGCGCTGGGGCCACAGCCATAACTGCCGATATGGTCCGTGCCATATGGTTTATCCGCGTATCGCTCGTCCATCTGGTCGTATTGATTGGACTGCTGGTCCCGGCATGAATTTGTTAGT
>VOFH01003456.1_pt1 | contig 30241 bp, 28 predicted proteins | sample 5384091 | NCBI WGS metagenome assembly VOFH01 (sample SAMN12384727, study PRJNA508395) | human gut metagenome | isolation source: healthy gut G | host: Homo sapiens
TTGCCATTTGTGCTTCAACAATAGATATTGCCGCTTCCGTCTCTTCTATCGAAGCCTCACAATCAGCCACTTGGCGTTCGAGTTTCTTCAGTTTTTTATTCAACTCCTTCTGTGCCTCATAAGAGAGTTTATTCTCCGAAGGTTGTACCGGCTCTTGCTCACTTCCCTTGGCAGAAGCCGTAGGCGAAGAAGATAAAGATGCTCCTTTCTGAAGTTCATTCAGGTTCTCTATCTTTTTTTCTTTTGAAGGAACTCATAGATACCGCTGAGATGTTCTTTTACATGCCCGCCACCGAACTCATATACCTTAGTCGCAAGACCGTCCAAAAAGTCACGGTCGTGACTGACAATTATCACCGTACCGTCAAAATCGCGGATAGCTTCTTTCAACACATCCTTTGAACGCATATCCAAGTGATTGGTCGGTTCGTCAAGAATCAGGAAGTTTACAGGTTCAAGAAGAAGTTTGATCATTGCCAATCGGGTACGTTCTCCACCGGAAAGGACTTTGACTTTCTTGTCCGAAGCCTCGCCGCCAAACATGAATGCACCCAAAATATCACGTATCTTCAAACGGATATCTCCTGTTGCCACACGGTCGATGGTATCAAATACCGTCAGATTTTCATCCAACATCTGTGCCTGATTCTGGGCAAAATAACCGATCTGCACATTATGACCGATGGTCAGTTTGCCGTCAAAGTCAATCTCACCCATTATACATTTCACCAATGTAGATTTACCTTCACCGTTCTTACCGACAAAAGCTACTTTCTCTCCTCTGTTGATCGTCAGATTCACATCGTGGAAAACAACATGGTCGCCATACGCTTTGCGTACGTCTTCACAGATAACCGGATAGTTCCCGCTACGGCTGGCAGGAGGAAATTTCAAACGGAGGGAAGAGTTGTCTTCCTCATCGACCTCAATACGCTCTATCTTTTCCAGTTGTTTGATGCGGCTTTGTACTTGCACGGCCTTCGTTGCTTTATAACGGAAGCGTTCAATGAAATCTTCCGTATCCTGTATCTGTTTTTGTTGATTCTCGTAAGCACGGAGTTGTTGTTCGCGACGTTCTTTGCGGAGAACGACAAACTCATCATACTTCACTTTATAGTCATAAATCTGCCCGCAAGTAATCTCAATCGTACGGGTAGTTACATTATTAAGGAAAGCACGGTCGTGGCTGACCAGTACAACAGCATTGGCACGGGTAGACAAAAAGTTCTCCAACCACTGAATACTTTCAATATCAAGATGATTGGTCGGCTCATCGAGCAGAAGTACGTCCGGACGGCGAAGCAGCAACTTCGCAAGTTCGATACGCATACGCCAACCACCGGAAAATTCCGAAGTAGGGCGTTCGAAGTCCTCACGGCTGAAGCCCAATCCTAGAAGCGTCCGTTCTATTTCCGCCTGATAGTTTGTACCGCCCATCATCAGGAAGCGATCATTCTCATGCGTAAAACGGTCTATTAACTGGTGATATTCTTCCGATTCATAGTCTGTCCGTTCTGCCAGTTCCCGGTTCATCCGTTCCAGTCTCGCCTGAAGTTCAAAAATATGTTCGAATGCCAGTTCCGCCTCTCCCATCACCGTCCGGTTATCGGCGAGAATCATCACCTGCGGCAAATATCCAATCGTGACATCTTTTGGAGTAGCCACTACTCCATGTGTCGGTGATTGCAAACCTGCCAATATTTTCAACATTGTTGATTTACCTGCACCATTCTTGCCGACCAAAGCGATGCGGTCTTTTTATTGATAACATAGCTGACGTCTTCAAAAAGCGGCGTCGCATTAAATTCTACTGATAATCCTTCTACTGAAATCACTTCTGTCTCTGATTTATACGATTTTGAACTGCAAAGATAATGAATATTTATTGGATACAGAGTAGTATGGCACGTTATGAAAAACAAAAAAAGCAGCCACTCATCAGAATGACTGCTTTCTATTTTAACCAATAGTACTTCTTTAGAACAACTTGGCAGGATATTCACCGGCATCAACCAATGCCTGAATCTTGTCTACTACACTTTGACGGTCTTCCGGATAAGTAACGCCGAACCATTTGCTGGTAGTATCCAGCACTTCAACCGTAGCAGTACCGTCATTAATCAGTTTATCCACCATCAAAGGAATAAAGAATTCACTCTTCAGGTTCTCCATATTCTTCGAATCGCTGAGGAACGTCTTGAAGAATTCCTGACTGTAAGCGAAGTAATCGGGAGTAAAGCCCCAGAAATTCATACTGACCGGAGTTGTATCGGGAGTAGCAGTCCACTCACCGTTATCATCAATATATTTCACTTCACCATCCAGACGTTGGATCTTAGTGCGTTCTACAACAGAAGTCAGCAGACCCTTATCATCTGTACTACAAATACCACGAGACACCGTACCGCTTTCACTCAGCGTATTTCCTACGCGGAAACCTACCATTGAATAAACATTTTTAGAATCCGCAGGAAGTGCAGAAAGGAATTTACCCATTACTTGGAAGGAATCACGACCATAAAAGTCGTCACAGTTAATTACAGCGAACGGTTCTTTAATCACATCAGCACCCATCATTACTGCATGGTTGGTACCCCAAGGTTTTGTACGGTCTGCCGGACAAGTGAAGCCTTCAGGAAGTGCATCCAAAGCTTGGAAAACCAGTTCACAAGGAATGTGACCTTCGTATTTAGAAATAATCTTATCACGGAAATCCTGTTCAAAGTCTTTGCGGATTACAAATACAAGCTTACCAAATCCGGCATTGATAGCATCATAGATAGAATAGTCCATGATCGTTTCACCATTAGGACCCAGTCCGTCCAATTGTTTCAAGCCTCCATAGCGGCTGCCCATACCGGCTGCCAATAAGAATAAAGTTGGTTTCATAAATTGTGTAATATTAAAAGGTTAGTGATGTCAACGGCATCTGATTTTGGTGCAAATGTACAAAAACTTTCTTTCTTTTGTCTTATGTGATGTCCTTTCTTTTGTCTTGAGACAAAGAAAGAACGTTAGAACGGATACCCGATAGCGAAATGTATTCCCAGATTTTTGAAGAAGGCACCGGTAACATTATAATAGCCGCTTCGGTCCGTATCATAGGGCAGATGCAAAGGAATACCGAAGTCAAGACGGAATACGAGAATATCCATGTCGTAACGGACGCCTACGCCTGTCCCCAAGGCTATTTGTTTCGGGAAAGTTTTCAGACGAAGTTGCGAATCAGGACGTGCCTCGTCCTTGCGCAGCAGCCAGACGTTACCCGCATCCAGGAAAGTAGCTCCCCAAATGCTCTTGAAGATACGGAAACGATATTCCACGTTCGCTTCGAAACGGAACGTACCTGTCTGGTCGAGATAAGAATACTTGCTGTCTTTCGGGTGATAGCCACCGGGACCAATACTACGCACCGTAAAAGCACGGATACTGTTGGCACCACCAACGTAGAATTGTTCACTATATGGGGCAATCGTAGCATTACCGTATGCAAAAGAGCGCCTAACGCTACACGGGAAGCTATTTTATTATTTTTGTCCATGTTCCACAAATGGCGGAACTCGGTATTAAATTTCATAAACTGCGAGAACGGAGCCCCCAAAAGTTTTTTTCCCTTCCTCATTATAAGGTTTGCCGAAAGCACGATAAATAGTGGCAGTCACATTTCCGGCAGAAGTCACTGTAGATTGCCACCAGATAGGATTCTTTATTCTCCGCGTCGAAGCATTATCATACGTATAAGTGTACTCCATAGCCGGGATGAACTGGTTGTCTAAGCTGACATATAGTGCCGGATTGTCGGCTGCAATCTCCATAAACTCTTTCGACTGGTGTTGCAAGACGTTGAATGTCAGTTTGAAAGGTGTGATACTATGACGACTGGTACGCGTCGGCTGGAAATCGTAGGTTGCGTTTCCGCCGAAAGATAACAGTTTATAATATCTTGCCCGGTTCAACTGATCGATATACAAACGGAAAGTAGTCGTAGCGGGAAAGTCAAATTCCCTTTTCCCCCAACGCGGGAAAACCACTCTAGGGAAAGTCAGAGAAGTAGATATTCCCATTTCCCAACTGTTCATCAACGAACTTTTCTCTCCGCCACCGGTCTGCCATTCATAAGAGCCTTTCAGTTTCACGTTCCAACTTTCTCCACCACCAAATACATTATTCCGTGTAACTCCGAACGAAGCACCCGGACCGGTCTGGTCGTTACTTTTAGTTACTACGTTCAATTCCAGTTCAGCGTCCAACGGTTTGGCAAAAGTAGCCTGCATCGTGATGTCCAACGTATCACAAACAGCTGTTGTATCTTTGGGGGCATATTGGATATCCATATAACTAAATATTCCCAACTGGCTGAGTTTCTCCTGTATCTGTTCCTGCCGATACTGGCTGTAAAGCCGGGTACGGTTGGAAGCACGCATCTGTGCGTTCCGTACAAACTGTTGATAATTCAGCCAACGATAAAGCATATTGGGACGAACCTGCAATTTATTGTAATAGTGGATATTCAAGTTCTTATACATCATACTGTCATTCGGCGCTTCTCCGTTCTTTCCGAACAGATAGACAGACGCATCACCCACGTAATAAGGACGCTGTGCCGCAGCCGGCAATCCCGGCACAGGAATCAGGCGAAGGCTGATATGCCCTCCGGGTACCAAAGTCGTATCCGCCTGGTAAGTCATATAGTCGGGACGGAAATAAAAATATCCGAGGTTACGCAACAATGTACTGATACGGGAGCGTTCTTCGTCCAAATCAACCACGTTGAACTGCTCACCCGGACTTATATAAGACATCCGGCGTCCGCGCTCCATAATCCGCAGAGTCTGGGGAGTGAACCGTTGATAGTAAACCGTATCAATGAAATAAGGGTTCTTCATATCCACCGTATAGATAATGCCCGCCTTCAGACTGTCTTTCTTATCAACAACCGTTTCATAAGCTACCTTCCCATTGAAATAGCCATAATCACGAAGCAAATTAGTAGTTACCTTCACACGTACCTCCGGATTGACAGTAGAAATAAATACGGGAGGATTGGCCGCAAAACGGTTGAACATCCATTTACCGAATCCCTTCTTATATTTCACGAAGTCATTGTACATCCACATTTTAAAAGGGATAGGAAGGATACCGCCAAACATCTTTGTACTAGGTGTCTTATCGAGTGCAGCATCAATTTCCGTCAGCGCCGTCTCTCCTACCGGTGTTGTCGATTTATTCAATATGACAGTCTTGCTTCCGGTGTAAAGCACCTCCCCTTCGGGAAGATGTTTCGTCACCGAACAAGCCGACAGTAACACTACACTTATCAGACAAACAGCCAATATATTTATATGTATCTCTTTCATACTTACTTCTTTTTCTTAAAGATGAACAGTTCACTAAGTTTGTCTAGCTTCTTGCGAAGCACAAGGCCGACTCCGGTTTCCGTTATTTCCCCGTCGAGCACACTCTCGTAGTTCTTGTCATAGAACAGGCGGATATACCGGGTTCCGGTTCTATCCAGACGATATTCCAGAGAAATATTGTCGATGAAGGATTCGGCGTCATTCGTCGCATTCTCACCTTGAGAAACCTTGCCACCGATTACAATCTGGAAACGATTGTTAAACAAGCGTTGTGAATAACGGAAACTGTAATCCGTACGTTTACTTCCGGTCTCTGAATCGTCGTGATCTTCGACACCCACAGAGACGCTGGCATTCTTCAGGTTACCCATCAGTGAGTTTATCTGACTGCTCAATACGGAGTTCAGGGCAGAACCCATATTCAGCTTGCCAAGTCCGCCGCCTCCACCGCCAATCGGTCCGGTGCCGAGATAAGTTTTCATCACCATGATATACAATGCCTGTTTACCTCGTTCTTCCGCCCCCATAGCGGTCAACTCGTTTTGTACGGTCGCATCTTCGGGAGCCGCAACATCGAATGCAAACGAAAGATTATCCAAGCGGTTCTTGACTACAATGGAAACATCGAAATTAACCATACGACTTCCACCATTCTCTCCTTCGGAAACTGACGCACGGATACGGTCAGTCGCCTTAAAGTTCAACATCGGGTCCATCGGATTTCCCGTCCATTCCACGTAACTACCGTTATCAATGGCAAATTCCTTTGCTGCAATCACCGGCAAAGCATATTTCATCAAGCCGCCACTCAACGTATAACGTCCGGTCAGAGTCAGGTCGCCTTGCGGAGTGTATTTCATGGAAAGGTCACCCCCGCCTTCCAGTTCGATACGGTTATCATTACTTGCATCCAGGTCAACTTTCACTCGGACGGACGGATCGATATGTACCATCATTACCATGTCCAATCCGCCTAAAGAGACAGTCGGCACTTCCTGCCGGACAACAGTTGTAGTATCGCTAAATGAAGTAAATGTTACCAAACTTCCCAAACGGTCCTGCACTGTCAATGGTGAATCGGTCAAGACATACGAAACATCGGTGTTCCCCAGCAGACTCACGTTCCCACGCATATTCAGCCCGTCCAAAGGCCCTTTCACCGTCGCCCGGAAATCAGCAAATACTTTGCCGTAAACCAAACTTTCACGGGTACGCTTAGCATCCAGAAGTGTATAATTTTGTGCCAGCATATTCAGGTTCGCCATCGGACGGCTCATATCGCGGAAATCAACATAGCCATCAATAGTAAACGGATTCTTCGATGTTGTGTAAATAGCAAATTTATCAAATTCCAACCGATTGTTCTTTATTTGCACAGGACGATTGTCAAACATGAAACGCGCACCATATTGACGGGAAAGGACAGCAACACTATCCAATACAAGTTCGCCGTTTATCAAAGGTTGTTCAGTACTGCCCGTTATATTCAGATTACCATCCATATCACCGGACAAAGTGACCATCTGGTCAGGAATAAACACATTCGCCACCCGCAGCGGAAAATGCTCCAATGTTGTATTCACTTCCAAACTATCTTTGCCTGTGCGGGTAGGAACCAGTTTCCCATCTGCCACCAGCACTTCTGCCTGTTCGTGATTCAGATAAGCATTCAGATATTGTTTTCCCTGTTCGCCCGGCAACCACGTAGCCCCTAATGCAACGTCACCGATACGCTGACGTTCATAAGTCAGTTCATCAACAGACGCCTCAGCCGAGAGTTGCAAATCCTTTTCTGTCTGTATGTAATGAGCTTCCAACGAGAACAATCCGGTTATTTCGGGAAGTAAGGCAACACACTCGTTATCTCTTGCAGACGGATTCTACGTATTTCAACATCTATATTCTGCAGAGACACCGTATCGCCCGGTACGGAATGTACCCTGAATCCCATTCCTTCTTCATCCCACATATCTACGTTCGCGTATACACGCATATTTTTATGCAGGTAAATCCAGTTATGATTCTCGTTGAAATGAAATCTTTGGAAGGCAACAATCGGATTCTCCGGAATCAGTGTGAAAGCGATTCCGTTCCCCTTGCCATGTCCTTCGAACAGGGGCGGGCATTTTACCCCCAGCAATACGCCTGTTTCTCCTTTGCCGTTTTTGTAGTCTACCAGCAATTCCGCATCGCGGTCGCGAATCTCTCCGGTCAAAGTAGTAGCAAAAGAGAATTGCGGATTCTTCGGTCCGTTTATTACACCGGCACGTAGTTTCATTAAAGTAGTATCCTGTTTGACAGTAAAGAAGATTGTATCCAGTTGCAATGTGTCCATCTTCAATGCATGCACCGCAGCTTTTCCATTGATTCCCCAATCGGGAGCCGTACCGAACTTCATGGAAACATCATGGTAGGATATGTTTTTAGTAGCCAGAAAATAAGCTAACGGATTCTCTTTTCCTGCGGAGAAAGATAAAATAGCTGTCGGCAACGCTTCACGCAGTTCGGCATGGTTCAAGGCTTTTTCATCAATCTGCTTCATCAGGACATCCATGAAGTGTGTAGACTGACTTATCAAAGGATTAACACCGGAACGTGCACTCAAGTTGAGTTTCATATCACCGGATGTTAGATGTGTGAACACCCTGTTTTGACGAGCTTCGGCAGAAAAGATTAAAGGCGAGCGGGCGCTTCATCGGTTGAGGCATCAACCCCAGTTCGTGCTAAGTCGAGCTGAGTGACGTCAACCGTCACTTTTCCATCTGGATAACGATGTGCCAGATTGTATTCTGCATCTGTTGTCATCTTCAACAGCGCATTGTCACTTGTCAGATTAGCCGTCACCAATGCACCTTTCAAAGCTCCAGTCAAATGAACATTGGAAAGCTGGTAACGTGCATAATGTAGTTGATCTAATGAAAGATTCAGTTTGGCTAAAGCACGATAAGACATGACGTCCAGCCCACGGCCTTTGGCATCTGCCGAAAGAGAAAGTTCGTAGATAGAGTCTTTCGGAAGGAAATTATGGAGTTGTAGATTGTCAATCTTCAAGTCGGCTGCATAAGCCTTGGTTGAGGTATTAAGTCTGCATTCACCCCCATAGAGCCTTGCCCCTGTTTCAAGTGAAGATTAGCCTTATATTCAGGTCCGTTTTCAGCTCGACACGGGCCTTCAGATTCATGCTATCTGGGATTACGATAGTACCGTTGGGGGCTTCTCCCGTTAAAGCAGTCAGGAAGTTCAGATTCTGAGTAACCATATCCAGCCCGATAGTCCCCGAACGCGTCAGGCTGTCAGCCAATTTTCAAGAATACCGCCTCCTTTCATGGAAAAAGCTCCCGGGAAATCGACTGTGAAACGGGAAATCTGCATCTCTTTCAGATTACCGTCCGTACCCGAACGAACCACAAGAGGACGGAAAGGATAGGCTTCTTTGAAACTATCCGGCAGCCCACCCGCAAATAAACAGCATAACATCCTCTTTACCGATGTATGCGTTGAGATTGGCGGACAAACGTCCCGTAGTAGGGATGTTGACAAGTTCCCAATACGTATGGGCAGACAAATCAATTTCAGAATGAGGAGTCTGCAGCTTTAAGCCCGGAACACAAATAATTGAATCATTAGAATAAACCCTGCCCGCCAACGAGGTAATGCTCAGTCCCGAACGTTCATTCATTGAAAATTCACGGAGCACGGCATTCATATTCCTACCTTTATATAATAAGGAGTCCAAACCGATCCGGATATCACGGACCGCAATATGAGAAGCATCGAAGCCTTCGACCGGTTTAGCAGCTCCGGTATCATAATTGGCAGAGCCTCCCGACAACAGGAATTGTTTCAAGCTCATAAAACTGATTCTTCAGATCGCTTGCGCATCATTTACAGACGCTTCACCAATGTAGGCCGCCATACGCATGGAATCAGCCGGAAGTTGCATACTGAATGATACATTTCCCAATTTCAACTGATGAAGGGCTACTTTCCAGTTGATCGGGGCGGAAGCGGTCGTGTCTTTAGGAGCGGTCGTGGTGTCGTTCATTACCAATTGGACATGGGTGTCTGATAAATCGACCTGATTAATAATCGCTATTTCATTGGATAAATCCACCCCATGACTCTGCAGAAAGAAACGTCCCAAGACACCTTTTATCTTCATTCCCTCTATCAGACCTGCGGAATTGACTGCAACCTGATTTAGTGTAACTTCATCGACTTCTACTTTTCCTTTGATAAGTGGCCACGCCTGCACCCGCACATTCAAGCTCTCTAAAGACAACAAAGTATCCGGCTGTTGAATGACCTCCACGCCACGTACCAACAGATTAAGCGGGAAACGAAGGTCTATCCGTTCCACCTGAATCTGCATACCGGTTGCTTCAGAAGCGTATGCGGTCACTTCCCGGCGTAAAAGATTTTGTACGGGAGGAATATAAAGTAATACCATCAGTATTACAAAGAGTATTATAGGAGTAAGCAATATCCAGCTTACCCAACGTATCCATTTTCGTTTCATGTAAAATGTGTCAGTGTAAATAAGGTGACACAAAGTAAACAAATTATTTTGAGAAAAGGTTTGGATAACGATAAGAAAGATACTCTTTTGCCTCACTAATTATATGCGGAACCGTTGCCAGCACTGTAAGTGTTGTTTGCTTTATCTCGTCAACGAACATCTCTCCACGACAACTTTCCAAATATTTTAAAGGAGCAATTGTTTCGGATGCGCCAATCAGTGTGAAAAGCGGAAGAAGTTTATGAGCCATAGCAGCTATTCCGTCCGTATCTTCATTGTCTAAGGCTTGTTGTACTATATCAATATTTTTCTCAGTTTCTTCGATGAAAGTCTCAATAATGGAACACGCCGCCTCCGGGTCGTCCTCCGAATAAACTGTCAATGCGGAGAAATTCATCAATCCGCTCCCCATATCTTCTGTGATATGCGCCTCATCCGCAACCAATTGTCCTTCATTGATCGTCTGCAACAATTCCTTTACCGTAAATGGTTTATGCAGACATCCGGCAAATCCATGTTCGTACAACGCCGCCTTATCCATCTCACTACGAGCAGTAACAGCAATCACGGGGATCGTTTTTGCCTGTGGAATATTGGAAGCACGAAGTAGTTTCACCAAATCAAAACCATTGATGGCCGGCATTTGTATATCGGTCAGTAATACATCAAAAACAGAAGTGCGAAGTTGTTCTATAAGTTCCTCCAATTGCTCGCAACAAACAGCATCAATGCCGTGCTGTTTCAGCATAGCTGCCGTCAAGCTGAGTTGGATTTTATCGTCATCAATCAAAAGAACACGGATCACCTTCATCGGAAGAATGGTAGCTGGCTCTTGGATAGATTCCCCTTTATCACTTTCCGAGAGTTCACCCTCCGTTACCGATTTCCCCACCGGATAAAGAGGAAGAATCACCGTAAAGCAACTTCCTTCTCCCGGTGTGCTTTGCACATCAATTTCTCCTTCGAGTAAAGTTACCAGTTTCTTCACGATGGACAATCCGAGCCCGAACCCCTCTTCACCTTGTGCACCGGACAAACGAGTAAACTCCTGAAAGATGCGTTCCCGGTCTGACGGAGCCATCCCTTTTCCGGTATCTGCGATGGCTATTGTCAACTTTGAAGAGTCGTATGTAGCCGTCAATGTTATCTTACCTTTTGAGTGAACTTAACGGCATTGGATAAAAGGTTGTTCACAATCTGACGGAGACGCAAAGGGTCACTAATAAATCTCCCATTCAAATCGGAAGCGACATTACTTTGTAAAGTCAATCCTTTGGCGGCAGTCAAAGGCTCAAAACTAATATAAATTTCATCAAATAGCTGCGAAGGATTAAAGGTGACGCGATTCACCTCCGCTTTATTAAGGTCGAGCCGATGAAAATCGAGTAGGTCACTGACTAACTTCAAGAGATGTTCCGAAGAACTCTTCATATTTTCAAGATAGAAACGCTGCCGTTCATCCCGAGTCAACCGGGATAGCAGTTCGGTATACCCCATAATAGAGCCTAACGGCGCTTTAAAGTCATGAGTAATGGCAAGCATTAACTTTTCACGGGCGACAAGCAAATCCTCCGCCCGCTTGTTGGCTTCCTCCAGTTGTCGACGATAGCGGTTGCTCCGAGATATATCGCGTATGATCAATATCAAGAAAAAGGCAGACAGAAACACCGCCCCAATAGCGATTCCCGAAATAGTACGTGCCGAACGCATCCTTACCTGCTTGTTGCTGCTCCGCATCCTGGAGTGCACGCTGAGTCATTTCTTCCTCATAACCCTTTATCAAGCTATCCATTCTTGCGGTCAGCTGTGTATTCATCCGCTGATACCTCGTACTGGTACGCCGGATGGTTTTTTCCGTTGCAAACGTTTTTCCTCCGTAGCCATACGGATTTTTTGCTGCAAGGAATCCTTAGAAGTGGCAGGTTCCAGAATCGTATCCGTAGCTACCTCCAAAGAAGTGTTGACAAGTACGGCACTATCCTGTTTGGAAGGGACAAATACTTCCGCTAACCTCTTGAAGAAACCTTTCTTCTTCGGAGCAGTCAGCAGAGAATCGCGTTTGGTTATGACACGATGTTGTACCCGTTGGTAGGTAATGACGGAATCCTGTTCGGAAATAATTTCCTTAATCTCCGATGCAGAAAGAAGGCTATCGTTCGCTTCGCTCAGCACTCGTAACATTTGAATTGTATTCCGGTCTTTCTCATGGAGAAGGGCCAACAAGCTATCCGTACGCAAATTCTGCTGGTTGTCCGCAGCCGATAACGCTTCCATCTCACGATGCACAAACACCAACGAGAAAAGAAGAATAGCCAGTAGCAAAGTGTAACCAATGGTTATTTTGAGTTTTGTAGAACGGTAGGAAGCCATAGGAACAACGAATTACAAGTTATTGTCGGAGGGCAGGCTGTTTCGTCATGTAGTGGAAACGCCACCAAAGCATCAGCCCTGCACTTGTCAGTCCAAAAGGGAACGCCATCCATACGCCTACAACACCCCATCCCATCACGAAACCGCAAAAATAGCCTACGGGCAACGAGATAATGAAATAAGCGATAAAAGCGATGACCATCATCAGTTTTACGTCTGCAATTCCACGCAAAGCGTTGGCGAAAGTAATCTGCAGTCCGTCGCCAAACTGGTAAATAAGGAAAGGAAATATTAACGAAGTAACCATAGCGGCAACTTCAGAACTGTCGGTAAACCAACCTCCCAGATAATTCCGACAAAGAAAAACAATGAAAGACAACACGACACCCAATGCCATCATCAGATGGAAACCGGCATAGGCGGAACGACGCACATTCACCATATCATCCTGACCATTGAAGTTACTGACCCGGACAGCAACGGCAGCTCCCATCCCGTAGTACATCATAAAAGTAAATTGTGAAATTGCCAACATGACTTGATGGGAAGCTAACGCAATCGTCCCCAACCAGCCAATCATGATCGCACTCAAACTAAAGGAGGCTGTCTCCATCCCCATCTGGAAAGCAACCGGCCATCCTAGTCCATTCAAGCGTCCAAATACAGCGCGTGACCATCCCAAACGGAAAAAGCCAATCTTATAACGGACAAAACGCGGACTACGCATAAAAATGATTACAAATACAATCACCATCACAATACGCGAAAACAGCGTACTGATACCTGCTCCCAACAAACCTAATTCGGGCAATCCGAGTTTACCGTAAATCAGGATATAGTTTCCTATGATATTCAAGACATTTCCGCCAAGCAAGATCCACATGGCGGTTTTGGTATCTGTAATTCCATCCGTAAATTGCTTGAAGCCATTGAAAAGCATGACAAACACTAATGAAGCAAGCAAAACAAGGTAATACGGTTTAATCAGAGGAATCAATTCCTCCGGCTGTCCGAGACGTTCTATATTCAGGAATAACAGCGTCATACATATAGTCAGCAGCAAGCGCAACCATCAGATTGGCCAGCAAACTATTGCGCAATGCCTGTCCGGCAGGGGCAAATTGGTGAGTCCCATACAGCCCTCCCACGATAGGAGTCAGCCCGTACGAGAACCCTGTACTGAAAATAATCGCCAGATTAAACACATTATTTACGAAGGAAGCTGCTCCCAGCTCAATCGTACTATGGTGCCCGATCATTAATGTATCAGCGAATCCGAGTACGATCACTCCTATCTGCCCAATCACAATAGGAAGTCCAAGGTAGAATAATGCCTTGTAATGCTCTCTGTATGTTCTATAAATATTTCTCATTTACTTTTATAATAGAGTATAACCCCGTTCTCCCGCCGGAAAGCCGATTGGGCTACAGCCTGCAACTGTCCCGCAGTGACGGAACGATAACGTTCCACCTCCCGCTCCATGCTTTCCGCCCGTCCGAGCAGTTCGAACCAGGCAAGATTAGTCGCTACATTCAAATAATTAATATTACCGAATATCTGAGTAGACTCAAATTTGTTCTTTCACTTTTTCCAACTCCTGCTCACGTGAACCAAGTTCCTGTTGCAGGCGATCCAATTCTTCCCAAACGGCAGCTTCCGCCTGTTCAGAGGCCACGCCTGCCGACGGCTTTCCGGCAATATGGAATAAACCCGCATCTACACTGCCGGATATATAGGCGTCTATACTTGAAAATAACTGCCTCTCTTGTACGAAACGCTGGTTCAGGCGGCTGGAACGTCCGTTGCTTAACATATCCGAAAGGATATCAAATGCATAGTAATCAGGGTGATGATGGTCACACATATGATATCCCATGAACAAGCATCAAGAGGAACATTCCGCTCTACCGTTAGCCGCCGTTCTTCCGTCTGTTCCTGTTCTTGTGGCAAGTTCCGTTGAGGAACCTCCCGATGAGGAATAGGAGCCGAACCATTTTTCTGTCAAAGGCACTGCCTCTTCGAAAGAGATGTTACCGGTGACAGCTAATATGGCATTATTCGGAGCATAAAATCGGAAGAAGAATGCCTTCACTTCCTCCAGCGTCGCATTGGCTATGTGCGACAACTCCTTACCGATGGTAGGCCATTGGTAAGGATGCGTTACCGGTAAGCCAAGGACGCAGGAGATGACCGATGTCCCCGTAAGGCTGATTCAGGCATCGCTGCTTAAATTCTTCCATTACCACTCCCCGTTGCACCTCCAGACTCCGTTCACTAAAATCGAGACTCAGCATCCGGTCTGATTCCAGCCAAAAGCCGGTTTCTACATTCTGGCGAGGTACAGTGAGGTAGTAATTGGTTATGTCATTATTGGTCCAGGCATTATTCTCGCCACCCGCCAATTGCAGCGGCATGTCATAATCGGGAATATTCACCGACCCTCCGAACATCAAGTGTTCGAACAGATGCGCAAAACCGGTATGCTCGGGATCCTCATCGCGAGCTCCCACCTTATATAATATATTAAGGGCTACCATCTGCGTACTCTCGTCCTGCGAATGTACCAGACGTAACCCATTATCCAGAATATGCCTGTTGATTTTCATATATTTCAGTCAAGTATTGTCACCTTTGTTATTTTTACATCTTCTTCAGGACGATCGCTACGGTCTGTTTTTACCTGCTGGATCTTATCCACAATATCCATGCCTTTGACCACTTCGCCGAACACGGTATACTCACCATCCAGATGCGGGGTACCGCCTACCGTAGTGTAGGCTTCAATCTGCTCCGGAGTGAAATGGAATTCCGGTTGCTTGGCAGCTATCTCCTGTGCCTGCGCAAACAATTTCTCCTGCAAATCATAAAGACCGTCTTCATCGTTCGCCTTACGCATCTTATAAATTTCCTTCATGTGCTTCTGAGCCAAGGTATTGAAAATAACATTGATCTTATTCTCATTCATCTGGCTCTCCATACTTAGCAACGTAGAGTCGTTGTACACCTTCCTGTCACGATATAGAACTGGCAACCGGAAGATTCTTTTCTTCGGATTCACATTGTCTCCCTGACGGGCTGCGGACAGGGCACCTTTCTTATGGAAATACTTAGGATATACAAATTCAGCGGGTACGGTATAGCCGACGTCTCCGGTACCCAGCATTTTTCCCTTTCGGTGCATTTTTTGAGTCCGGATCACCGGCTTGAATCATAAAATCTTTGATGACGCGGTGAAATAGTGTACCTTCATACACTCCGTCCTTCACCAATTTAATAAAATTATCACGATGTTTCGGCGTCTCATTATATAGTTTAACCTCAATGTCTCCAAAGGTTGTCTCAATCTTCACCAACGTTTCTTTATCCATGTCTCCTCCTTTTTTTGTTCCGGTTTTGCAGGCAATAAGTCCGCAAAACGATATGGTTAATATGATCAATAGAATCTTTTTCATAACACTTTTATTTAATTTAAGTTTGCAAATATACCACTTTCACCCAAAACCTCTTACCTTTGTGACTTAAAAGAATCAAAACCTGACACAATGAGCGCCATATTGATCGTCGAAGATGATATCACTTTTGGAATGATGCTAAAAACCTGGCTAGGCAAAAAAGGCTTTGAAGTATCATCAGTGAGTAATATTGCCCGTGCCCGAACATATCGAAAGCCAGACTGTAGATTTAATATTATCAGATCTGCGGTTGCCCGATTATGAAGGCATCGATTTACTGAAATGGATGAATGAACGAGCAATCGACATTCCCCTGATCATCATGACTGGTTATGCGGATATCCAGTCAGCTGTACTGGCAATGAAACTCGGAGCACGGGATTATATTGCCAAACCCGTGAATCCGGGAGAATTATTGAAGAAGATATCTGAAGCTTTACAAACAGAGAGAACGCCAACAGCTCATTCCGCAGCCAAATGTCTTCGAAAAAAGTCTCTCCCGCCTCATCTAAAGAGACAACAGAAAATCATCGTGCTTATCTGGAAGGAGAAAGTGACGCAGCCAAGCAACTCTATAATTATGTAGGTCTGGTAGCTCCCACCAATATGTCCGTTCTTATCAATGGTTCGAGCGGAACTGGAAAAGAGTATGTGGCGCACCGTATTCACCAACTTAGCAAGCGTAACGACAAGCCGTTTATTGCCGTAGACTGTGGCTCTATCCCGAAAGAATTGGCTGCATCCGAGTTTTTCGGTCATGTGAAAGGTTCCTTTACGGGAGCGCTGACGGACAAGACCGGCGCGTTCGTCGCCGCCAATGGCGGCACTATCTTTTTAGATGAAATAGGAAACCTTAGTTATGAGGTACAGATACAATTTCTCCGCGCTTTGCAAGAGAGAAAGATACGTCCGGTCGGCTCTACACAAGAAATATCCGTGGATATCCGCCTGGTATCGGCCACCAACGAGAATCTGGAACAGGGTATCGAAAAAGGTACTTTTCGCGAAGACCTTTATCATCGCATCAACGAATTTACCCTACGGATGCCCGACCTGAAAGAGCGGAAAGAAGATATCTTGCTTTTTGCCAACTTCTTCCTTGATCAGGCAAACAAAGAGCTGGACAAGCACCTGATCGGTTTCGATACGAAAGCATCGCAGGCTTTAATGAATTATCATTGGCCGGGTAACCTGCGGCAAATGAAGAATATCGTTAAAAGAGCGACGTTATTGGCACAAGGCAGTTTTTTTAGAAACTCCTGCATCATTTAGCACCAGTATTGCACTACGCAATGAAAACTGAAAAAGATGGCATATTCTGGAAGCACTGCGCCAAAGGAAGAATGAAAAAGAGCATATTCTGAATATTGGAAGACATTATATAATAAGTTCAAACTGGAAACAACATAGACTTATAACTCTGCGCAATTGTTGGATATCGACCGTAACAATCGGATTAACTGAATTTTATAATAACTTCTGTTGAAACTTTATTTAATATAGATTTATAGCAAAAAATTCTCCCTCAATCACACAATGAAAAAGAGAAAGCTGGAGAGTGTGGAATAATTCCACACTCTCCGCCACATCTTCCACACATTCCTCAGTAAATTCCCACAGAACATCATCAATCGGCTATTATACATCTAGTTATCAAACATTTGCAAATATATCTTTTCTTTTGGCACACCCTTTGATACTTTATCAGAGGACAGTGTTTAAAGCAATAACCGATTCCTTAACACAAAAGAGAATTGAAAACATATGTCTAATTATCATTAAAGCAAACGATTATGAAGAAATTAGTATTAGTAGTAGCAATGTTTATGTTTGTTTGTGGTGGTTCATTCCTTGTCAAGGCCCAGAACTCTGCAGAAGCTGCGACAGCCCCGACAGAAGTCAATGCGGCAGTTGTCAATGATACAGTAGTCAAAGACACTGTAACTAAGAAAGACGCACCTGTGAAAACATCACTGAGTGCACTAGCCGCTAATGTCAATGATACAGTTGTCAAAGACACTGCATCCAAAGACAAACCGGCTGTGCCTGTCAAGGAATAACCTTGCCAACAGCAAGCAGGACATAGTCTGCCGAAGAATAGTAAGCACACTACAAAAAAAGCCATCCCTACTTCGTCTATTCCGGGGATGGCTTTTTTTATTATCCTATCTTCTCACTATCATTCTGTAGGAGTACTTGTTTCCAATATCGGATCTGTTTTCCAACTTGAAACAATATTTGCCGCCTCTGCTTCGAAGCTCTTTCCTGCCAAGGACACAAATGTCTTGGTATTACCATTTCCATTATTGAATAACCAATTAGCTACCATTCCATCCTTTATCCTCACTCAACAACTTGCCGCTCTGCTCGGAGATCTGTTGATCCGACAAAGCTTTTGTCCAAATACGGGCATAACTGATAGCTCCGTTCAACCGGCGTTTACCATCAGACTGACCGATGTAGAAATCAGAAGTAAGATTGATCTCTTTCAAATCATCCGGCGTACCGTTTGATAATTGAAGCGTTTCTCTGACACCATTTACATACAATGCAATCCGTTCGCTTCCGCTCTTACTATTATCCAATACTACAGCCACATCATACCACTTGATTGGTTTCTATCTTCGTTGAGCCCTCATAGCGGATACTACCTTTATCATCTGCTGATAGCTGAAGGAAGCGTTCTTCATCATTGCTTCCTCCCTTATGCACGTCGACACGCAGCAGGAATTTTTCTCTATACCCATCACCGTATTAATCCGGGCATTTCCATTGTCATTGCCATTCAAAGACTCAATATTAAAACGAGCTTCAAATGTTATCGCACTCAAAATCTTTAGCGATTCATCTACCACACCATTATATTCAAATGGTACTTTAAAGTAGTTACCACTACCTAAGTATGCCACTTTATCTGCCTGTACAACCGTAACGGTCAGACTTAATTCCTGTTCCGCTTCGTCTCTGACAAACACGGTAGTGATACCCGCTTTTTTACCTACCAAATTGAAATGAGTGTCATCCACCTGCTGAATAGCTACAATCTCTTCATTCTCTGCTGTCAGACTATAACCTCCGTTCCTCTTTTTCTACGGTAATCATTACTTTATTATTCACTCCGACTCTTGGTGTCAGATTGGAGACATCAATAGAAATAGGATTCACAGTCACCTGAACTATTGCCTGCTTCCCTTTATGATCTGTAAAGTCACCGTTGTATGCCCACTCTTCAATCCTGTCAAGGTATAGAAAGGACGGAACTGATCTGTATTAACCATGCTAACAACCGTTTCATCCTCCACCTCATAAGACAATTCATCATTACTGGAAAAGTTTCCCATGCTAACAATCAGTTGCTTTTCACCGGCAACTTCCAAGATCACCTCCGGTTCATTCACTTCCAATTCAAATACACCTACATTCACAGAAATATTGGCAACTCACTCCTTCTCCATCCATTACTTCGACGGTAGTGGCCCCATTCTGTGAGCCACTTTTTACAGTTATTAATTCGCCGGAAACGGTAGCCGTTGCAATGGCAGTGTTGAAACTTCTCACGGTATAGTTTCCGTTTCCAACCACTACATTCACTTTGGCTTCCTCATTCTGCCCGATACGTATCACCGGTTTGTTCACAATCAACTCTATCAAGTCTTTAGCAACACCGTTATCATCATCGTCGTCACATCCTGCAACGGCAAACGAGCATACGGACAAAAGCAACAGACACATATATGTATAGATTCGTTTCATCTGATTTTCTTTTTAAGTTATACATTCCTATCGTTTACCATCCGGGATTTTGCTCAATAGACGGTGTCTTCTGTAATTCACTCTGACGAATCGGGAATAAATAATGCTGAATAGAGAAAACACGTTCTTCCACACAGAAACGCTCCATCCTGTATTTCACTCCGCCAACAGTAATAGCACCATTCTCATCTTGCACCGGACGCATACCGTTAATCATTCGCTGGCAACGAGGCAATGCACCGTTATTGGCAGCCCAATACTTCTGCGTGCGTTTTGAATTATCACTTGCGCTGGACTTCCAAAGACTTTCTTTTGCCAGTTCCTCCTTACTGGTCGGTTCCAAATACAAACGACAGGTCCAAGGCCGTTTTCCCTCATAAAAGAGTTCCACACGGCGTTCACGCTGAATATATTCACGCATCAAAGGCTGATTAGTCTTCACTTCCGGCGGCATCGGTTTCATGAAAGAACGTTCACGAACTATATTCACCTGTTTATAAGCCTCATCTATATCTTCTCCCAACTCATTGCAAGCCTCTGCATAAATATAGATAAACTCAGGAAGACGCCAGATGGCGGGCGCATTGATACTGAAGTTACCCGACTTATTCCAAGACTCTTGCTGGAACTTACGCAAATAATACCCTGTAGTAGTCGCATTGGTTGCCCCAATCTTATCGGAACCACTAGCAGTATTAATTATCTTCGACTCATTATTGTTATTACGGTAAGGAGCACCGTGATAAATAATATCACGGTAGAAACGCGGGTCACGAGTTCCTTTCACATACGGTTCGCATCATCATAGCCACCCTTGCGGGCTTCCGCTGAATAGACCGGATAACCATAATCACCTACAATATATTCATATTCGTCCACTTGTTCCTGTACCGGCTGCTGACGTGAGCTACCCTCACGGCTAGGTGGATAGATATCGCCCTGCCAAGCTTGATCCTTACTTTTCGTCATAAAGAATACATACTCATTAGCAAACGCGTCCATATCATAGAACATATCCCACAAACGGGCATATACACGGCTATCATTCAGATTACCGTCAGCAGGGTCCTTGAAATCATTCGCATCATGTTTGGTATAGAGAGAATAACGCTTGGTTCCGCCGACTTCGAAATCCAGAACGGCTTTAGCCGCTTCTTTGGCCTTTTCTCCAACGATAGCATCATACGCATATTCATTCTCAAATACACGGCGCAGATTATATCCATACTGAGAAGCACCGTTCCACAATGGAGTAGCCGCAACCCACCGGACAAAAGCAATCAATCCCAGACAAGCACCTTATCTACACGACCAAAGTTCTCGGAAGTTTTCACATATTTATTAGGCACCATGCTATAAGCAGTCTGTGCATCCGCCACAATCTTTTCTACCATCGCATGAACCGATTCTTTCTTGAAGTCCATATTATCTCCCGCATGAACCACATAATCAATATAAGGAGCTTCTCCATACATACGCATCAACAACATGTGGAAATAGCCACGCATGAAATACATCTCTCCGATGCGGTTGCGCAAGTCACCATCTTGCTGAGGATTGTCGGGAGTATTGTACTTCTCCACATTTTCTATAATCAGGTTCGCCTTACGGATTCCTTCATAAAGAGCTTCCCAATATTGCCCTACGCTACCGGGCAAAGAATTCGGGTTCCAGGCACCGTTATTGAAGTTATTCGTAATGTTTCCCTCTACATTGGTTCCTTCACATTCGTCCGTAATGGCACTGTTGCTGAAGTGCTCGAAGAACACCAGCGGACGGTCTGCTTTCTTTGCAGCCGCGTATACATCGGAAACTAGTCCGTTCACTTTTTCGTAACGGGCAAATACGTCCGCTTCTGTTATGTTATCATCGTCGTCACGGTCCAGGTAATCGCTACATGAAGTAAAGACCAACGGCAGGACCAATAAAGCAATTGCTGAAAATCTATATAACTTTTTCATATTTCTATCTTATTTAGAATGTAATATCAATACCGAAATTGAATACCTTTTGAATCGGATACCAAGAAGCTCCATCACCGGATTTCGTTTCCGGATCTATATCCACATCACCCAGTTTATCAAAAGTCAACAGATTCAGACCTTGTACATAGATACGAGCCTGTTGCACATGGAATTTACGTAATAATTTGGGTGATATATTGTAACCTATTTCCACATTTTTCAGACGCAGATAGGAAGCATCATACAAAAACAAACTGCTGTTTCCGTTCTTATTATTATCATGCGTTCCATAGTGCAGCGCCGGATATTTGGCAGTAGCAGCAGTCTCCGGTGTCCACCGGTCCAAGTGCATCTTCTTCACACGGCCGATCTTATCCTGTTCAAACTGCGGGAAGTCAAATACGGCAGCCCCATTCAGCAAGATAGAAGTATTAGTTGCACCTTGCAATAATACACTAAAGTCAAAATTCTTATACTGGAAACCGAAAGGAATACCGAACATCAACTCCGGGCTACGCGGATTTCCCATTGCTGTACGGTCTTCATCATCAATCACTCCGTTACGATCCAAATCCTTATATACCACATCTCCCGGAATCAATTGTCCCCACGGTTGATACCCAATCTTATTCAGACGGTCAGCCTCATCCTGATTGGCTACGAAATGGTCGAACACATAAACGAAGTTCTCATATAAACGTTTACCGGTTTCTTTACGCCAGGAGTTCTTACGGGCAACTTCCGCTTTATACTCCAGACGGTTACGGGAGAAAGTCAGGTTCGGACGAATATAGTAACGGAAATCCTTTCCAATCTTATCGTTCCAGCTCAATTCGATATCCACACCGCGGTTGCTTACTTCACCCAGATTCTGTAAAGCCGCATCTTTACCTACAATATCCGGATATCCCATGATACCGTCACTATTCATATCTGTAATAATATCGAAGCGATATTCATAAAATGCATCTATCGTCAATGCCAAACGTTGGTTCAGGGTAGTAAAGTCAATACCGACATTCAGTTTACGGGCCTTCTCCCAAGTCAGATTCGCATTAGCCAGATTACCTTCGGAAGTGCCGCCGACCTCAGTACCGAAATTATTTCCGAAGTGATAGCCGCTACCTCCGCCGTAGAAAGCCAAATATGGGAAACGGCTGCTGACATTGTCACTACCTACCAAACCATAGGAGGCTCTTACTTTCAGGAAGTCAATCCAGGAAGCCTTTTTCATAAAAGGCTCCTCCGAAATAACCCAACCGATAGAACCGGCAGGAAAGAATCCATAGCGTTTACCCGGAGCGAAATTCTCGGAACCATTATAACCGCAATTGAACTCCATCAGATATTTCTGGTTGTAATAGTAGGCAAAACGCCCGGTAATACCCTGGCTATGATAAGCTAACTCATTATTGACTGTACGGTTACCCGATTGGCCAGTAACATGGCCGTCACTTCATGACGATCCTTAAATACTATTGTAGTCCACACGTGCCTGTATATACGTCCGCCCGTCAGAAGCATTGTGGCTGAACCCGTTACCGATGGTCTGGTCTATGTCATACTTATTGCCGGTCTTGTAAGCACCGGTATAGTGTCCTCCTTCCATATAAGCGTCAGAACCTTCAATCGGCATAAACGTAGCATATTTCGGATATTCACGGTAACCGTCTTTATAAGTATCCAACTTACGGTTAATCCAACGTCCTTCGGAAGCGTCATAAGAAAACATTATCTCTGCTTTTAACCCTTTCGTCAGAAATCCCATATCCAGATTCATGGCAAAACTACCGTTCAGATAAGTATTCTTTTCATTCAGATAACCGGTGCGGCTCAATTCTCCCAGAATATTGTAGCGATAAATGTTATCGCCATAAAGCATACCACGGGAATTCTGCTGTATGTATTCTTCATTCTGCGGATGGGAGTTTTCCTCTACCAAAATAGGCAGATAAGGAGGCTGTGTCGCACAAATTGTCATCAAACGACCGGCAGTCGTACCCGGTGCGTTACGGTCGGTAATACGGGCACCTAAATCCAGACGAGTACTCAAATAACGATTAATGTTAATATCAATATTCGAACGAAAGTTGTAACGTGTGAATCTGGTCTGTGAATCATATTCACCGGCATCCGAATACTTATAGTTGCCTCCTTGTGAGAAATAATTAGCTAGCACATAATAGCGTACTTTGTCCGTACCACCACGTATAGAGAGGCTGACATCTTCCTGCATACCAGGTTTAAAAGCAAAATCGTAATAATCCCAATCATATCCCAATCCATCGGAATTATCTCCTTTGGCACGGCGGAAGTTATCAATAGCCTGTTGTGAAAAAAGATTCAAACTGCTTACATCAGCTCCTGTCATCTTCGCATCATTCAACCGCGCTTCATTATACAAAGTCGCATAATCGGCAGAACCTAAATACTCAGGAAATCCAATAGGCTGATTGATACCGATAGAAGCTTTCAGGTTTACGGTTGCTTTCTCGGCAGCTTTACCACGTTTAGTTGTAATGACTATCACACCGTTCGCACCACGAATACCGTAAGCGGCCGTTGCGGAAGCATCTTTCAAAATAGTAAACGTTTCTATTTCATCCGGTGCAAGATAACTCATGTCACGTTCGATTCCGTCGACAATGACAATAGCACTCTGGTTACCGTAAGTCGCCTTACCACGAATAAACAATTCACTTTGGTCAACTCCCGGTTCACCACCGGCATATTGATTGACGACCAAACCCGGCAAACGTCCGGCAAGTGCATTGTTAATATTAGCTGTAGGACTCTGTGTCAAGTCTTTTGTGGTAATCGTAGCTACCGAACCGACCATCGTCTCCTTACGCTGCTTAGTGTAACCTACTACCACCACCTCCTGCAAGGCTTTTGTATCTTCCTGCAACAAGACAGTCAGCTCTTTTTTTAGCACCGGGAATAATTTCCTGCGGTTGGTATCCCAGATAGGAAAAAACCAACGGAGCTTCCGCGTATGGTAACTTCAACGTAAACTTACCGTCCATATCGGTAATCGTACCAGCATTAGCCACTCCTTTCACTACAACAGATACACCAATCAAAGGCTCATTTGTCGTCTTATCCAATACTGTACCGGACACCGTTATCTTTTGATTTTGAGAAGCTTGTGTCCTTGCCGTTCTGCCTGTTTGCGCCATACTTTGCGTAGGGGCACTTGCCAGCAGAACGCAAGAAACAGCCATCAGACAAATATTTCTTCTTATATGTTTCATCTTTCTTTTCGATTTTCTATGTATAATGAATCTTATTCCTCTGCTTTCTTTCCGAACTCCGGTCCAATCCAATTGGCTTTCTCGGTAGTTTTACCTTGTACCCAATCTTCATATCGGGCACGAATCTCAATCAGTGTCGCTCCGGGCACTTCCGCATTCAGAGAGATTGTCAGACGGTCTTCCCTATTGTTACGATTACCAAAGGTAGGTGCCTTTGCCCAATCATATTCCCATACATAATAACCTTCAGGGTGAGCCAATGTCCAAAGTACATCGGAACAACTACGCAATGCTGCGATAAATTTAGTCTTTGTCTTTTCCGGATAAAGGCTGCTGACAGGCTGTTTCACCATATCCAGGAAGTAACGGACAAATATACCACGAAACAAAAGATTATCCCCCGAATTTCCTTCTCCACTGAAAACCGGATAATTGGAATCCATCTTCTTATTTACCTGATAAGAACCGAAAGCAACAGCATTACGAAGATACTCTTCTTCACCGGTAGCATTATACAAAGCCAAAGCAGAAGCCATAAACGTACCCTGATTATAAGACAGAGCCACCTTATCCGGATCGCCCGGAGTACCATCATCTCTAATGCCTAGATTATCATATACCTGACCGGTAGAAGTATCACACAAATAAGCAGTCATCCAATTGTATACTTCTTTAGCAAAATTCAAATAATAAGCGGCTTTATCCTCCCATCCGTCTTTGGCTTCCGTCACAGTCAGTTGATACAACTTCATAGCCAGAAGACATCCGGGACCATTTGAACAAGACATACGCGAGGCCGGCAAATCTGTTTTCCATGCCATTCCTCCTACACCTTTATAATCATTCTTTGCTCCTTTGATATGATCCCACATTTTCATCAAAGCACTGTAATAATCTTGATCTCCTGTCAACTCGTATACACGCAGACAAGCCAATGCCATCCACTCCATATCATCATAAAAGTTATTCCAGAAATCATTACCTCCATAACCGCAAGTCCTGTTCCATTCATCGAAAGCCGGCAAGAAAGGTTTCATGATATTTTCATACAGATAAGTCTGATACTCGGAATTATCCGCATGGCGCACATAAGCGTCTGTCACTATATCCAATGCGTGTCCCTGCGACCATCCGCCACTACCGCCCGTACTCACCGGCTCTCCGGTTTCCGGTGTATTCGGTTTCTCCCAATAGATCTCTCCCGCAAAAGTATTCCGCCCACCGGCATTCTCAAAGAAATACTTGATATAAGTTTCCGTACTCTTATTGGCGGCCTCTGTCCAATTAACATCCGACACATATTCACCGGAGGAGCTCCCTTTGTAGATATCCGCCAGATCTCCGTCATCACAAGAAGTGAACATTACAAACGCACCACCAAGCAGTAATGCTTTTTTTGATAATGATATATAGTTCTTCATATTATTATTCAGTTTTAATCTTTATTCGTTTCCGAAGCTACCCAACGATGGGTATAAGTTCCAAATTCTGCATTGAAATAAAGAGTAACATCTGTCTTCACTGTAGCATAAAAGATATTTCCTGTATTTCACCCCATTGGAGCAATTCATCACAGAAACGGAAACTGTAGTCCCATGGGTCTGTACCCAACGCAAGCTGGTACAGATTATAATAGCTCTTATCTGTCGACAAATTCGGTTGTCCCTTATCTCTATCTTTATGTCCCCAGCGATAGGTTGTTCCGTTTATCTCCATTTTAAAGCTATGACGAGTTTCACCACTTCCCGCCCAATCTTCTTTCTTTTTCTGTGCGGTATAATTCTTCACTCCCCATTTACCTTGTCCTAAATAGTCAAAAGTCTTTTTATATCCTCCAGAGTGGTTATAGAGATAAACCTCCCCTATTTCATCATAACTGATAGTCTGTTCACCCATATTGATAGTGATACGGTAGATGCCTGATTTAGGCACAGTAATCGTGTAATCCTCATCGTTGTTACGCTCACGCAATACACCATTATCATCCACATAATAATAGCATTTGCGTCCCCCGACTGTAGACATAAATACAAAGGGCTGTTCAGCTTTCAGTTGGGTGAAAGTCTGATAAATTCCATCATTCTGACGAAGCATCTGTTGCGCTTCCGCCTCAGCTCCGTTATCTTCCGTTCCTACACCGGTAATGTAAACAGGCTCAGTTTCCGTTGGTAGATCATCAATGCCATCCATCATAAAAATAACGAAATACCCCTCCAGACTGCTTAGTGCTTGATCTAATCCGCAATATGCACGGACTTTCCAACGCAAAGTACCATTAGTATTACAACGGAACTTAGCCAATTTACCAATCGTATTTGCTTGATAATGTGTCAAAGTCAGTTGAGGTTCCAAACCGTTATTATCAGAAAAGACCGTCTCTACAGGTTTTGTAAAGTCACCTCCGATGGTGTCAATCAATACTTCATAACGATATACAGTGTTACCGTGCGCTTCGGTAGGAGTCCACTTCAGTGTGATATCCGTGAGTGATGCACCCGAAAGCACAACTCGCTCACCACTAGCCATTGCATCCATCGTCCGGACCGGTTCAGGCGGAACAATCGGTTCATAATCATCCGGATCAAATCCAGGATTCAACTTATTGTCACAAGCCGTCAGACCGATAAGACAAAACAGCAGGGCAAATTTGATTAAATTCTTTGTTATCATATTGTTTCTCATGTTATTACATTTCTTGTTTAGTATGAATGGGGACATTCTACCGGTTTATAGCGATCTGCTGCGATAGTAGAAGGTTTTGCGCCATTATGATCACCAACTTTTGCATTCATCTCATGTCCTGATAAGTCTTCATATTCAGACTTTTCAATACCATCGGAAAATATCCAATATCCTACCAAATCATCCGTATTGTATCCGGATTTCAATTCACATAAATTTTCCTTTATTTCCTGCTCCGTTCGAGCTGTTTTCCAGATACGAGCCTGATAAACACGCATCAACCCATTACGATAATCATTATTATTTGCACGTCCTATCATGAAATAATTATCAGCATTCATAATCGTTAAGTCCATTGAACTATTGGGAGCCTTATTACTATAGTCCTCTTTCCCAGTTAGTTTCTCCGGTACTCCATTTATATAGAGCTTATATGCCTCCATGATATTCGGTTGTGTTCCATCATAGACCAACGCGACATGATACCATTTACCCGGTTTTTTAGCATTAGCATCTTTACGGTCTGAATAGACAACCTGCTCACTCAACAAATATGGATTACTAAGACCATTAGCTTTAAAGGCTATTTGGAAATGCGGATTAGTATCACGCCCTTCCTCCGAACGTAACAATAAGTTACCTTCCAATCCCATAAAAGTTTGTAAGCCACGTGTATCATTAGGATAAAAAATTATTTCATAAGTCACCTGACTTAAATGCTGCAAACCTAGTTCCGGAATTCTGTGGTTCAGGTTCTTTACATCCATATAAAAATAACGATCGCCTCCGATATCGGCAGCCACCGGATTTACGCTCACCGGTAACGTCAATTTTTCACCGGCTTGGTCTGTAATAACAAGATTTGTAGCCCCTAGTTTTTTTGCTGTCACCTTATAAGTTCCTTCATCTAAAACTATTACATCCATCAATTCTTGATCTGCTTCCGACAACGCCTGTAAGACATATTCACCATTACCTTTCACAATCGAAAATTCCGTTGAAGCTTTAAAGCCTCCAATTGATACAGTCTCCACACTTGCTTTGAGCTTATACGGGTTCACTTTCACCGCAATCACTTCTTCTGATCCTTTCTGATCTGTCACTATCACCTTTACATCACCTCTGGCTTTAGGCTTTAGTGTAATCAAATTTTCATCTTCCGAAGCCTCAACAATGGTCGCATCCGCAGTCGGTTCCCACCTTCCACCTGATAGGTAAAAGTATATCCGCCATTACCTTTTTCAATAGCGATATATTGCGACTCGGCATCCGGTTCAGCAAAAATAGCTTCATTACTTTTCAATGTTAAATCAACAATATTCACCACAATAGGAATAACAACTGTTTTATCTTTCTTATCTGTGATCGTTATTTCAATCGGATGATCTGTCTCCGTCTCAAACTTGGCTGTCACCGGGAACGTCTGTCCGGAAAGTTCACCCACTTCCAGATACTTATCGGCACCTTCCGGCACAGATATCTGATAATCGCCATTACCAGTCAGAATCTTAATCAAACGTTTTTCACCGATAAACAAATCGAAGCCCTCTTCCGGCGTATCGACAGTCAAATTCCAAAGCTTGGCAACCTGCACCTGAATTCTAGCAACTTTCTTACGCCCGTCTATCACCAATACGGTGGTTTCTATACGGTTATTTTCTTCAAGCTCACTATTTTCCGTAGCTTTAATGGTTACCTTATTGCCATTCACAGTAGCCGTAGCCACACTTTCATCGAACGGTTTCACATAATAATCGCCATTACCGGAGGTGATACCCACCGTAATTTCGTCTCCTTGCAGCAATGTTACCGAGCTATTATCAACCACTAAATCGGCTGCCGGTTTCACTTCCTGTTCTTCTTTATCATCACTACAAGAAACCATCAAAATGGAATGGTTAATGCTGAGAGAAATAAAAACTAAGTTTCCTTTTCATTAGATTAAAGATTAAATAAATTAATACCTTATCGAGTTTATCTACTTAAAACTTCGATGGAGCAAAGATAAAATCCCTAAACTCTATCAAAAGAAGATTAAACCTCCTTTTTTACCTTTTGGCACGGATATTTACTACATTAACACGGATATTTACTTCCTATTTTACCTCCTCCAACTGCTTCATCCTAAACTCTTTTGGCGTACAATCATACTTCTCACGAAACGCCTTAAAGAAAGTAACTTTATTAGAGAAGCCCGAGTCAAACACAATTTCATCAATTGTCTTTTTTGTGGTCAGCAACAGATCTTTCGCTATGTGCAAACGGCACTCTTTTATCAAATCAGTCGGACTGTCCTCCCCTATCTCTTCCATCTTCCGATACAGACTTCGTGGGCTGATAGCCAACCGATCGGCGATGTAACGTGGCGTTAATTCCTTGTTTGTTATATTATCATTAATAATCTTCAGAACAGACTGAAGAAACTTCTTCGACTCTTTATGTGTCAACTTTCCATCCGACTTCTCAAAAGAGCTGATCGGTGAACTGAAATAATTCTTCAGGATCTCTTTTCGTTCCATCACCTGACACACTGAAATACGAAGATATTCCGCACTAAACGGTTTGGTTATATACATCTCCGCACCGGCAGAAAGAGCTGCCATTTGCTGTTCCATTTCGTGCCGTCCGGATACGATAATAATAGGAATATGTGCCGTTTCTTTCACAGACTTTATCCGTTGTGTCAATTCAATGCCACCGACTCCAGGCATCATGACATCACAAATGATCACATTCGGATAAACCTCATTCATTACCTGATCGAGCCGTTCAGGATCCTGCAAAGTAACCACATTGAAATCTCCGGAAAAGATCTCTCCTATAAACCATAACATTTCTATTTCATCGTCGACTACAAGAAGCGTCGGACGCATTTTGTCAAATTCATAT
>VOFH01003837.1_pt1 | contig 30236 bp, 42 predicted proteins | sample 5384091 | NCBI WGS metagenome assembly VOFH01 (sample SAMN12384727, study PRJNA508395) | human gut metagenome | isolation source: healthy gut G | host: Homo sapiens
CAATACACTGACCGACGGAACATCTTATACACTGACTGACGGAGAGAAGATATGAAGTCCTGTTTCTTTAGTGAAAAGGACAGCTGATATTCAGTGGAAGCGGTTCGCTGTCGGTAACCGGAAATTTAAACATGCGATAGTCAGTGACGAAATACATACGTCTGCGTAGCGGATGCAATATCTCGATACCTTCGGCAGTGAAAGATGGAATCCATACAATGATGCCGTTATCATCGGCGGCGGAGTGTTGAATATCTCTTCTACGGAAGACGCCATCAATGTGAAACGGAGAATCGATGACAGAAATGGTTTTGTCAAGTTGCGACTACGGCTGATAAAGCGCATGGTTTTAAATCGGAGTTAGATGTGATAATCAGCGGAGGCGCTCTTCAGGCGGAAGTTACGGGAGCCGGTTCCAAAGGAATTTCGTGCAATGGGAAACCTGACGGTTTCGGAGGAAAGATAACCGCATTCACTTCTCAGAAACCTCTTTATGAAGATGATGATCTGAGTTCGTGTGCAGGAATCAAGTGTGATGGAGATATAGTAATTGAAGGAGGCGAAATAGCTCTTCAAAGTACGGAGCTGCGGGCAAAGGTATGAATTGCGACGGTTCGATTACTATCCATGACGGTACGGTAAAAAGTGATCACTACCGGTACACAGTATGTATACGGCAAGCTCGATTCATCAGCTAAAGCAATGAAAGCGGAAGGCGCATTGACTATCAACGGTGGAACGGGGTGCTGGTAAGAGCCACAGGAGGAGAGGGCAGCGAAGGTATTGAGAGTAAAGTGTGCTGACCGTTAATGATGGTATGATTGCCGCTCTCTGTTACGACGATTGTATGAATGCGAGTAACAGTATTGTGATCAATGGCGGAAGTATTTATTGCTACAGTTCCGGCAATGACGGCATCGATTCCAATGGTACGCTGACCATTACCGGCGGAGTTGTGATCGCTTCAGGAACTACTTCGCCCGAAGACGGTTTCGATTGTGTCGGTTTTATCTTTGTTTCTGCTAACATGGAACAATGAGGCATGGAAAGAGTGCGCAAGCAACAATTATTGGAACAAAGCATTTACGGAGTAATCTGAGTGTTATTTTCTTTCTTCCGTTGATCGGAGAATATTTTGCCGTAAGTGGTGGACTTGAGAAAGAAGAAGTTCGCACGCTTGTACGTGACTCCTGGTTGGGAATTCTTCCTTTTTTTATGCTTTTTCTGTTGAATAACTATGTGCTGGTTCCTTATTTCCTTTTTAAAAAAAAATATTGGCAATATACACTTTCTTTAGTTTTTGCAATAGGTGTTATTTTTTTGATTGTTCCGTTTCCGATGAAAGGGCGTTTCCCGAAAGAATTCAGACAGGAGCCTGTGTATCATTCAGCAAAGGAAAGCCGACGGAATCAGATTATTGAAATGAGAGAAAAGGCGCGGAAGAAAGAGACGGCTAATTGGGAACTACCGGACCAGGTGAAATATCCCGTGGAAAAGTTTCAACGTCCGGAGGCTCTCCTTAAACCTGTTCCGTTTCCTTATCCTCCTATCACAGTTCGCTATCTTATTCATTTTATGATTGCCTTTCTTATGGTAGGATTTAATATAGCCATTAAACTTTTCTTCAAGTCTTTTCGCGATGAAGAAATGTTGAAGGAACTGGAGCATCAGCGTTTGCAGTCGGAATTGCAGTATCTGAAGTATCAGATAAACCCGCATTTTTTTATGAATACTCTGAATAATATACATGCGTTGGTCGATATTGATACGGGGAAGGCAAAAAGTACGATTGTCGAGCTTTCCAAACTCATGCGCTATGTGCTTTATGAGGCTAGTAACAAAACAATTCTTCTTAAACGGGAGGTTCAGTTTCTGGAGAATTATATTGCCATAATGGGATTGCGCTATACTGATAAAGTCTCCATTGAAATGAAGTTTCCCATCGAAGTTCCTGAAGTACAGATACCTCCTTTGCTTTTTATTTCTTTTGTGGAGAACGCTTTCAAGCATGGAGTCAGTTACCGGAATGATTCTTTCGTCCGTGTCATTGTGCAGCAAGAGGAGGGAAACCGATTGACTTTTCGCTGTACGAATAGCAATAACGGAAGGGCTGACGAACAACACCACGGCATCGGGCTGGATAATATCCGTAAGCGGCTAAGACTTCTGTTCGGTAATGATTATACGCTTTCTATCACACAGGATAAGAATAAATTTGATGTATTACTTATTATACCTTTATTATAATGAAATGTTTAGCAATTGACGACGAACCGTTGGCATTGGCACAGTTATCGGATTATATATCCCGCGTCCCTTTCCTGTCGTTAGTGAAACCTTGTCAGGATGCGTTTGAGGCAATGAAGGTATTGTCCGACGAAGATGTCGACCTGATATTTGTAGATATCAATATGCCCGATTTGAACGGGCTGGATTTTATCCGTTCTTTGATAAGTCCTCCGCTGGTGATTTTCACTACCGCTTATTCCGAATATGCGGTGGACGGCTTCAAGTTGGATGCGGTGGATTATCTGTTGAAACCATTTGAGTTTCAGAACTTACTGAAGGCGGCGGATAAGGCCCGCAAACAGTTTGAATATAAATTGTTGGAGCAACAGAGTGAACTGGGAAATGCTTCGCAGGTAAAAGGCGATTCGTTGTTTGTGAAAAGCGATTGCAGGGTAGTCCGCATCGATATTAATAATATCCGCTATATAGAAGGTATGAGCGAATACGTCCGTATTTTTGTGGAGGGGGAGAACAAGCCTGTCATCACACTTGCCAGTCTTCAGAAAATGGAAGAACGGCTTCCCGCACATTTCATGCGTGTGCATCGTTCTTATATTGTCAACTTGCGTAAGATTACCGAAATCTCCCGTCTCCGTATTATCTTCGATAAGAATACGTACATCCCTGTGGGTGATAATTACAAAGAACGGTTTACGGAATTTATCAGTAAGCTAAGCTTCTCTTAAACATTGGTCATGCTTTATCCGATGCGGTATGTTGTCGGAAAATAACTACTTAAAAATAAAAGCCTCAGAAGCTATTTATAGCTAATGAGACTGTTTTTATTTTAAGAAGTGGAGATACTCCTTTTATTTGATTCCCAGTTTTTTAGCAATTTCTTTAGGCAGTGCGTCTTTGTGTACTAGGATATTCATGGTTTTGTAAGCGACGAATGCTTTGGAAGCATACCATATACCGTTGTATTTACCTGATTTACCCCAAGAATTCTTTACCATGAAATATTCTTTTCCGTTCTGGTCTTTGGCGATACCGTAAATCACCATACCGTGGTCGTCAGTAGTTTCCCAGTTGTCGTATGCCAGCTGGCGCATTTCCTGAGTGACGTCAATTTCCGGATGTGGTTTGGTTGTCATTATTTGACGTTTGTTGGCAGCAGTCAGGCCGGTCCAGCGAGCCATATCCGAACCGGAAAGTTCAGATTCTTTGTTTATATCCGGCATTACGGCTATACCGTCACGTGTGAAGCCTTGTTCACTTACGTCACTACCCCATGCAAAAGTATATCCGTTCTTTACAGCGTTATCCATTACAGCCATAAACTCGTCGATAGGCAAGTTGTAGGAGAGGCCATTGCGCCAGTTGTCCTGGATTTCGATGGCAAACTGAGAATAGAACGGGTGATGTGTGTACGAAGTCAGAGATACATAGTCGTCCGGATTCAGTCCCAGTGATTCGGCAAAAGTTTTCGGTGTATATTCCTTTCCTTTATAAGTGAAGTTTTCAGGACATTTTCCTAAGTATGTGTCATAAATGGCTGCCAGACCGTTCTTCCATACCGGAGTCAGTTTACTTAGTTTACCTTTAGCGATAGCATTAATGTAGCCGGAAGCAACAGCGTCCAATTCGTTGTGTACCGGCAGAGTATCGCCGTACATGATTCCCGGCATTACTTCCTGTGGAACGATACCGTAATTTTTGATGCAGTACATCACATCATAGAAACTTCCGCCCGGCGAGAAAGAACTGTCGCCGTGATAGCGTACATAATTGGCTCCACGGTCTTGCATCGTTTTGTGTACCACAAACATTTCAGCCAGATCATATTCGCCTTTGCCTAAACGTAGCAGTTCTGATTCAACGAATCCGAGAGTTGAGAAACTCCAGCAAGTGCTCGAACGGTTCTGGTTCTTGATGGAAGTAATCGGATTTTCTTTCACTGTAGTGAAAACGAAGCCCTCTTCGGGTTTTGCGTCTTGTGCCATTGCGCTCAGGCTGAACAAGCCTAAGGCAGCGATAAGGATACTCTTTTTCATTCTGATGAAATTAATATTAAATTGTTTTGGTTACAAAGATAGGGAATCCTTGGGGTAATTCCATATTCCTGTATACAATTTGCATAAAAAAAGAATAAAAAATAGTGTATATTCTATTTTTTCATGAACAAAAAGCGGAAAGAGAATTATTTCCAATTCACTTTCCGCTTTTTATTTATTTTATTTTAATTCCGAGATTCTCTAAATCATGACGGGTAACAGTATAGTTTTCTCCGGTTTTCATACGTCTCATGACTAATTTCCCTACCTTTTTGGCATCCTCTTTTTCCATGAAAGGCTTTTTTCCCGAAATGGCGGGAATAAAAGGCTGGAATATGGTTATATGGTTGTTGTGGGATATTTGATAACCGTATCCTCCGTTTACTTCGATTATTTCGATCGAATAATGCGTGTCGGAGGTGGCTGCTACGGAAAACGCCAGGCAAATGGCAGCTGTTAATATTCCTGCAACAAAGAGCCGACTGCTGTTTTTCTTAGTCATCTTCTTCCCATTCATACGGATGTAATTCCCAAGTATCGTCATAATAGTATCCACTGCTTCCTCCGGTAGTTATAATACCCCGTTTGCCGGTAGAGAAACAAATCGCTTTTTGTGCGTGCACTTCCTTCGAAAGGGGTATAGTCAAAATCATCTTCCGTGTCACTACTACGCCATAAATCTGTGTTGGGGTCATATATCCAGTAGTTATTTCGTAGGCTTGAACCGGATGTCTGCCCTAAAGTGATATAAGCCTGGCCGTCTATAACAAAAGCGCAGCCGTATGTCCGGGTGATTGAATTATAATCATCATCATAATCATCACTGCTGTCATCCTTGATTTCGCGGAGACGGGTCCATTTATTTTCTTCACTCTTGCTGGGATCGAACTTCCAGAAGTCATCGACATCCTTACCATTGTTTGTTCCTCCGACAATGTAGGCGACATTATCGATAATAAAGGAGAGTCCGCCGGTTCTTTTCTGACCGCCGAATCCATTTACAATGCTCCACTGGCTGCCTGAAGGGGCTGTCGGGTCGAAACGATAAAAATCCTTTGTCTGTTTATCGTCTTTGGATTGTCCGGTTCCCACATAACCGTAGTTACCGATAGTGAAGGCTATTGCATTGATTCGCGCATCTCCGGGATAATCATCCATTTGTCTCCATTCATTTGTTGCCGGGTCATATTCCCATGTGTCTTTTAGATATGCGTATCCTCCGGTATGCATCGGATCATCATCTTTATATACGGTGTATCCGGTGGTCACATATCCTTTCGAGCCTACTGCGAATCCGGCAGCGCCATTCCGGGCTGTTGCATCGTCGGGCATATCTTTGCATTGTGTCCACCAGTCATTATCAATATTGTATTCCCAACAGTCTTTTTCCCGTTGGTCTTTTCCCCGATATCCTCCGCATAAGTACCCCCGGTTACCTATCACAAATCCGGCTGCATCCTCTCTTGCCCTTCCGTCGAAGTCGGAACGGCGATACCACACTCCTAATGTGTCATCATCATCATCTGAACATGAGAACATGGATAGCATAGCTATTGACACTAATAACAGTTGTAGTTTTTTCATTATTTCCATTCGTTTTATTACGTTTTAAACTTGGGGCAAATGTAGCTATCAATGTGTTTTGAGAAAAAGTTATCGACAAACAGCTTTATTTCCTCTATCTAAAAAAATGCGAGTCTATAAATAGCGGGAAATAGTCGATTAATTTTGGGGATATTTTCCTAAAGGGGTTCCTTTGCAACTCAAAAATAAGATTCGTTATGAGACTATTTATTACACTTTTTTATTCTTTACTGTTGTTTTGTATCCTATTCTCTTGCAGGGATGAATCTTCTTCCATTGGGGCTAAATGGGTGAATAGTTCTTTTATGAATGCTGTAACAGATACGTGTACAGTAACGTTAAGTACTTTGCTAAGTGACTCTTTGGCAACTTCGGGAGATACGGTTTGCCAGATCGGGCGATATAAAGACAATCTATATGGAGAAATTAAGACTTCGTTTTATGCGGAATATGAAGTACCTTCTCATTCACTTAATGAAACAACTGAATATCAGTTTGACTCTATCACGTTCAAATGGTATACTTCCGGGAATTATCTGGGCGATACACTGGTTTATCATCGTATTGAGTTATTTAGTCTGTCACAAGGAATCTCATTGGAAGATAATGGTTACCTTTTTAATAAGACCAATGTTAATTATAACCGGAATAATCTTCTTGCTACTCTTTCTATACGTCCTACTCCCGGACACCGTAACGAGATGCATGAATTACGTCTGCCTGACGAATGGGGAAAAAAATGGTTTAATTTAATGTTGGAAGATGATGAATGTATGGAATCGCAGGAGCGTTTCCGGGCTTTCTTCAAAGGAATAGCTTTTATTCCCGATGAAAACGGGACGTGCATTAACGGCTTTCAGGTGAACGATTCAAGTTTTTGTATTACCCTTTATTATCATGAACTGAAAGAGAAGCCTACGGAACAGACCTTAGTGTTCAATGCCAGCAGTTCATTGAATTATACAAAGGTGGAACACGACCGTACCGGTACTCCCATAGAATCTCTCAGCGCCGGTACTGATTATAATCTTTTTTCTTCTGAAAGTGATCATCAGGTGTATCTGCAAGGGCTGACCGGTATGTATATCAATGTCGAATTTCCCTATCTGAATAATCTGAACCAGAAAGGGAGACTTGTTTCCATTGAAAGTGCGGTACTTAAACTCTATCCTATAAAAGGTACTTATAACGGAAAATATCCGTTGCCGAAATCATTGACTCTCTATACGGCAGACCAGAATAATTCAACCCAAAGTGTCATAACGGACCTTTCCGGAAATTCCGTACAAACAGGAAATCTGGTAGAAGACAATGTCTATTATGAGGATACTCATTATTCATTTGATATTACCTCGTTCATTCAGAATAATCTGGGGACGGCAGGACAGAGCCGCGAAAAATTACAGTTGTTTCTCTCCGACAATGATTTTTATAACACAGTTCAGGGAGGCATTTTCGGAGATAGTAAACATCCCATGAATGACCATAATAATAATGTATCTCTCACTATTTATTACAAGACATATACGAAATGAAAAGAAAAGTTTTATCTATTTTCATATTAAGTGCAAACTTATTGAATCTTACTGCTCAAAACATGACGAACTCTCCGGCTTCTATGTTCGGACTGGGTGAATTGTCTACCGGAGAAGGAGGAATCTATTCCGGTATGGGGGAGTTGGTATCGCATTGCGGGGAGAAAATGCTTATAATAGTGCGAACCCGGCTTCTTTGACGGGATTGATGCCGCAGTATTTTTTCTTCGATTTGGGAGTTAGCGGAGCGTATGAAAAGTATTCACAGTCCGGTGCAAACAATCATTCTTTTAATGGCAATCTTAATAATTTGGCTGTTGGATTTCGTATAGCTCCCCGTTGGTATGGAGCTATTTTTATGGCTCCTGTCAGTAGTGTGGGGTATGCCATATCGCTCGAGCAGGATGTAGCGGGTACAAATGGCGAGACTGTGACTTCACTTTTTCAAGGGGAAGGCGGATTATCCAAAGTTGGAATCAGCGTTGCTCATCAGTTGTGGAAAGGGCTTTCGCTGGGAGCTAACTTTTCTTATGTGGGTGGTACTATTACGCAATCGGAGAGTCAGGGAAGTGCTACGGAAACAAACAGTTCGTATAAACATACAGTGTATGTTGATTTTGGATTACAGTATACTTATGAGATAGAGCGTGACCGTTCGTTGGTAGCGGGTGCTGTATATGGATATTCCCAGGATTTGCTTCAAGACAACGATCATTCGGTAAGTAGTAGCAGTAGTAGTGGGAGTATTACAGAAAAAGGTAAGAAGTATCGTACCTGCTTACCGCAGTTTTTCGGAGTAGGGGTATCTTATAATACGTTGCGTTGGATGGCTTCCGCCGATTATAAGTTTGTTGACTGGAGTCGGTTGGAGTCTTCTCGTTCTAGTGTTGGTTTTCATAACCAGCACCGTTTGATGTTGGGAGGGAGTTATACATTAGGGAATCCCTATCGGAAACCTGTACGTCTGTTACTCGGGGCTGGAATAGGGAATTCGTATCTTTCTATTCAGAATAAGACGACAACTAATTATTATCTCAGTACCGGAATTAATTTTGAATACCGTAGCCGCAGTACGCTTGGACTTCTTGATGGTCAACGGCAAACCAAAGCCAGGGGAAAATCCCATGGAGACACTGAAACAGATAACTCTGTGACATAACTTCCCATGTTTTCAGCACAGAACAAGAGTTTGGATAAAGAGAGATGATAACCAGCTATCAATCAATAAAGATTGGATCCCAGTTGGTGTTATCAAAAGACTTGTAGAGACAACTCTTTTCGTCTGCGGACATTAATGATGCATCGAAAGTTTTTTTCCTACATCAAGACCTACAAAATGAGAATAATTCATAACTTTGTATTTACAGTATTAAACATGAAGGAGAAACAGCTAACACATTTATTAGGTCGTGAGCCTACAATTCTAACAGCTAGGTTCTCCTATTAAGAGTTGCAGTCTGATTCAGCCTACTTATAGTCATTTAAGACTAGTGTCAAAAAGTTAGTTCACTGCAACTCTACTTTCAAATATACACTTATATTTTGTTGCGATATTTAATACTGCAAATGTAAATGTGTCAAAAGTAACTAAATTTTCCTCCTTCAGGAAGGAGGGGTGGCTGAAAGCCGGGGTGGTAAAGGTGTACTTCACAGTGAAGATCAATAGCTTATATTCACCTACCCTCCCCTACGGGTACTCCTCCTTCTGAAGGAGGAGAGTTTAGTTTTGACACACCTACCTCTATTATTTATTGCCTTTTGGTGTCACTACATAGTCTTCTTTTATAAACTCATCATAAACCCGTTTAGGATGATCGAATGCTGCGGTTCCATTCCTCTGTTCGTTGAAGTTTTCCGGCGGAATTGTTTCAGTTTCAGATTGTCTTCAGCATATTCTCTTAACTTCTTATGTTCACGTCCATAGAGTGAACTTTCGGTCTTTATCAGAATCAAGCAGGCTTTCTTTAGGAGTGATGGTGGGCAGGAGCACTTGTTCCAATAGTCCACGATAGGCACCGTTATATTCACACCAGACAAGATCGTTGGCAACGAATATACGATAGAAGTACTTTGACCATGCGGTTTTGATTTCGATGGATTGAGCGTAAATCTCAATCGTTGCTTCTGAACCATACGCTTGGTCACGGATCACGACGGTCGTCCGACCGCTGATTTCTTCCTTCACGGAAGTTTGCCATTTGTCGGAATGCAGGATTTCCTCAATGAGTTCCGGCAACTTTTCTTTAATTTCAAACTGTATTCTCATGGTGCTTGCCTGCGGGCAGGACTTTTTTGAATTTCCTACTTAAAACAATTAAGCTAGCCTAAAGTTACATAGATTGAAGCAAAAAACAAGATTTTGTTTGAATATTTACTATTTTTGCCAAACTATCTGCCTTTTTCGTTTGTTTTATTATAATTATGCAACAAATAGCAAAAAACAAGTTTATGCAGAATAAAGCCCGGAAGAATTATATTATTTATGTACTTATGCTCCTTCTGTTTGGAGGGTTGATTTATGTTGCTATTGAAGAGGGCGACAGATTTTCACATCATGCTGCGAATACGTTAAACACGGTACAAGACGGGCCTTTTGCCATGTTTCTACAATTTATGCAAGATAATCTGCATCATCCGCTGACGACGTTACTTATTCAGATTATTGCCGTGTTGTTGATGGTGCGTCTTTTCGGCTATTTGTTTAGTCTTATCGGGCAGCCGGGGGTGATTGGAGAAATCGTAGCCGGTATTGTCTTGGGGCCTTCTGTTTTGGGACTTTTTTTCCGGAAGCTTTTCATTTTCTGTTCCCTGTCCATTCACTGACCAATCTTGAATTGTTGAGTCAGGTCGGCCTGATCCTTTTCATGTTCGTTATCGGTATGGAACTGGACTCAGTGTGCTGAAAAATAAGATAAATGAAACGCTGGTGATCAGTCATGCCGGTATTTTAGTACCTTTCTTTCTGGGTATTTTGTCTTCTTATGGATTTACGAAACGTATGCTGCCAATCATACCCTTTTCTGCCTTTTGCTTTGTTTATAGGCATCTCCATATTACCGCTTTCCCGTGCTGGCGCGTATCATTCCAGGAACGAAATATGACCAAAACTCCTTTGGGGACTCTTGCATTGCTTCTGCAGCTAATGATGATGTGACTGCTTGGTGTTTGCTGGCTGTTGTTATTGCTATTTCAAAAGGCGGGTAAGCTTTGCCAGTGCTCTCTATTCTGTGGGATTGGCTGTGGCGTATATTGCAGTCATGTTTTTGGTTGTGCGTCCGTTTCTGAAAAAGGTGGGAGAGGTGTATGCCAATAAGGAGGCGATCAACTAAAACGTTTTGTGGCATTTATCCTGTTGATTCTGATCATTTTCTTCCCTGCCTGACAGAGATTATCGGTATTCATGCCCTGTTCGGTGCTTTCATGGCAGGAGTGGTGATGCCGCCCAGCATCGGATTCCGCAAGGTGATGATGGAAAAAGTAGAAGATATTGCCCTTGTCTTTTTCCTTCCTCTTTTCTTTGCCTTTACAGGATTGCGTACCGAGATCGGATTGATCAACAGTCCGGCGCTTTGGGGTGTCTGCCTGCTGCTGATTACGGTTGCCGTAGCAGGAAAACTGGGAGGATGTGCTGTTGCCGCGCGTTTGGTAGGTGAGTCCTGGAAAGACAGTTTTACTATCGGTACGCTGATGAATACACGGGGACTGATGGAACTGGTGGCACTGAATATCGGATACGAAATGGGAGTACTTCCGCCTTCTATCTTTGTAATCCTCGTCATTATGGCATTGGTAACTACTTTTATGACGACTCCGTTGTTACACCTTGTCGAGCGGGTTTTTGCCCGTCGTGAAGAACGCTTGTCGGCCAAGCTGAAGCTGGTCTTCTGTTTTGGCAGGCCGGAGTCGGGACGCAGCCTGCTTTCCATCTTTTTCTTATTGTTCGGAAAGAAGATGAAAGCTGCCCAGGTCGTTGCTGCCCATTTTACAGTGGGTACGGATCTGAACCCCCTGAATGCAGAACAGTATGCCCGAGATAGTTTTTCCCTCGTGGACGAAAAAGCTTCCGAATTGGGACTTAGCGTTGAGAATCGTTACCGGGTAACCGATAAATTGGTACAGGATATGATCCGGTTGGCACGAAAAGAGCGTCCCGATATGTTTCTGTTGGGAGCCGGTAGCAAGTACAGGCCGGATACTGCGGGAAGCAACGGAGTGCTGTGGCTCTCTCTGTTTCGCGATAAGATAGACGATGTAATGGAGCAGGTGAAATGTCCGGTTGCTGTTTTTGTCAATCGTGGCTATAGCGGCAGCTCCCCCGTCTCTTTCGTACTAGGGGGAGTGATTGATGCTTTTTTGTTGACTTATCTTGAAAGTATGTTGGAAGGGGGAGCACAGGTTCATCTCTTCCTTTTTGATACGGATGATGAAGCTTTCCGGCAATCGACCGATCCGATCCTGGCAAAATATTCGTCTCAGATAGGTGGCATGCCTTTTAGGAGTGCTGAAGAATTACTTCGGCAGCGAAGGATGGCTTGCTGGTAATGAGCCATCTTTCCTATACAAAATTATCCGAGGATGAGTCTTGTGATGCCAGGAATTGGTCATCGGTTGCCTGGTTATTCGTCTGGAATAAGAATAACGACTAAAATTTTGAAAGACTTGAAATTGATAATCAAACCGGTCTGGTACTCGAAGGAGGAGGTATGCGCGGCGTATTTACCTGTGGGGTACTGGACTATCTGATGGACCATGATATTCGTTTTCCCTATACAATCGGGGTCTCGGCGGGAGCTTGCAACGGGCTTTCGTATATGTCTCGTCAGCGTGGTCGTGCCAAGTACAGTAATATTGACCTGCTGGAGAAATACAATTATATCGGCCTGAAACATCTGCTCAGGAAGCGTAACATTCTCGATTTTGATTTACTTTTCAACGAATTTCCCGAACATATTCTTCCTTATGATTATGATACATACTTTTGCTTCTCCCGAGCGTTTCGTGATGGTAACCACGAATTGCATGACAGGAGAAGCCAACTATTTTGAAGAGAAACGGGATAAAAGCCGTGTGATTGATATTGTCCGGGCATCCAGTAGCCTGCCTTTTGTTTGTCCTATTACTTATGTAGATAGTATTCCCATGCTTGATGGGGGAATTGTAGACTCTATTCCCTTGCAAAGAGCTATTGCGGACGGTTACACCCGTAATGTGGTTGTACTTACCCGTAATCGCGGTTACCGGAAAGACACGAAAGATATCCGTATTCCATCCTTTGTCTACCGGAAATATCCGAAGTTGCGCGAGGCATTGAGTCGTCGGTGTGCAGTTTACAATAAACAGCTGGAAATGGTTGAGAAAATGGAGGATGAAGGAAAGATTTTCGTTATCCGTCCGCAGAATCCTGTGATGGTAGATCGTATTGAACGGGATGTGCAGAAACTGACGGAATTTTATGAGGAAGGATACGACTGCGCAAGAAATCTGTTTGAATTTTAAGTAAATAATGTGAATCAGCATGAACCAAAACTGCAAAGGAATGAACTAAACAGTAACCTGTTCCATTCTCCTTTCAGGAAGGAGTAAAGTAGTCGAAGACCGAGGTGGTAGGAAAACAATGTTTATACCTATTTCTTTGTAAATTTCACCTACCACACTCCCCTACGGGTACTCCTCCTTCGAAGGAGGAGAATTGAAGATAGAACCGACTATCATTTAGCTCATAACCGTATGGAAATGAGCTAAACAGAATCGAAAACGAACAAAATCCAATACTGATTCGCATAAATAATAAATGACCTGTTTTGTTGATAGTCTGCATGAAGAATGCGGACTATATCTGTGATATTTATATATTTCTGTATAATATTTCTACAAATACTCTTCTTTTTCTTCAATTAATCCGATTTTAAGTCATTATTAATTCGTTTTTGTGGTATTTATTAAGGGATGCCCCTTTACTTTGCTGAAAAAATATTTTTGGGCAGACTTAATAACATAACATGAAAAATAAAAGAATAACATGGTAAAAGGTTTGATTGGTTGTTGGTGTGTTTATTGTTTTCAATAGGGGTGATGGCACAATCGGCGGGAAACAGTATAATTCTTACAAAGGATTGGTCATGGCAGGTTATCAGGGGTGGTTCAACACCCCTGGTGACGGCTCGGACCGTGGTTGGCATCATTATAATGGACGTAATGGTTTTCGTCGGGTCATGTTCAGTGGACCTTTGGCCGGAAGTATCGGGTATAAGCTCTATAAGACGAATTTTTCCTTTGCTGATGGTAAACCGGCTTATGTTTTTCTTCTCATGATGAATCTACGGTAGATGTACATTTTAAATGGATGCAGGAGTATGGACTGGACGAGTATTTATGCAACGTTTTATTACGGAGATACGGAACGAAAGCGGATTGAAACATTTTTAATAAGGTGTTGAATTCAGCGATGAAATCTGCCAATAAATACGAACGGGCTATCTGCGTGATGTACGACCTGAGCGGCATGCAACCGGGAGAAGAACAGTTGTTGCTGAAAGACATAGCAGAAATAGCAGAGCGCTATTCTTTAAAAGACCATGCAAAGAACCCCTCTTATCTGTATCACAACGGTAAACCGCTGGTTACGGTTTGGGAGTCGGATTTAATGATAATCGTCGCTATGGGCTGAAAGAAGCCGCTCATATTATTGACGGCTTGAAGTCACAGGGATTCAGTGTGATGCTTGGAGTACCCTACGCAGTGGCGTACACTGAATGGGGACACAGAATCAGATCCCCGTCTGCATGAGCTTATCCGAAAATGTGATATCATGATGCCTTGGTTTGTAGGGCGTTATAATGAAACGACTTATCCCAAGTATCAGAAACTGGTGGAAGAAGATATTCAGTGGGCAAAAAAAGAATCAGGTAGATTATGCTCCGCTGGTTTTCCCCGGTTTCTCATGGGGAAATCTGAAGGGAAAGATCATAATTCGTTTATTTCCCGCAATAAAGGTTCTTTCCTTTGGACACAATTGATGGGAGCCATTCGGGCGGGTGCTGAAATGATCTACGTGGCTATGTTTGATGAAATAGATGAAGGACGGCCATCTTTTAAATGTGCAAAGAAGGTGCCCGTAGGTAAAAAGTACATTTGTACCCCTTGAAGAAGGCGTGGGAAGCGATCATTATTTGAAATTGGTGGGGAGGCCGCTAAGATTTTAAGAAAGGAAAAGCTGTGGCATTTAGTACAAAGCTGGATACGAAAAGTCCGAACCCTTTTATCCGGCATATGTATACCGCTGACCCGTCAGCGCATGTATGGGAAGATGGCAGATTGTATGTGTACGCTTCTCATGACATTGCTCCTCCGCGCGGATGCGACTTGATGGACCGCTATCATGTATTCTCGACTAATGATATGATTAACTGGACGGATCATGGAGAAATCCTGAGTTCCGACCAGGTGCCGTGGGGACGGAAAGAAGGAGGTTTTATGTGGGCTCCGGATTGTGCTTACAGAAACGGCACCTACTATTTCTACTTCCCATCCCAGCGAAACAGACTGGAATGATAGCTGGAAGATCGGTGTAGCTACCAGTGACAAGCCTGCGGAGGAATTTAAAGTACAGGGATATATTGAGGGAATGGACCCGATGATCGATCCTTGTGTATTTGTGGACGATGACGGACAGGCCTATATCTACAATGGTGGCGGTGGTACCTGCAAAGGTGGCAAACTGAAAGATAATATGGTAGAACTGGATGGCCCCATGCGGACTATGGAGGGACTCTCAGACTTCCACGAAGCGACCTGGATACATAAGTATAACGGAAAATATTACTTGTCTTATTCTGATAATCACGACGACGGAGAAAAACATAACCGAATGTGTTATGCCATCAGTGATTCACCTTTGGGACCTTGGGAATACAAAGGGAATTTACATGGAACCCACCGATAGTTATACCAACCACGGCTCTATTGTCGAGTTCAAGGGACAATGGTATTCTTTCTATCACAACAGTGCATTGTCCGGTCATGATTGGCTGCGCTCTATCTGTGTGGACAAACTGTACTACAATCCGGACGGCACTATAAAAATGGTGAAGCAGACTAAATAACAGATAGATCGATACACAGGCAATTAATAAATAGAATCCTTATAATAGTTTAAAAACGAACATAGCATGAAAAACAAAATGAAATGGATATTGGCAGTAGGATTATTGTCATGTTCGGTAGCAATGGCACAGCAACAGAGTGATATATTATCGGTATCTGCTTCTGCAAATGCGGAAAATGCAGCTTTAGCCTTTGACAGGAATGTAAAAACGATGTGGACAATCCCTTCTCAGGCACTAAAGGCTGAACAATGGCTGATGTTTACCATTCAGCAGCCCGGAGATGTTTGTGAACTGGACCTTCAGATGCAGGGTATCAATAAGAATGAACTGAAAGAAGTACTGGATATCTTTGTCACTTATGACCCCATGAATCTGGGAACTCCGTGAACTACCGGATCGAAAGGGCGACAAACAGATGAAAGTCAAATTCACTCCTAAATACGGTGCACACGTCAAGCTGAATTTTAAGTCAGGAAAGCTGGATAAGCCTTTCTCTCTGAAGAAATTTCAGTTCTTGTGGCAGAAAAGGTATTGACGGACAGTCAGGGAAAAGTAACCGACCGTCGGTATATGGATGCGTCACTGCCGGTAGAAGAACGGGTGGAAAGTTTGTTAGCAGTGATGACGCCGGAGGATAAAATGGAACTGATCCGTGAAGGATGGGGTATTCCCGGTATTCCTCATTTGTACGTGCCTCCTATCACAAAAGGTAGAAGCGGTGCATGGTTTCTCTTATGGTAGCGGTGCTACTATCTTCCCTCAGGCTTTGGCGATGGGAGCTACTTGGAACAGGAAGCTGACGGAAGAAGTGGCAATGGTGATCGGAGACGAGACAGTGGCTGCCAATACCAAACAGGCATGGTCGCCGGTGTTGGACGTTGCACAGGATGCACGTTGGGGGCCCTGTGAAGAAACTTTCGGAGAAGACCCTGTATTGGTGTCACAAATAGGAGGTGCATGGATCAAAGGATACCAGTCCAGAGGATTGTTTACTACTCCCAAGCATTTCGGTGGCCATGGTGCCCCGTTGGGCGGACGTGATTCCCATGATATCGGTTTGTCCGAACGTGAGATGCGCGAGATTCATCTGGTTCCGTTCCGTTATGCGATCCGTAATTATGACTGCCAGTCTTTGATGATGGCCTATTCCGACTATATGGGAGTTCCAGCTGCCAAGAGCAAAGAATTACTGCATCAGATATTACGTCAGGAATGGGGATTCAATGGATTCATCGTCAGTGACTGTGGCGCTATCGGAAATCTGACAGCCCGTAAACATTACACGGCAAAAGATAAGATTGAAGCTGCCAATCAGGCATTGGCTGCCGGCATTGCAACTAATTGCGGTGATACTTACAATAATAAAGAAGTGATTCAGGCGGCAAAAAGACGGTCGTATCAATATGGAAGATCTGGACAATGTGTGCCGTACGATGCTGGGTACGATGTTCCGTAACGAACTTTTTGAAAAGAATCCTTGCAAACCACTAGACTGGAAGAAAATATACCACGGGATGGAACTCGGACAGCCATAAGGAAATGGCACGTCAGGCGGCACGTGAATCAATTGTAATGTTGGAAAACAAAGAGAATCTTCTTCCTTTGTCAAAGACACTGCGTACGATTGCGGTATTGGGCCCCGGTGCAGATGACCTGCAGCCGGGCGATTACACTCCGAAATTGTTCCGGGACAACTGAAATCGGTATTGACAGGTATCAAAGGCGCAGTGGGCGAGCAGACCAAAGTTCTTTATGAACAGGGATGTGACTTTACCAATCCGGACGAAACCAATATTCCGAAAGCTGTGAAGGCGGCTTCCAATCAGATGTCGTGATTATGGTATTGGGTGACTGCTCTACCAGTGAAGCGACCAATGATGTCCGTAAGACATGTGGAGAAAATAATGACTGGGCGACTTTAATCCTTCCGGGCAAACAGCAGGAATTGCTGGAAGCAGTCTGTGCAACAGGAAAGCCGGTGATACTGATTCTTCAGGCAGGCCGTCCTTATGATATTCTGAAAGCATCCGAAATGTGCAAGGCTATCTTGGTAAACTGGTTGCCGGGACAAGAAGGTGGTCCGGCTATGGCAGATGTACTGTTTGGTGATTACAATCCTGCCGGTCGCCTGCCGATGACATTCCCGCGTCACGTAGGACAACTTCCTTTGTATTATAACTTCAAGACTTCAGGACGCCGTTACGAATATGTAGATATGGAATATTATCCTCTTTACCGTTTCGGATTCGGACTCAGCTACACTTCATTCGAATATTCTAATCTGAAGATACAGGAAAAGGCGAATGGCAATGTGGAAGTTCAGGCTACAGTGAAGAACGTAGGAAGCCGTGCGGGTGATGAAGTCGCTCAGCTATATGTGACGGATATGTATGCCAGTGTGAAAACCCGTGTTATGGAATTGAAAGACTTTGCCCGTATTCATTTGCAGCCGGGAGAATCGAAGACTGTTTCGTTTGAAATGACTCCATATGATATTTCATTGCTCAATGACCGGATGGACAGAGTCGTGGAAAAAGGAGAGTTTAAGATCATGGTAGGCGGAATGAGTCCCGATTACGTAGCTAAAAATGAGATCAAACATAGTGTAGGCTATAGTGATAACAAGAAAGGTGTCACGGGAATGCTTAATTATACACATGAGTTTGGTGCCAATTTCGATCTTGCTGTGTCCAAGGTAGAAGAGAACCTTGTCAAGAATCAGAAGACAGTGTGGGGTGAGTGTGAAAAAATACAGGTACGTTGATGGATATCGGTAAGGTGGAAATGTTTGTGGATGGTAAGAAAGTGGGAGATGCCATTCATTATGAACTGGGAGCAGGTGAAGAAAAACTGATTCCGTTCAAGCTGGCAAAAGAGAATAAGCAGCCTGTAGCGTTTACGACCAAATACAAGATGGTATCTATGTAATACTAATTTGTTTCCCCTAACTTTTAATACAATGAAACGACTTCTTTTCATATTATGGATATTCTTGTTGTCCGTAAGCTTTGGGCTGACAAAGTGAAAGCCGATGTACGGATGCCGCTGATCTTCGGTGATCACATGGTGTTGCAGCAAGACACAAAAGATTGCCATCTTTGGATGGGCTGATGCCGGAGAAACTGTAGAGGTAGTCTTTGCCGGACAGAAAGTGAAAAACTACTGCTGACACTGACGGAACATGGAGAGTGAACCTGAAACCGATAAAAACGAAGAAAGAAGGGCAGACTCTGACGATTGCCGGTAAGAACAAACTTGTCTACTCGGATGTGTTGGTAGGCGATGTATGGGTTGCTTCCGGACAATCGAATATGGAATGGGGAATAAAGGTAAGAAAAGAATATGCTGACGATATAGCCGCTTCGGAAGATCCTTTGCTGCGTTTGTTCTTTGTTCCCAAGAATACGTCGTTGAGCCATTGACTGATATCGAAGTTCCTCAGGGAACATCTAACCCCGAACGGGCTGCCAGATGGGTGCTTTTGTACACCGGAGATGTTGGCTAAGATCAATGGACAGGGCTTTTCGGCAACAGCTTATTACTTTGCACGTGATATGCGTGCTGCAAACGGACGCCCGTTGGGAGTTATCCAGTCCGCATGGGGAGGTACGCGTGCAGAAGCCTGGACCAGCCTTTCCGGATTGAAACAAGAACCGGCTTTGGCACACTATGTAACTGCGTATGAGAAGAATGTGAAAGATAATCCGGAAATACTCGCCACTTATCCACAGAAGCAGAAGGAATTTGATGAAGCGGTAAGGGAATGGGATAAGACTGTAGGAAAAGAATGGAATCAGGCACAAAAGAATGGGCGATAGCTGTGCAGGCGGCACAAGCAGCTGGAAAGCCGGCGCCGCCCAAACCACAGCCCAGAGTTCCCCGTCCGCCCAATCCGCGTAAACCGAATGGGGAAATAACGGTCCGTCCAATTTGTTTAACGCAATGATTTCTCCTTTAATCCCTTTGAGTATAAAGGGAGTCATCTGGTATCAGGGGAATTTAACTCCGGCGGCTCTGGAAAAGAGTATGCTACCCTGTTCTCCCGGATGATTACGGATTGAGAGAGAAATGGGGAATCGGTGATTTTCCTTTCGTATATGTGCAGCTTCCCAATTTCGAACCGGTAGATCCCGAGCCGTCTGTCGAAGGAAACGGCTGGCGCTGGGTACGGGAAGGACAGCTGAAGGCCTTGAATCTGCCCAACACGGCAATGGCTGTGACAATCGATGTAGGAGATCCTTTCGATTTACATCCGGTAGATAAATACGATGTCGGACACCGGCTGGCTCTTGCTGCCCGGAAACTGGCATACGGAGAGAAAATTGTCGGCATGGGGCCTCTTTATAAAAAGATGTCTGTGAAAGGAAATAAGATCATTCTGGAGTTTACCAATCAGGGTAAAAAACTGGTGATGGGAACTTCTCCGTATATTCCGGCAGGAAAACCGCCTCATCCGAAACCGACGAAGCTGACAGGCTTCGGCATTGCGGGAGCGGACCGTAAGTTTGTATGGGCGGATGCGGTGATTGAAGGTAATAAGGTGATTGTGTCCAGCAGTGAAGTGGCTGTACCTCTTGCCGTACGTTACGGATTTTCCAATAGCCCCCGTTGTAACCTGTACAATGAAAGGCTTGCCGGCATCTCCTTTCCGCACGGACAGCTGGGATAAATGATGGGGGGAGAGTACGGGGCTTACCATGTTTGTTATTAAATAAGGTAGAAAAATGATCATGATGAAAAGGTATAAAAAGATTTTGTTGACAGGTGTGTTGTCAGCCTTGTCTTGTTCATTCGTTCACGCACAGGAGCTATACAAGAATGAAAATGCGCCTGTGCATGAACGGGTAATGGATTTGATTTCCCGTTTGACGGTGGAAGAGAAGATCAGTTTGCTTCGTGCCACTTCTCCCGGCATTCCCCGTTTGGGTATCGATAAGTACTATCATGGCAATGAAGCATTGCATGGAGTAGTACGTCCCGGACGTTTCACCGTATTTCCACAAGCCATTGGACTGGCAGCAACCTGGAATCCGGAGTTGCAGAAAAGGGTAGCTACAGTGATCTCGGATGAGGCGCGTGCCCGTTGGAACGAGCTGGATCAGGGAAGAGAACAGAAAGAACAATTCAGCGATGTGCTGACTTTCTGGTCGCCTACCGTGAACATGGCACGCGACCCGCGTTGGGGACGAACCCCGGAAACGTATGGAGAAGACCCTTTCCTGAGTGGAATAATGGGAACAGCCTTTGTGAACGGACTACAAGGAGATGATCCGCATTACCTGAAAATCGTTTCTACTCCCAAGCATTTTGCCGCCAACAACGAAGAGCATAATCGCTTTGTCTGCAATCCGCAGATATCGGAGAAACAACTGCGTGAATATTACTTTCCTGCTTTCGGAAATGTGTGTGAAGGAAGGAAAAGCTGCTTCCATCATGTCCGCCTATAATGCGCTGAATGATGTGCCCTGCACGCTGAATCCGTGGCTGCTGCAAAAGGTGTTGCGTCAGGACTGGGGATTTCAGGGATATGTCGTTTCCGATTGTGGCGGACCTGCCTTGCTGGTCAATGCCCATAAATATGTAAAGACGAAGGAGGCGGCTGCCACTTTATCCATCAAGGCGGGACTCGACCTTGAATGCGGTGACGATGTGTATGACGGCCCCTTATTGAATGCTTACAAACAATATATGGTATCGGATGCCGATATTGACTCCGCCGCCTATCATGTGCTGACGGCCCGCATGAAACTGGGACTTTTGATAGCGGGGAACGAAATCCGTATACATAAAATCTCTCCGTCAGTGATCGGTTCGAAAGAACATCAGCAGATAGCTCTGGACGCTGCCCGCCAATGTATCGTTTTACTGAAGAATCAGAAAAACAGGCTTCCGCTGAATGCTGACAAACTGAAATCGATCGCAGTAGTCGGCATCAATGCCGGCAAATGTGAATTTGGCGATTACAGCGGCGCTCCGGTAGTAGAACCGGTTTCCATACTGCAAGGTATCAGAAACAGGGTAGGCGATCGGGTGAAAGTCGTCTATGCTCCTGGAAATCTGCTGCCGATGGGCTGGAACTTATTCAGGGAGAGAACTTCCCGGAAGGACTGCAAGCTGAGTATTTTGACAATACCCGCCTCGAAGGCACCCCGAGAGTGCGTAAGGAGAGTTGGATCAACTTTGAACCTGCCAATCAGGCTCCCGATCCGTTCCTGCCCAAATCTCCGTTGTCTGTCCGTTGGACGGGAAAGTTGAAACCGACCGTTTCCGGTCGCTATACTTTCAGCTTTACATCCGATGATGGTTGCCGCCTGAGCATTGATAATCAGATGCTGATTGATGCGTGGCAGGCACATGCCGTATCTACGGATTCCGCTTCCATTTATCTCGAAGCGGGAAAAGAATACCAGTTGAAAGCGGAATATTATGACAACCGGGATTATGCCATTGCTAAAGTTGCAATGGAAAGTTCCGCAGATAGGCAAGGCAACTCGTCTCGATTTGTACGGAGAAGCCGGAAAAGCGGTTCGCGAATGTGAAACGGTAGTTGCTGTGATGGGTATCAATAAATCGATAGAGCGTGAAGGACAGGACCGGTATGATATTCAGCTTCCGGCAGATCAGAGAGAGTTTCTGCAGGAAATCTATAAAGTGAATCCCAACATAATTGTTGTTCTGGTAGCAGGCAGTTCATTGGCTATTAACTGGATGGACGAGCATATTCCTGCCATTGTGAATGCCTGGTATCCGGGTGAACAGGGAGGAACCGCCGTGGGAAGTATTGTTCGGTGATTATAATCCTGCCGGACGTCTGCCGCTCACCTACTACAAGTCTTTGGATGAACTGCCTCCGTTTGATGATTATGATATAACCAAAGGGCGTACTTATAAATATTTCAAAGGAGATGTCCTTTATCCGTTCGGCTACGGACTGAGTTACTCTTCTTTTACATACAGCGATCTGCAAGTAAAAGACGGGGTCGGTGAAGTCACCGTTTCATTCCGGTTAAAGAATACCGGTAAGAGAAATGGCGATGAGGTTGCTCAGGTTTATGTGCGGATACCGGAGACCGGAGGAATTGTACCTTTGAAAGAATTGAAGGGATTCCGTCGTGTTCCTTTGAAATCGGGAGAAAGCCGTCGGGTAGAGATTAAGTTGAATAAAGAGCAACTTCGCTATTGGGATGTAGAAAAGGACAGTTTGTAGTACCCAAAGGGGCATTTGACGTTATGGTTGGTGCTTCTTCCAAAGATATTCGTCTGCAAACAGTCATTGATTTATAGACTTTATTTAAATTTGAACCGGAAAGAAGATTAAGATTACATTCACTGAGGTAATGCCTTCTGATTGCACAGTTGTGCCACCGCACTGGCACTGTTATGCCAAGCCTTTGGCACAGTTGTGCCAATAGGGTGGCACAAGCATGACACAGTATGGGGCAATCTTAAGGCATTACTTCTTAAAATTTAGTATTATGAGAAACAAGTATTTGCGTTTTGCAGATGTATTATTTCTACTTAGCTTTGTGGCAGGAACTACGATGACGGCTTGCTCCGAACAGCCTTATCAGCCGACCTTGAAGGCAACTTATAATAAGCCTGCCAAAAACTGGGAAAGTGAAGCTCTGCCTATCGGTAACGGTTATATGGGAGCCATGATTTTTGGTGACGTCTACGTAGATGTCATCCAGACAAACCAACATACCTTGTGGTCGTGGGAGGCCCCGGTGAAGATCCGTCTTACAATGGAGGACATCTGAGAACTCCGGAAGTGAACAAGGATTATCTCCACAAAGCACGGGTGATGTTGCAACAGAAGATGAACGACTTTACGGCAAACCGTTCTGCATATATAGATGAAAATGGAAAGCTGATTACCCATAACTACGATGGAGACGGTGACGGCACAGAATTGCGGAATCTGATTGATAATCTGGCTGGAACGAAGGAGCATTTCGGTTCTTTCAGACATTGAGCAATATCATTGTAGAGACTGTCAATCCGGGTATCCCCTGTCTTGATAAAAGAAGCAGTGCAGACCAATTATGACAATACAAAGAATCAAAGTCAGTCGATAGGCAGTCTTTTCGATCAGAGCACTACCAGCAAATGGTTTGCCGATAACGACCGGTTCTCTAGCTTTGGAAGCCTGCCATGCGTTATCAAGTGGGCATATACCCATGCTCCCAAGGCTGTTTCCTATAGCCTGACCTCCGCCAATGATATGCCGGGCAGAGATCCGAAATCATGGAAGCTCTATGGTTCGGCAGACGGAAAATCATACGACTTGCTGGATCAGCAGTCCGGTACTTTTTGGGGGATGATAAGGACGGAAAGGGAGCCGCAATAAGACCCTGTCTTTTCCTTTGAAGACGGACAAATACACCTTCTTCAAACTCGAAATCACAGAATTAATCGATAATAAACAGAAAACCGCAATTGGCGGAACTCTCGATAGATGACTCTACCGAACTGCCTTATTCCGACTATACCCGTACGCTCGATATAGATAATGCGATTCATACGGTGATGTATAAGGAGAATGGAATCACCTTTAAGCGCGAATACTTTATGAGTTATCCCGATAATGTAATGGTGATGCGTCTCACCTCAGATTCGAAGAAGGGCAAACTTTCACGCATCATTTCTCTTGAATCGCTGCATACCGATAAAACCATTACGGCAGACGGGCATACCATTACCATGACGGGATATCCGACTCCGGTCAGCGGAGACAAGCGGGTAGGGGATGCCTGGAAGAATGGACTGAAATATGCGCAGCAACTGGTCGTGAAGAATAAAGGAGGAAAGATTTCGGTAGTGGACGGAACGAAGCTGAAAGTAGAGGATGCCGATGAAATAATCGTTCTGATGTCTGCCGCCACAAACTATGTACAGTGTATGGACGACTCCTACAATTATTTCTCTCAAGAAGATCCGTTGGAAAAAGTGCAGGCTACGCTGCGTAAAGTAGCTGATAAGAAGTACACACGGCTCTGTTGGCTACCCACCAGAAAGACTATCATTCGTTATACGACAGAATGCGACTGAATCTCGGTAACTTGCCGGAGGCACCTGTTGCCCCTACGGACAGTTTGCTGAAAGGTATGGACGAGAATACCAACTCGGAACAGGAAAACCAGTATCTTGAAATGCTGTATTTCCAGTTTGGCCGTTATCTTTTGATATCTTCTTCACGAGAAGGTTCTTTGCCCGCCAACTTGCAGGAGTATGGGGTGAAAGGCTTTCCAATCCGTGGAATGCCGATTACCATACGAATATCAATATACAGATGAATTATTGGCCGACACAGCCTACCAATCTGAGTCCGTGTCATCTGCCTATGGTAGAGTATGTCAGAAGTCTGGTGCCTCGTGGAAAGTATACAGCGCAACAATATTATTGCAAACCCGATGGTGGCAATGTTCGCGGCTGGGTGACGCATCATGAGAATAATATTCTGGGGCAATACGGCTCCTGCCAAGAAAAGTACACCCCATCATTTTCCGGCAGGAGCAATATGGATGTGTCAGGATATCTGGGAGTATTATCAGTTTCAACCTTGATAAAGACTTCTTGAAAAGTATTATGATACACGATGCTCGATGCTGCTCTTTTCTGGGTAGACAATCTTTGGACAGACGAACGCGACGGTACACTGGTAGCAAACCCGTCCCACTCTCCCGAACATGGCGAGTTCTCACTGGGCTGTTCAACTTCGCAGGCTATGATTTGTGAAATGTTCGACATGATGATCAAAGCCAGCAAAGAACTGGGAAGGGACAAAGACCCCTGAAATCTAGAGATAGCAACAGCTATGAGCAAACTCTCCGGACCGAAAATTGGATTGGGCGGGCAGTTCATGGAGTGGAAAAGATGAAGTGACGAAGGATGTTACCGGAGATGGCGGACACAGGCATACGGAATCATCTTTTTCTGGTTGCATCCGGGTTCGCAGATTGTAATCGGAAGAAGCGAACAGGACGATAAATATGCAGATGCCATGAAAGTGACGCTGAATACACGCGGCGATGAAGGAACCGGGTGGAGCAAAGCATGGAAACTGAACTTCTGGGCACGTCTGCATGACGGCAACCGCTCTCATAAACTGTTGAGAAGTGCCAATGAAACTGACTGTTCCCGGAAGCCATGTAGGCGGTGTATATACTAATTTGTTTGATGCGCATCCGCCTTTCCAAATCGATGGTAACTGGTTGTACGGCCGGTATCGCAGAAATGCTGATGCAAAGTCAGGGCGGATATATCGAATTGCTTCCCGCTTTGCCCGATGCATGGAAAAATGGCTCATTCAAAGGAATGAAAGCGAGAGGAAACTTTGAAGTAGATGCGGCATGGACTGACGGGAAGATAACAGCTATAGAGATTCTTTCTAATTCCGGTGCGGAATGTGTGATTAAATATCCGAATGCAAAGGATCTGAAAGTTTCCGGAGCGAAGGTAAAGGTATTTGCTGATGATCAAATCTCTTTTGCTACTGTGAAGGGTAAAACGTATATTATTAAAAACGTATCTTCTTTATAAAGAGAAAACTAAGTGTATAAGGAGGTAATGTAGTCTGTCCAGGGACAACTATTAACGACTGAAACCAAAAGGCCAATTGATTGCAATGAATCAGTTGCCTTTTGGTTTCGAGAATCTCATGTTCAATAGAATAAAGATGTGAATAGTTTGGATAAGGCTTGTTCTTGGGTTTGATTAAAAGTCGAAACTATCTTCATTGAGGTTGACTGAAAAAGCGGTAGTATCTACAATGATTCTTTTTTATATGGAGGTGACTAAAGTCGGTTCTCAATGAAGACACTAAGAATTCTACTGAATTGGGAAGTTTTTATTATTTCTTATCTTTTGTGAATTAACTCAGGGATTGCAGTTGTAAGAACATCTTTGCTAATAACTTGATTATAATTAAAAACAAAACTGCCCGTCTCCTCTAATGGGAAGACGGGCAGGAAGAATGGGAAAAACTCCACTCAATGATATCAATTACATACCTATTTCAATAATTCATTCACCATGTTTACCAGCAGTTTACCTGCTATCGGATCAGTGGTTGCCTTCTCTGTACATAAGGTTGAAACGAGAGACTTTCCTTTATTGTCGGCTATCTGTAGCAGCGTCAGTCCGCGCATAGATTCGATACGTGCGATACGTTCCTCCGGCTTACCACCGTCGATATAAGCATGGATCTTCATTTGGGCGGCGAGTTCCTTCACATTCTCGTGGCGGATAGCTTTCAATGTAGCGGTGCAAGCTTAGTGGAATTTCACGCTTGTTGTTATTGAAATAGCGTAATTCCAGTGCACCGATTCCATCGAATACAGGGGCATCATTCCGTTCCATCACCACGATGTCTCCCTCAGTGGGAATAATCCATCCGGTGATATATTCGGGATAGACTTTTGTGCTGCCTCTTTGCTGTTCAGGAAGAGAATCCGACCGCCTGTTTTGACTGATATTCACGCAGTAATCTTGCTTCTTCATCGGTACATTCTTTCAAGCCCGATATAATGCAGAGATTAGCTTTTTGCTTGGCACTCAGTAGTTCCTTGATAGACGGTACTGGCTGGCAGGCGATGTCCAGGAAGTCAAGGGTAACTTTCATATGATCTTTATCCAGTAAAAGAATCTTCTTGCTGGCAGTTACTTGACCGATATTCCATTCCTTGCGTGCCACTAATAATCCGTATTCATTCTGGGATAAAGTGACTCCGCTTTCGGTGAGAGTGAGTTTCAGTTTTACATTAACCTTGTCTGCCGGTAAATTGGAAGGCATATGGATGTTCGGTTCGATGTATTTACGACCATAATATTCCACTGCCGGAAATTGTTCCGTGCCGGAAGCCAGTACCTTATTGGTTTCGTCTACAATGCTCCATGCCAGTGACGTAGGCTTTAAGTCACGTCCTTCTTCATTATCATTTACTACATAGATACGTGTATGTAACTTCTCACCTGCATAAAGATTGCGTCCCCACAGTTCCGCACTGACAAGTACGGGCTGCATAGCACGTTGCATAGCGTAGTAAGTGGGATACGGTTGTATATTCCGGTGATCATAGCATTGGCGGAACCAAGTCATATAGGCAAAGTGCATGATGCCCGAAGCCTGTTCGTTGTTGGTGCGACGGAGGGTTTCGGCCAACTCTCCCGTGATGAACGATTGTGTATTAAGGAAACTGGCGGATTCCCCCAGTCATATGCTTCATATCCAATTAATGAATAGGGATTCTGATGGATCAGCTGATAAGAGCGGGTCGGATGACCGGTTTCAGCATTCGGATAACCTGTACTCATTTCTTGGCTGATCAACGGGCGTCCGGGACTCTTGAATTGTTTCTGGAATTCTCCGTTGAAGAAGCGGAATACCGAATAGTCATACCAATTATAGTAGGCATGGTTGTCATCAATATCTCCGTCATCAACTGTTTTCAGAAAGTCATCACCAAAGCGTTTGCTGGCTTTGTTGTGGAGATAGTTGAGTCGAAGCATACTGGGCGCGTAGGGTCGGTCTTTCTCATATCTTTCACCACATCGGATACGATGCGGAATTTTTGCTTGGCACGTTCCGTGTCGGCATCCAGATCGTAGAATTTCATTTCATTGTTCACAGTCCAGAAGAATACGGAAGGATGATTTCTGTACTTTTTCATCACGCGCAGCCATTCACTGCTCCAAAGATCGAGCACGCCTTTGTCCGGTATCGGGGTGGAGGTATCATGAGCCACGACCAAGTGCCCTCAAAGCTGATAGCGATACCGTTGCGGTCTGCTGCCGACACCCAAAGTTCGTTCAGGGGGTGGTATGTGTCCGGGTAGACTGTACATTCCCTTCTTTCATCAGTTTCATGAACTTGTCTGCAAGGAGCGAATCATTGGGACAGAGAGCGCAAAGGAATATGGTTACCTCCACGCAGCCAATATTTGCGGCCGTTCAGATAAAGGAATCCATCTTTGCTTTTAAACGTGCGGAACCCCGAAGTTACGGTGATGCAGTCCGTCACTTTGTTTTTCCTTCCGTCAGGCTCACGCGAAAATCATAAAGATTAGGAGTGGCAGGTTCCCCAAAGTTTGGGTTTCAGTCCTTTGATATCACAGGTAAATGTTTCTTGTGCGCTTGTCGCTAATGAGAGTTTTGCTACGTACAGGTGCACCGTACAGTGTTTCCCCTGTCTGTTTATCTATAATATCTATGCGGATATCGAAGTTTTTCTTTTTGGGCGCATGATTTTTGATGGTGACATCTATTGATGCACCGTCCAGAGCCGGTTTGATAAAGATGTCTTCTACTTTCAGCGGGTTGCTGACAATGAGTTTCACGGGCTGCCATATACCGGCAGGGTTATCACCATAGAATCCATGAGGGATGTCTGTCAATACGGCTTTGTTGGCCTGCTGGTCGTTCTGGTTATCTTCTACTTCCTTGCGTACTGATGAATAGTAGTTTTCCATAGCGTCACTGGTTTGTGCGGCTTTTCCGTTGATGTCACGTGTCACTTTTACTGCGATCAGGTTGCGTCCCGGACGCAGGAATCGGTGGCATCTACTTGAAATCACCGAACATACCGATGTTGGAACCAGCCGCTTCGCCATTAATATACTTCCGCCATTTTGGATACGGCGTCGAATGAAAGAGTCAGCTGTTTTCCCTTCACGTCGGCGGGCAGTTCCAGCCATTGGCGATACCAGGCAGCACCGGTTTTCCGGTAGTTGAACGTATAGTTCTCGCATCGGTCGGTTTCTTGTTGGTAGTAGGTGTCCGATACCCCCTTTATGTTGTGGCCCGGTGGGTGATGGCATGGTTTCTCCGTGCAGCCAGATGCGGATAGGGTTCAGAAAGCGAGGAACGGGCATTATATGCCAGTCGTTGTCGTTTGTCTGGATGGAGATGGCCTTTGTCTTATCGTTTAGTTGGTAGTCGGGCATGAACAGCCAGTTTCCGTCCAGTGATAGCTCGGTGCGGTCGGCAGTTAGTTTATCCAGTTTGACGGAGGTGTATTGCGCCCGTTCTTCGCTGCGTTTCTTCTCCTTTTCCTGTGTGGTGAGTGCCATGCGATACTCCTCAACTCTGACACCTTTGAGAGCGTCTTCTGCCAATGGGGGTGACAGTGAGGTCATCAAATTCCGTATCTATCCATCCGCCTCCCAGTGCTACTTCACCGGTGGGAGCCAGGTTGCTGTTTTTATCTTCCAAATCAATATGAGGAAGCTTTTTCGTCGTTTACAAAAACCCGGATACGGTTACCGCATACTTCCACTTTCACTTTGTACCACTCTCCCGGCACGGGGTGAAAGCCCAGCGGACGGACTCCCATGAATTCGTCTGTACCCATATATCCGGTACGCATCAGGTAGAGATCGTCTTGCAACCCGCCTTTGATACCTACCACATAACGGTCAAAGCGGTTATGTGTACGGAAGCCTGCCCATATCTGTACCTGTTCGGCGTCTTTCGGGGCACGTGCCTTGAAAGACAAGAGTATAATCTTTCCACTCAGGATTGCCGAAGAGGGCATAAGCGCTGCGCGAATGAAATACTCCATCGTTCACCCGACAGACACCACGTCCCACAGTATTCAGTGGTTGGGAGGCATTGGAGAAATCATTGCTCCATACGGTTTGATCTTGGGCTTGCGTTGTCAGACCGGACAGGCTACAGGCGCAAGCTAAAAATACTTTGCTAATTTGTTTCATGATATGATTTTGTAGTTT
>VOFH01002461.1_pt1 | contig 30215 bp, 59 predicted proteins | sample 5384091 | NCBI WGS metagenome assembly VOFH01 (sample SAMN12384727, study PRJNA508395) | human gut metagenome | isolation source: healthy gut G | host: Homo sapiens
TCGGTATGCTTCGTTCCGGTTACATTGCTCGTCAGGTCCCGTGTTGATAGCAGATATATTATGGCGTTATACCGGATCAGCAGTTTCAGGCGTATGAGCTTTAACAGCAGACGGCGGCCTGGTGGCGACTGATTTGCGCGAAGAGCGAAAATTCATCGCAGATCTGTGGCTGGATCTGCGCAGAGCATTAAATATGCCGGAGGAAGAGGTGCCTCATGTGTTGATTTCAGCGCTGAAATGCAAAACCGGAAAAACTGACGGTTGATCTGCAGCGAAAGAATACTGCTGGTGACAGCAAGGCCAGAAACAAGGCGGAGGGAGTCGAAAAACGGCTCCTTTCGTTATTCAGGAAAAGCCGGTTTTCCTGCTTGCAATTTTGACCTTCGTGGTATACTTAAAAACTTTATAAAACAATAGTTTTCAAAAAAAAGATTGACGAATCCTGACCCATATGATATAGTAATTGGGCGAATGGAAGAGCTTGGATCAACATAACAAAATAAAGACATACTAATGGTTTACAACAGAGGGGCTCTCAGAAAAATTTCTTGGTTTGAAGGCAGAAAATGTCTTCAGTTGTTTGGTGTCATTCTTTAAATGTCGAGTTAGTCTCGTTTTATAAGCAGTTAGGGACTGAGTGATTATGTGGGCTTTGTTGTTATATGATCCATACTATTGGAACAAGTCAAACATTGACTAATGGCATGGGTTCAGTCCTGGAGGTGTCATTCTCAGACCATTATGGAACTGAAAGAATGATTATTTAGTGAAAGAGCGTAAAAGAATGTTCCACAACTGCATGCTAATTCTATGTGATCATCAGATCAAATCAGGCTCATCTGTTTCACCTAGGCTATTAAAAGCATGGCAAATCGGATCTGACTCAGTCTCTCCGAAGACAGAGATGCTGGGCTTAAACATCTGGAGGAAGGATGGACGTGGTGGTTGTTCTGCCTCATGGTACAGGTAAGACTGTAAGAATCTTTAGTATTTCTAAGGGACCTAAGGCTGACGAAGCTTTAGCTGCAGGCGCTGATTTCGTTGGAGCAGAGGAATTAATTCCTGAAGATCCAGAACGAAGGCTGGCTGGATTTTTGATGTAGTTGCTACACCAGATATGATGGTGTTGTAGGACGTCTGGGACGTGTACTCGGACCGAAGCTTAATGCCTAACCCAAAAGCTGGTACAGTTACCATGGACGTAACGAAGGCTATCAACGATATCAAAGCCGGTAAAGTTGAGTATAGACTTGATAAAACAAACATTATCCACGTGCCAGTTGGAAAAGCTTCTTTCGAAGAAGATAAATTAGCGGACAACTTCCAGACGCTTATCGATGCAATCATGAAAGCAAAAACCAAGTGCTGTTAAGGGTGCTTACTTAAAGAGCGTGCTACTCTGACTTCTACCATGGGGCCTGGCGTAAAGCTGAACGTGTAGCAAATGAACTAATTTTTGTTTTGTGGTTGACATTAATCATAAATCATGTTACAATACGCAGTATTGACTGCCGAAGACAGCAGGTGCCGCAAGGCATAAGGTGTAAACGCCTGCCGAGGAACGATACAGTATCGTTTTAACGAATGATCTGTAGACCTCTCTGTCTTAGGCAGAGTTATTTTCTTCTCATAACACCGGAATCCGGGTAGATGAGAAGGGCCCTCCGTCGGGACAGAGAAATTCTTTTTGCGGTTTATACGGGCGGACCGGCCGGGTTTCCGGTCAGGTTTAGACGAAAACAGGAGGTAAACCATAATGGCAAAAGTTGAATTAAAACAGCCAGTTGTAGACGAGATCAAGGAATTACTTGATGGCGCCGAGACCGCAGTAGTGTTGACTACCGTGGCTTAACTGTAGCTCAGGATACTGAACTGCGTAAGAAGTTAAGAGAAGCAGGCGTTGTATACAAAGTATACAAGAATACAATGATCCGTTTTGCAGGAAAAGGCACAGCATTCGAGGCTCTGGAGCCGAATCTGGAAGGACCACAGCATTAGCTGTATCCAAGACAGACGCGACAGCTCCGGCAAGAATCCTTGCTGAGTTTGCCAAGACAGCTCCGGCATTAGAGATTAAGGGCGGCGTTGTTGAAGGCGTATATTACGATGAAAAGGGCATGGCTCAGATTTCCAGCATTCCTTCCAGAGAAGTTCTTCTTGGAAAGTTACTTGAAGCTTATCCAGTCTCCGATCACCAACTTTGCTCGCGTGCTCAAGCAGATCGCAGAAGCACAGGGCGGCGAAAGCGCAGAGGCTTAATTTTCTTAACGAAGACAAGCGCCGCGGCCTGAATTTAGAAAATTAGCGGTTCAGTGACTTAAGGAACTGAACTTCCTTACCAAAAATCAAACATATATTAAATGGAGGTATATTATCATGGCAAAGTTAACAACAGCTGAGTTTATTGAAGCTTATCAAAGAATTATCCGTATTAGAATTAAATGATTTAGTAAAAGCTTGTGAAGAAGAATTCGGTGTATCCGCAGCAGCAGGTGTTGTTGTAGCAGCAGCAGGCGCTGGCGCAAAGCAGCTGAAGAAGAGAAGACAGAATTCGACGTTGAATTAACCGAGGTTGGTCCTAACAAGGTTAAGGTTATCAAGGTTGTTCGTGAAGCTACCGGCTTAGGCTTAAAGGAAGCAAAAGACGTAGTTGACAGCGCTCCGAAGGTAGTTAAGGCTGGCGCTTCCAAGGAAGAAGCTGAGCAGATCAAGGCTTCCTTAGAGGCTGAGGGTGCAAAAAGTTACATTAAAGTAATTTAGACTCTTCTTTCCCCGAATCTGTTTTGCAGATTCGGGGGTTTTTTTTTGCAGGGGAAATAGCTGCTGCTCATTTCAGGCGGTGTGAATTGGGAAAATAGCTTAATCTACAAAATATTTAAATTTTAGGGAAAATGCTGTAATAGTCTTGACAATTTAGAAAAAAGGTGTAAACTACACCCGTATTATCGAATGAGGTTATGATTTCACATATTTTTGTAAGTCATTATTTTCGGATGATGCTTTACAAAAATATGTGATTTTTGTTTCATGAGATAAATCAAAAATTTTTTTATTTTTATAGGAGGTACGCGTTATGAACAACGGTACAGTAAAATGGTTTAATGGAGCAAAGGGTTATGGCTTCATCACCAACGATGAGACTGGCGAGGAAGTATTCGTACACTTCTCCGGTATCGTAGCTGACGGCTACAAGACTCTTGAAGAGGGCCAGAAGGTAACTTATGATACAACCGAAGGAAACCGTGGTCTGCAGGCAGTTAACGTTTGCTTAGCATAATTGCATTTCCAGCTGAATAAACCAAAAAGATGAAAGCCGTTGTCCGATTGCCGGGGAGCGGCTTTTTTTATGTAATGGGAAGTGCTCCTGTTACATAAAAAGCCTTCCGGGCACGCGTTCGAAAAGACCGGTTCCGGTCTTTCCAGAATCTTTATACAATCTTTATATCACTTCCCTGATTTCCACTATCTTTTTTATGGGCTTTTCCACTACAATAAAGCTGTAAAAATATGCTTTCATGATAGAGGGAGGAACGTATATGTTCTTTCATAAAACGAAAACCATTATAATAGCAGGTGCGAGCCGGTTTGGGGCCGGACTGGCAGGAAGCTGTCAGGGCGCAGTACAAGAATTGTTTGTAATTGATTTGAATGAGGATGCCTTCCGGAAGCTGCCGGAGGATTTCAGCGGTTATCAGATTGTCGGGGATGGAACGGATATAGATTTGCTGAAGCAGGTGGGAATCGAGAGCGCGGAGGTATTTATCGCGGCTACGGATGACGATAATGTCAATATTCTGGCTTCACAGATCGCCTGCCGGATCTTCCATGTGCCGGAGGTATTTTCCAGGCTCAATGATAAAAATAAGGAAAAAACTGATTCATGCGGGATTTAATATCAAGCCGATCTGTCCGTTTGTTCTGTCGGTAAATGAATTTGACAGACTGACAGAAGGGGAATATCAGGAGGCAGGAATTTCTCATGAAGATTGTGGTTGCAGGTGGAAGAGATGAGGCGGATTTCCTGATTGGGCTTCTTCTGATGGGAAAACACAAGATCATAGCAATCAACGGGATATGGGGTACTGTGAGCATCTGGCCGCGTCCTACGACGCCGCTTCTGTCATCTATGGTGATCCCTGCAAGGAATATGTCATGGATGAGGCGGGTGTGAAAGGATATGATATCCTGATCGCTTTGAGAGAGAAGGACGCGGATAACCTGGAGATCTGTCAGATGGCCAAGCGCCTGTTTGCCATTAAAAAGACGGTCTGTACGGTGAGAAATCCGAAAAATGTGGAGATATTCGAGATGCTGGGCGTGGACAGGGCAATAAGCGCCACCTATATGCTGGCCCACTATATCGAGCAGGCTTCGGTGATTGAAGATCTGGTCAGGGTGATGCCTCTGGAGAATCAGAAGGTACTGGTCAATGAGATAAAGGTGAATTCGGACTGCCCGGTGGTGGATCGCAGAATTGCGGATATGGAGCTTCCCTTTAATACAATTATCAGCTGTATTATAAGAGAGACGGAGGTCATTGTCCCAACGGGCAGAATAAGATTATGGCAGGAGACCGCCTGGTGGTGATCACCACACCGCAGAGCCAGAAGGAATCCGTTAAGGCTTTTTTCATCCTGGGCAGTGAAGACAATGAATGATCATATGATTTTATGGGAAACACTGGGAGAGAGAACCATCACGAGAGACATGTTCTGAAGGGATACCGCCTGATTGCCGGTTATTGGGGATCGTGATGATTCTGGCGGGAATTATCACGCTGCTTCCTCTGTTTACCCTGTTCTTTATCCGAGGAAATGGGACAGGCGCAGTACTTTGTGGCGCCGGGCGTCTCGTCAATCCTGGCAGGTTATCTCCTGAGCCTGGTGCTTCGCGGAAGGCGGGCGGGAAACCTGGAAAAAATCAGGAAATGATCGTTGTCCTCGGGACATGGGTCATTGTCATTTTCGTAACGGCGATACCATTTGTGCTCAGCGGAACGTATTCCGTGACACAGGCCGTGTTTGAGACTACCAGCGGACTCAGTACGACGGGACTCAGTGTGGTTGATGTCAGCACGGCTCCCCATATTTCCTGATACACAGGACGATACTTCTGTTTTTCGGAGGGATCGGGCTGGTGTTGGTCATGACGTCGGTTCTGTCCGATGTCTATGGGATGCGTCTGTATCACGCGGAAGGCCATTCAGACCGTCTGCTCCCCAATCTGATTGAATCGGCAAGGCTGATTATCGGGATATACAGCGGATACATCCTGGGAGGTACTTTTTATATATTCTGTTCGGTATGAGTCCTTCGATGCCATAAACCACGCAGTGGCGGCTCTTTCCACCGGCGGCTTTTCTACCAGGGCGGAGAGCATCGGCTACTATAACAGCACGGCCATCGAGATGGTCATGGTTATCTTAATGCTGCTTGGCAGCACGAATTTTTGCATCTGCTTCTGCTGAAGGGAAAATTCAAAGAATTTATCTCCCACTGTGAGGTCCGGCTCATGCTTTTTCTGCTGGCTCTCTTTGTGCCCAGCCTGACGGTGCTCATATGAACGGCGTATACAGTAACGTGCCGGTGAGCCTGCGGGCAGCAAATTGTTTCAGGCAGTTTCTGCACTGACCACGACCGGATTCCAGACGGTTGAGAGCTTTGCCGCATGGACGCCTGCGATGATGTTTCTTATGATTCTGCTGATGCTGATTGGCGGCAGGGGCCTGCGGGTCCACGGCGGGCGGCTTGAAGATTTACCGCGTTTATGTTATGCTGAAGGAAATCTGGTGGAAGCTGGTTCGTGATGCGCACCCTGACCGGGTTGTATTTACCGAACAGATTAACCGCGGCGGTAAGAAGGAAGTCATAACAGACAGGGAGAAGAACCGGATCAACGCATTTGTCTTCTTCTACCTTCTTTTGTTTGCAGTTGGAAGCTTTGTATTCTGCTGCTATGGCTATTCGATTCAGGACTCCATGTTTGAGTTTGCCTCCGCCGTAAGTACGGTGGGACTGTCTGTCGGAATCACGTCGTACGGAGCCAGCCCGGTGATTCACTGGACGGCCATTGCAGGCATGTTTCTGGGGCGTCTGGAGATTTTATGTCGTACTGATTGCAGCGGCCAGGATGGCGTCCGACGGGGAAAGAATTATCTGCACGAGAAACAGATGAAACGGAAAGCGGCACAGAAATCGAAACAGGAAAAGGGATCATTATGAGAAATGATATCGTGTCTGCGGAACACATCGTTAAAATACTGAAAAATGCATCAAAGGTGGCTGTAATCTGGGTGCTCTCACGATGTTTGCCATTGTACTCAACCATATGGGAGTCCGCATTGAGAATCTGCTTCTTATCTATGTGGTCGGCGTCGTTATCTGCAGCGTGGAGACCAGCAGCATGTGCTGGGGAATTGGTTCATCGGTCGTTTTCGTCTTCACTTTTAATTTTCTGTTTACTGCACCGAAGTTTACCTTCCAGGTGGACGATGAATTACGTCATTTCACTGATGATTTTCATCATTGTGGCGTTTATTGTGGCCTCGCTGACTGTTAAAGCTGCAGAGGCAGATGGACATTGCCAACAGGAGGACGGAGATTACAACCAAGCTCAATGCGATCGGCGACGGATTTTTAAATCTGGCCGGCCGGGCGGCCATCGCCAGATACAGCTGTGACAGTTTGAAAAAATTGACGGAGAAACGGGTGGATATTCTGATCCGCAGCAGCGACAATGAAGAATTCTCCGACAGCATAGCAGAGTGGTGCTACCGCAATTCCATGATCTGCGCCACGGAGAGGCTCAGTTTGGTGAAAAACTTCTCTTTACGTTCCGATTAAGAACAGCAACAAGACGTATGGAGTCATTATATTTGACTGCTGTGACGGTGATTTAGAGGAAGAAGAGAGGGTTTACGTGGACACGGTAATCTCCCAGATTACCCTGGTGCTTGAGCGGGAACGGCTGAATGAGGAGAAGGAAGAGACGAAAATACAGATCGAGAAGGAACGGCTGAAGAGTACTCTTCTGAGAAGTATTTCACATGACCTGCGCACGCCGCTGACCGGCATTGCCGGAAGCTCTAATTTTCTATGACAACTATGGAAGCCCTGGATGAAGAAACTGCAAAGAGTATGCTGAATGATATCTGTACGGATGCAGAGTGGCTGAATTCCATGGTAGAGAATCTGCTGAATATGACCCGCATACAGGAAGGGCGGCTGGATATACAGAAGAAGAAAGAAGTCGTGGATGACCTGATTTCAGGTGCTGTCACCCTGGTCTCCAAGCGGCTGGGAGATCACCGCTTAAAGACCGTCACTCCCATGATATCGTTCTGCTTCCGGTTGACGCCAGACTGTTTACCCAGGTTCTGGTAAACTTAATTGACAACGCGATCCGGCATTCGGGAAACGATACGACCATTACGGTTTCCGCCCGGGTGATGGGGAACTTTATCACCTTTAAGGTAGCGGACAATGGCGGTATCCCGGAGGAACGGTTAGACAAGATTTTCGATAACTTTTACGACAGCCTATGAAAACGGCGATAAGCAGCAGGGGGGGTCGGACTGGGGCTTACGATCTGCAAGGCTATTGTGGAAGCCCACGGAGGCCATATAAAGGCTGTCAATAATGAGGGGGGAGGAACTACATTTCAGGTTGATATGCCAATGGAGGTAAGACAGAATGAATGATGCAGATATCCTGGTCATCGAAGATGACAAGACCATACAGAATTTTATAAAAATAACGCTGAAAACCAAGGGATACAGGTGTGTACTCGCAGACGACGGCCTGACGGGCATCTCGTATTTTTTACGCCAATAATCCGGACCTGATCCTGCTGGATTTAGGACTGCCCGATATAGATGGTATGGCGGTATTAGGCCAGATCCGCCAGGAGTCGGAGGTGCCGGTTATCGTGGTATCTGCCAGAGGATGGAGCAGGAGAAGGTGGGGGCGCTGGATGGGAGCGGACGATTACATTACCAAGCCGTTTAACGCCGGTGAACTTCTCGCCAGAATCCGGGTTGCACTGCGGCACCGCAGTTCCGCGCCCAGACAGGAGCCGGTCTTTGAACTGGATACCCTGAAACTGGATTTTGAAAAGCGGAAGGTCAGTGTCAGGGGAGAAGAAGTCCACTTGACCCCCGATTGAATATAAGATGCTGTCGCTTCTTGTCAATAATTCCGGTAAGGTCCTGACGCATCACTACATTCAGCAGGAGGTATGGGGGTACGATACTACTGACGACTACCAGTCCCTTCGCGTATTTATGGCAAACATACGCCGCAAAAATAGAAGAGGATTCCACAAAAGCCCCGGTTCATCTTGACGGAAGTCGGCGTCGGTTACCGGTTCGTGAGTCGTAGACAGAAAAATAAGAGGCATTCCAGGCTGCTGAAAGTATGATCAGCCGCCTGGAATGCCTTGAGGTTGATCTGCGGAGCCGTTTGATCCGTCGAGTCCCGGGACAGGGCGCTACACAGAGTATTCACACAGAGAACCGCCGTTTGATCGAACACAAAGGCAAACAGGAAGGAGAGGACCAGGGTAACGGCCACTGTGACCGCAAGTGCCGCCTAAAACCCCAGGAAGAGGCGTAAAGCCCCAGCTGTTCTTCTGCTGTATGATGAAGGATATACCAGTGGATCAGAAGGATGGAAAACCCGTATTTACTGATGATTCTGACTGCCGGTCCCGGTTTTTAAGCTTTTCTTCCATTCCGGTAAAACCAGGAGAAGATGGCTCCCGACATAAACAGCATGGTTGGCGCCTTATTTAAAAATGCATCGGTATAATCCGGCAGAATACAGGATATGGCCTCTGTGATGAGAAATGAGGCTGCCCCGAGAATCATAAACGGTTTTCGGTAACGGGAGGAGAACGGCCTGGTCCAGAAATAACCGAAAACACGAATACCGATTCCCAGCCGCATAAAAAGTGTGACAAAATGGAACTCAATGCCCAAAAAGCGGAAGCCAGGACAGCGCTCCGTTCATGAAAAAAGGTGAGCACGACAAAAGAAAGCAAAAGTCGGTCAGACATATTCTGTACCATAACCTTGAAAAATGGCGCCGCCAGATAGAAAGCCAGAATCACGTACATCAGCCAGAAGTGGGGATTCCACTGGGAAGGACCGGAAAGAAACCGTCTGCAGGCATCAAAAGGTTTTGGGATCGGTCAGTCCGGACTGGTACAGCCCCATATACAGATAGAATAAATAATATACAGCCATGGGGATGACCACTTTAAAGATCCGTTTCGGTAGAAAACGGAGACTGGCTCTTTTCCTTTTGATTCAGCAGCAGGCTCCGCTGAGCATGACAAACAACAGATTGCAGTTTAAAACAGAACAGCCATAATCCGCAGAGCCATGAAAGCAGACGTTCCGGCTGCCGGCTCAGAATCTGACTGAACCACATGTGCGGCGATCACAAAAACAACTGCAAGCACCCGGATATAGTCATAGGCTTTAATCCGGTCCCTGTCATAACTGGGGTCCCACAACATGCTGCGGATATAGCTGGAAAAAGAACCTGCCTGTTTTAAACGCCGGTAATGGGCATGCAAAACGATAAGAAGTATGAAAATCATCAGGATATATTTTGTCTTAAGCACTGTATTCCTCCGCTGGATTCTGTATTTGTATCAATCATATCTTAAAGAATGCGAAGTAGTCAATCAAAATTCCTGATCCGTCTTTACAGCCTTTTATATCCGTCACGTATTCCCCATAGAATCTTAACGACCCGCCATGCTATCATACCCTCAGTTCAAGAAGAGGAGGCTACATTATGGAAATGGATTTATGTTAGGTATAATCGGACTTACAGCACTTTTTTATCCTGGTTTACCTGATTATCATTTTACTGAGAGGTGACAAACAATGACGAATACAGCGATCCAGATGATATTGTATTGTGCCGTTCTCATTGTACTGGCCATACCGCTGGGCAGGTACATAGGAAAGGTTATGAATGGAGAAAAGACAGTTCTGACCAGGCTTCTTTCTCCGTGGAAAATGGAATTTATAAGGTTTTGAAAATTAACAGAGAAGAAGAGATGGACTGGAAGAAATATGCGGTATGCGCAGGCGTATTCAGCGTCATCAGCCTGGCGGTTCTGTGGCTGATCTTAATGCTTCAGAACATACTTCCGCTGAATCCGGAAGGGCAGGCGGAACCTCCTGGCATCTGGGCTTCAATACGGCAGCCAGCTTCGTGACAAATACGAACTGGCAGGCTTACTCCGGTGAGTCGGCTCTCAGCTATTTTTCACAGATGATTGGTCTGGGAGTTCAGAACTTCGTTACTCCGGCCGTTGGTATGGCAGTCCTGTTCGCCCTGGATCCGCGGCTTTATCCGTGTGAAAAAAGAAAGGTATCGGAAACTTCTATACGGATGTGACGAAGTCCACGGTATACGTTCTGATTCCCCTTTCCCTGATTGTATCCGTCTTCATTGTATCCAGAGGTGTTCCGCAGACCTTCCGGGGACACGAGGAGGTACAACTGCTTGAACCGGTTACGGTTGAGAATGAAGACGGCACTGCAAACCGTTGTTGACAAACAGATTGTTCCCCTTGGACCGGCGGCCAGCCAGATCTCAATTAAACAGCTGGGGAACCAACGGCGGCGGCTTTACGGCGTAAACTCCGCCCATCCCCCTGGAAAATCCGGATCCATGGAGCAACTTATTTGAAATGATTTCACTGCTTCTGATTCCTGCCGCACTCTGCTTTACCTTCGGAAGGAATATTAAGGATAAAAAGCAGGAGTTGCGGTATTCCTGGCGATGTTTCATGCTGGCGCTGGCCCTGGCCGTGGTGGGATATACAGAACAGGGGTAAGCACACCCCAGATTGCGCAGGGCGGCGCCGTAGATATCAGCACGGCCGGTCAGGCGGGGGGCAACATGGAAGGAAAAGAGACGAGGTTCGGTATTGCAACTTCAGGAACCTGGGCGGCATTTACAACGGCAGCCCTCCAATGGCTCGGTTAACTCCATGCACGACAGTTATACGCCGCTGGGTGGTATGATACCGATGCTTCTTATGATGCTGGGCGAGGTGGTGTACGGCGGTGTTGGCTGCGGTCTCTACGGTATGCTGGCATTTGCGATTCTGACCGTATTCATAGCCGGACTGATGGTTGGGCGTACACCGGAATATCTGGGTAAGAAGATTGAGCCTTATGAGATGAAGATGGCGGTCCTGATCTGTCTGGCAACTCCCATCGGTATTCTGGTGGGCAGCGGTATCGCAGCGGTGCTTCCGGCTACGGCGGACAGCCTGAATAACCCGGGCGCCCACGGATTATCGAAGTACTTTATGCATACGCCTCTGCAGGCGGCAACAACGGGTCGGCGTTTGAGGGGATTTAACGCCAACACTCCATTCCTGAACACAAGTATTGGCCTTGTCATGCTCTTTTGTACGGTTCCTGCCGATGTTCGGAGCACTGGCCATTGCGGGCAGTATGGCGCAGAAAAAGAAGGTTGCAGTCAGCGCGGGAACGCTGCCGACCCACAATGCAATGTTTATCTTCTTACTGATTGTGGTGGTTTTGCTGATCGGTGCGCTGAGTTTCTTCCCGGCACTGGCGCTGGGACCAATTGCAGAGTTCTTTGAGATGATAGGTTGATGGAGGAAAAAGGCATGAGTGAAAAGAGAAAAGACGAGTATTTTTGCCGATAAGAGGATCATGACCCGGGCCCTGAAGGATTCACTGATCAAATTGATCCCAGGGAACAGATTAAGAACCCGGTTATGTTCATGGTATACGTTTCGGCAATTCTCACACTGGTAATGTTTGTATTTTCCCTGGCCGGCATCCGGGATGCAAAACCGTGGTTTATTCTGGCAGTGTCCGTTATTCTGTGGTTTACGGATTTGTTTGGCAACTTCAGCGGAAGCGATTGCCGAATCTGGCGAAGGAAGGCAAGGCACAGGCAGATGCCTTAAGGGCCAACAGAAAAAGACGTTATGCGCTTAAGATCCCGTCTCCGTCACAGAAGGAGAAGGAACGCGGGTCACCTCCACGGAGCTGAGAAAAGGTGATTTGGTTTATGTGGCGGCAGGTGGAACAGATCCCTGCCGACGGAGATGTCGTAGATGGCGCGGCCAGTGTGGACGAGAGCGCCATCACAGGCGAGTCCGCCCCGGTAATCCGGGAGAGCGGCGGTGACAGAAGCGCTGTGACCGGCGGTACTACGGTAACCAGTGACTGGCTGGTTATTAAAGTCAGCAACAATCCCGGTGAGAGCTTCATGGATAAAATGATTGCAATGGTGGAAGGTGCATCCAGAAAGAAGACGCCAAATGAACTTGCATTACAGATCTTTCTGGTCGCTTTATCCATAATCTTTGTGCTGGTGACGCTTTCCCTTTACGCTTATTCCCTGTTTTCGGCAGGTCAGGGGAATCGAGAATCCTACGGCAGTCACCTCACTGGTTGCACTCTTAATCTGTCTGGCGCCGACGACGATCGGCGCGCTGCTTTCCGCGATCGGTATAGCGGGTATGAGCCAGGCTTAACCAGGCCAACGTTCTGGCTATGAGCGGCAGGGCAATAGAAGCCGCGGGCGACGTTGACATCCTGATGCTGGATAAGACAGGTACGATTACCCTTGGAAACAGACAGGCGGATGCATTGATTCCTGTGGACGGTGCTGACCGGACGGAACTGGCGGATGCGGCCCAGCTTTCCTCTGGGACGAGACGCCGGAAGGACGAAGTATTGTGGTACTCGCCAAGGAACAGTTAGGTTTGAGAGGACGCAATATGGAAGAGCTCCATGCGGAATTTGTCGAATTTACTGCCACGACCCGTATGAGCGGGAATCAATTATCAGGGCAACGAGATCAGAAAGGGTGCCGCGGATGCCGTGAAGGCCTACGTACTGGCTAACGGCGGCGTTTACAGCGCAGAATGTGATCAGGTGGTAACAGCGGATCGCAAACCAGGGCGGCACTCCTGGTCGTTGCAAAAAATCACAGGATTCTCGGTGTCATCGAGTTAAAGGATATTGTGAAGGAAGGCGTAAAGGAGAAATTTGCGGACCTTCGTAAGATGGGGATCAAGACCATAATGATTACCGGCGATAACCCGCTTACCGCTGCCTCCATTGCGGCTGAGGCCGGTGTGGACGATTTCCTGGCCGAGGCGACGCCGGAAGGAAAGCTGAAGATGATCCGTGATTTCCAGTCTCAGGGCCATCTGGTGGCCATGACAGGCGACGGTACCAATGATGCGCCGGCCCTGGCCCAGGCGGATGTGGCGGTGGCCATGAACACGGGCACCCAGGCCGCCAAGGAAGCGGGCAATATGGTGGACCTGGATTCCTCTCCTACCAAGCTGATCGACATTGTAAAAAGATAGGAAAACAGCTCCTGATGACCCGCGGGGCGCTGACCACCTTCAGCATTGCCAACGATGTGGCAAAGTATTTTGCCATCATTCCGGCGCTGTTTATGGGGCTTTACCCGGGGCTGGCAGCTCTCAATATTATGAATTTATCGAGCCCGTACAGCGCAATATTTTCGGCACTGATCTATAATGCGCTGATTATCGTGGCCCTGATTCCGCTGGCATTAAAGGGCGTGAAGTACAGGGAAGTGCCGGCGGCAAAATGCTGACCGGAAATCTGCTGGTATATGGACTGGGCGGCATCATAATCCCGTTTATTGCGATTAAAGTCATCGATGTAATGATTGTAGCGCTTGGATTCGCATTATAGAATGGAAGTGGCCGGATATGTATGATGACATCTTTAGCAAAGCAGGGTGTATATATTATTTCGCAATGCTGTGATCACCGTGATTCTGCTCGCGCTCGGAAGCCTGATTGCGTCGGGAATCGTGGAGACAGTGGTTTGTGAATGGATATAAAGAGGAGAAAAGGATTATGAAGACGATAAAAATCAGTGATACCGAAGATGTTAGGATTCTTCCTGATACTGACCGTGATCTGCGGAGTGGTGTTTCCGCTGGTGGTCACCGGAATAGCGAAAGTATTTTTCCCGAAACAGGCCACGGGATCCATTCTGGTCGGGGAGGATGGAACGAAATACGGAAGTGAGCTGCTGGGCCAGCAGTTCACAGAAAACAAGTATTTATGGGGACGTATCATGAATGTGGATACATCCACCTTTACCGGTGAGAATGGAGAGCCGCTCATGTATTCCTGGGCTTCGAATAAGACACCGCCGGGGAAGAACTGGAGGAACTGATTGCAGAGCGGGTTGAGAAGATCAGAGAGGCTCAGCCGGAGAAAGAAGGCCAGCCCGTCCCGCAGGACCTGGTTACCTGCTCAGGAGCGGCCTGGATCCGGCCATATCACCGGCGGCAGCCGAATTCCAGGTGTCGAGAATCGCCAGGGAGCGCGGGATCACGGAGGACGATGTGAGAACCATCATTGAAAAGTATACGGATGGCCGTGTACTGGGCGTATCGGAGAACCGACCGTCAATGTGCTGAAGGTAAATCTGGCACTCGACGGCATCATGTGGAAGGAATAGACGAAAAACTCCGGGGCAGCTGGCAATCGTGAGGGGGGAAATGAAAAAAAATGATATTGACGAAATGGATAAAAAGCGTGACCCGGAGAAGATTCTTCAGGAGATAAAGGAACAGGAAGAAGAGCTGGAAGAAACGGACATAAAAAGACGGGGAAAAACTGAAGATATTTTTCGGTTACGCGCGGTGTGGGTAAGACGTACGCCATGCGCTGGATACCGCCGGAGAGGCAAAAGCGGCGGGAGCGGATGTTGTGGCCGGCTATATAGAGCCGCATGCCAGACCGGATACCATAGCGCTTTTTAGAAGGTCTGAGGTGCTGCCCCGAAATTAATTGACCACAAGGGGATTAAACTTCGGGAGTTTGATCTGATGCCGCTCTTTTGGCGAAAGCCGGAGATTCTCCTGGTGGATGAGCTTGCTCATACCAATGCGGAGGGCTGCCGTCACAGGAAGCGTTTTCATGGATATTCAGGAGCTTAGACGCAGGGATTGACGTATATACGACAGTGAACGTCCAGCATTTAGAGAGCCTTTCATGACATCGTGGCATCCATTACCCATATACGGGTGAACGAACGGGTGCCTGACCGTATCTTTGATGAGGCGGATAAGATTGAACTGGTGGATATCGAACCGGAGGAGCTGTTACCAGGCTGGCGGCCGGAAAATCTACGGAAAAATCAGGCTGGCCGGGCTATGAGCAATTTTTTCACCAAAGAGAATTTAACCGCTCTGCGTGAGATCGCGCTGAGGCGTACGGCAGACCAGGTCAATAATGCCGTGATGAAGGAACGGCAGGCGGCGGGCCGCGATTATTATACGGAGAGCACGTTCTGGTATGCCTGTCCCCGTCTCCAACCAATGAGAAGGTGATCCGGACGGCCGCAAGGATGGCGGGAGCCTTCCGAGCGGAGCTCTCCGCCGTCGTTGTGGAGACGCTGGAAGCGGCGGAGAGAGAAGACAAAGTCCGTAAGACGGTGGAGAATAATATCACTCTGGCAAAACAGTTCGGAGCCAAAGTCGTGACGCTTTACGGCGATGATATAGCGGAACAGATTGCCGTGCTATGCGAAGAATAACGGGGTATCAAAAAATTGTAATTGGAAGAACGGTGAGACCCACCGGGTTATCCGCAATTGTAAGACGGAGGAGGAACTTAATTGACAGACTGATTGCCCCTGGTTCGGGGATGGATATCTATGTGATACCGGATGTGCGGGCAGCGGTACAGAAGCACCGCCATCTTACAGGGAAGAATTCTGCTGCAGTGGAGCCGGCGCGTGTGGCTGTGGATGCGGCTGCAGCCGTCTTTCTGCTGGCGTCAGCCACCATTCTGGGACAGGGAATAGAGGCCTGCGGTCTGGGAGAGATGAATCAGATCATGATTTATATCATGGCAGTGATTCTGATATCAGGATTTTCCAGATACAGGGTGACCGGCGTGATGGCCTCCGCAGCCCGGTGCTGCTGTTTAACTTCTTTTTACAGTTCCCAGATTTACATTTCAGGCGGTGGCCTCAGTCTATCCATTTACATTTCTGACCATGTCGCTCTGCGCCCTGACGGTCAGTTTCTCTGGCAAGCCAGGCTGAAGCGTCAGGTGCGTCTGTCGAAAGAAGAATCGGAAAAGATGCAGATACTGATTGCCATCAGCAATAAACTGAAGCTGGCTGCGGACAGCGACGATACTGGATATCTGCGCGAAACAGGTAATGAAATTACTGGAAAAAATGTGATTATCTATCATGCCGTGGAGGAGAAGTAAAACAGCCCAGAGTCTATTTATCTAATGATGCTGAGGAAATGGCCGGCGGCATTCTGCTTAACGAAGATGAGACGGCTGTGGCCGGATGGGTCTGCAAGAATTGCCACAAGGCCGGCTGCACCACCAATACCCTTCCGGGAGCGGCCGGTTTATACATTCCGATTCAGAAGGATGGCCGGGTATTCGGGGTAATTGGAATCGATTTAAAGGAAGGTGCCGATCAAACCGAATGATAAGAATGTACTCCACGTAATTCTGGATGAGACGGCGGTCGTACTGAAAGCCCAGATGATACGGATATTTATAGAATGTTTATGAGTGCAGCTGGTCTCAACCGTAGAATCTTTATTCTGTCGTGCGATATAATAAAGACGGAAAAGGAGGGATCGCAATGTTGGAAGCATTTTTAACAAACCTGGCTCCTGTAAAGCGAATGGCAGACAGACTGGAACAGAAAGCATCCGGTATTGAGCATGCTGGTATTCCAGATAGCAGTGGCTCTGTTTTTAATCGCCGCAGTAGGAGGAATCGCCCTGGCAGGCGGAGGCCTGATATGGCTGTTCTACCACCTTGTGGGAACGATGTAGGCGGAAATAGAACGTCGATATAAATTAGAATTTAAAACATTATATAATATAAAATAAAAATACCGGAACCGCGTTGTTTCCCCATTTGACAGGGGAAATATACGGTTCCGGTATACTTGGTTATCTGGTGCTTTTATTAATAGGTGCCGGAAAATGGGAATGCCGGTGAATGGACCTGTCACGGTCGCTTATACAGGTATTCGATCAGGTCCAGGGATCTCTTCAGACCGAGCTTACTTACATTGATCAGAAGCTGATGGGAATCGGGCTGCCCCCAGTTCTGATCGGTATACGTCTCATAGTAATTCTTCCTTCTGCGGTCTGTTCTCTTGATTGCGGTGGCTGCTTCCTTTTCCGTTAAATGATAGCGGTCCATGATTCGTTCGATGCGGTCTTTCATATCGGCGCAGATGAAGATATTCAGACAGTCGGGATTCTGACGAAGAACGAAATCAGCGCACCGCCCTTACGATAATACAGGGACCCCGTTTGGCCAGGCTCTCAATGATGGATGACTGCGTTAAATAGGTGCTGTCATTTAAAGGAAGGCCATAGCCGGTGAAAAGAATTGACATGGTCCGGGTAGCGGTAGGCAGACAGAAAGGTATTTAAAACGGATTCGTCCACCTCTTCCACGCTGATCTCCGACAGTCCCATCTTCTCGGCTGCCATCTCCACCAGATCCCGGTCGTAAAGCGGAATATCCAGTGCTTTTGACAGCCTCTCACCGATTCGGCCACCGCTGCCGAACTGACGGCCGATGGTGATTATTTTATGTCCCATAACATCCACTCCTTTCAAAAAAGAATCTCATGTGCGTATGTAATTGTGCAATAATAATGATTTTATATCTTTATTATATCGTGTTCAAGGTAAAAAAGATAGAAAAATATGAAAATAATCCGGTTTTTATTTTTTATCGTCTGTTCATAGAATGAATCATAATAGTGAGAAAGCCAGAGATCGAAATGAAACTGAGATGGAAAATTTTATGGCTGTTTGCTGTCCTTGCACTGGATATCGCGCTGGGAAGAAGCATGTATGGCTTTTATCAGGAAGCTAAGAGTACGCTGTTTCTTCCGGCTGACGCCGGGGATTCGGCGCAGAGCGAGGTGCGGCGCCAGTTTTCCGGGGAAAACAGATCGCGCTTACCTTCGATGATCGGCCCTCATTCCGTCTATACCAGCCAACTGCTGGATGGACTCAGAGAGCGGGGCGTACATGCCACGTTTTTCTTCTGGGGTAAATATTGACGGAAAAGAAGGGGTGATCCGCCAGATGAAGGAGGATGGCCATCTGATCGGAAATCATGGGTTTACCCATGTACAGATGAGCAAGGAGACACTGGAAAACGCCTGCGGGCAGATCGGGGAGACCAACCGGAAAATCGAAGAGATCACAGGCCAGAGACCGGAATATCTTCGGCCCCCTTACGGATCGTGGAATGAGGAACTGGAGTGTGCGACCGACATGACGGTGGTGCTATGGTCGGTGGACCCTCTTGACTGGAAGCTGCAGAATACGAATAAAGTGGTGAAAAGATCGTGAAGAGTGCAGAGCCGGGAGATATTATACTTTTACATGATGTTTTTCCCACGTCGGTGCAGGCGGCGCTGGAGGTGGTCGATACTTTAAAGAAACAGGGATATACGTTTGTCACGGTGGATGAATTGTTGGTGGACTAACCATTGACACTTTGGGAAACCGGGGCTATACTTTTGTTACGACTGATGGGTTTCCGGCAGCTTTACCACGTGAGTCTGCCGGGAGTGATATTGTATACAATGCAGGAGAAGGAAAATGGATTTATTTGATTTTATGAGAGAAAATACCATGGATAAGGAATCTCCCCTGGCGTCCGGCTCCGGCCGGTGACTCTTTGACGAGGTGGTCGGGCAGCAGCACATTATCGGGAAGGACAAGCTGCTGTACCGGGCGATCAAGGCGGACAAGCTGGGCTCCATCATCTTCTACGGCCCGCCGGGCACGGGAAAGACCACTCTGGCGAAGGTGATCGCCAACACGACCAGCGCGGATTTTAAGCAGATTAACGCCACGGTTGCCGGCAAGAAGGACATGGAGGAGATCGTGAAGGAAGCCAGGGATTCCCTTGGGATGTTCGGGAGGAAGACGATCCTGTTCGTGGACGAGATCCATCGCTTCAATAAGGGGCAGCAGGACTATTTACTTCCGTTTGTGGAGGACGGGACGCTGACTCTGATCGGAGCGACCACGGAGAATCCGTACTTTGAGGTGAATGGAGCGCTTCTTTCCCGTTCCCGTGTGTTCGAACTGAAACCGCTGGAGCGGGAGGATATCAGAGAACTGATCCGCAGGGCCGTCTACGACAAGGATAAGGGCATGGGTGCCTACAATGCGGTGATCGACGAGGAGGCCATGAACTTCCTGGCAGATGTGGCGAACGGCGACGCGAGGGCCGCATTGAACGCCGTGGAACTGGGCGTCCTGACTACGGAGCGGGATGCGAGCTGATGGAAAGATCCATATCGACATTGACGTGGCTCAGGAGTGTATCCAGAAGCGCGCGGTGCGCTACGACAAGGACGGGGACAATCACTACGACACGATATCCGCATTTATTAAGAGCATGCGGGGGTCCGATCCGGATGCGGCTGTCTATTATCTGGGCCAGAATGCTGTATGCGGGAGAAGATATGAAATTCATAGCCAGGCGAATCATGATCTGCGCGGCGGAGGATGTGGAAATGCAGATCCGCAGGCGCTGGTCGTAGCCGTGGCGGCTGCTCAGGCGGCGCAGAACGGATCGGCCTGCCGGAGGCTCAGATTATTCTTTCCCAGGCCGTCACCTATGTGGCCACTGCTCCCAAGAGCAATGCGGCCTGCAATGCGGTCTTTGACGCACTGGAGGCAGTGAAGTCGAGAAAGACCATGCCGGTTCCGGTACATCTGCAGGATGCCCATTACAAGGGGGCGGCGAAGTTGGGACACGGCCAGGGGTACTTATATGCCCATGATTTCCCCAATCACTATGTGAAACAGCAGTATCTGCCTGACGGCATGGGGAAGTGTGTTCTACCGGCCGACGGAGAACGGTATGAGAAAATAAAGGAACACATGGAGTTTATCCGAAAGCGAGGCAGAGGAGTAGGGAGAAAGGCGGAATTGGTGAAATGAGCAGACAAGACAGAAAAAAACGCCGTATGATAATTCTGTCCCTGGATGCCGTGGGCGGAAGGGACCTGGCATATATGGAGACGCTGCCCAATTTCGGTTCGTTCTTTAAACGGGCGGCCGGCTGCGGGGAGGTGGTGAGCGTATATCCAAGCCTCGACGTATCCGGCCCATGTGAGCATCGTAACGGGCCGGTACCCGAAGAATCACGGATCGTCAACAACTTACGGGTTCAGCGGAGCGGGAAACCGTCGGACTGGTTCTGGCAGCGGAAATACGTGCGGGGACGACCCTGTATGACGAGGCGGTGAAGCGCGGTTACCGTGTCGCCTCCCTTCTGTGGCCGGTTATGGGAAAAGGCGAAGGTTCATTATAATCTGCCTGAGGTGCTTCCGAAACCGGCCGTGGCAGAATCAGCTGGGAGTGTGCGTGATGAATGGGACGCCTCTTTATGAGCTGGAGCTCCAGATGAAGTTCGGATCTATGCGGGAAGGCATCAGGCAGCCGCAGCTGGATCATTTCGTCCACGCCTCCCATGCTGCATACGATGGAGAAATACAGGCCCGATCTGATGCTGGTTCATCTGACCGATGTCGACACGAACCGCCATTTGTACGGACTGGACAGCCGGAGGCCATGGCGGCCATCAGGCGCCATGACGAAAGGCTGGGGGAGCTTTGGACTGCTCCGTAAAATGGGGCTGGAGGAAGAGACGGATGTCGTAATACTGGGAGATCACTGCCAGCTGGATGTAAAGGAAGCGATTTATCCCAACTACTATTTTGTAAAGGCCGGACTGGCCGAAGAAAAAAAGGCAGAATCCGTAATTGGAGAGCAATCGCCAGGGACTGTGACGGTTGCTGTTATATCTATGTAAAGGACCCGAATGCGTCAGGCGGATCGGAAACCCTGGTGACTCGCATGATGGAACGGGAAAACAGCGGGATCGCCCGTATGTTCACCCGGGAAGAAGCAGCGGCCGCACTGGGGCAGAGATCCGAATGTGCGTTTGTGCTGGAGGCAGCGGATGGGTATTACTTCCAGAATGGCTGGGAAGAATACAGGAGAAAGGCCGGAGCCTCCGACCATCATACGGATTTATATCCAGGCGGCAACCCACGGGTATCTTCCCGACCGGGAGGGATACCGGACATTTTTTATGGCAAAGAGGTCCTCATTTTTAAAGGGGGCCCGGGTGGAGAAATGTCACTGGTTGATGAAAAGGGCCGACACTGGCCGAAATTCTGGGACTGGATCTGGGCCGGGTGGACGGGCGGACGATGAAGGAACTGATTCGTTAACCGTCCGTAAAAAAAACTTTCCTTTTTGACAATCAGGGTATATAATGAAATTATCGTACGACCTGACGTCAGATTTTATTTACATCTGTTTACGATATTCTATCGTAGATAATTCCCATGAATATGAAAGAACTGTCATATGGAGTAGTTAAAATAAGGAGAAAGTTATGCGTGAAAAATTAGAGACATTATCATTGGCTAAATTAAAAGAGTTTGCCAAAGAACAGGAGATCAAGGGCTACGGTTCCATGAGAAAGGCGGAGCTGATTGATATTCTCTGTGAGAAGGCAGGCGAAAAGGAAGGAAAAAGTGCTCCGGCAGTTGTTTCAACCGGGAATGAAGGACCTTCTGCGAATGACGTGGAACCGGCGAAAAAAGCCGGCGAACCGGTGAAGAGAGAAGCAGAACCGGCTAAGGAGGAGAAGGCCCCTGCGCCCGCTCAGACACAGGCAGCCCCTGCAAACAGAGGAATCCGAAATGAAAAGAAGAGAACGTGGTTCGTTCCTACCGCCAGGAAGGAACGCAGAGAACCGGTAATTACAGGCAGGGCCAGAGTGATGCCGCGGAGAGAAATGACCGTCAGGAGAGAAACGACCGCCAGGATAGGCCGGAGCGGCGTCAGGAGAGGAACGACCGTCAGGAGAGACAGGAACAGCGTCAGGACATGAACCGGATGGAATCCATCAGGAGACGGCCGAGGAGGCACGCCCGGAATTCCAGCCAAGTCCGGAACTTCAGGAACTGGACAGCGGCGTCGATGCGTACGGCATTTTAGAGGTGATGCCGGATGGATTTGGTTTTATCCGGTGTGAGAATTACCTGCCGGGTGAGAACGATGTCTATGTGGCCCGTCTCAGATCCGCCGGTTTAATATGAAGACAGGTGATATTATACAGGGCAGCCGCCGGGTGAAGACTGCCGGAGAAGTTTGCAGCCCTGCTGTTTGTAAAATACATTAACGGTTATCCGGCAAGCGTCGCGGAACACAGACCGAATTTGAGAATATGACCCCTATTTTCCCCAATGAGAGGCTTCATATGGAGACGACGGGGGCCGCAATACCACGGCCATGAGAGTACTCGATCTCCTGTCCCCGATCGGTAAGGGACAGAGAGGTATGATAGTATCTCCGCAAAAGGCAGGTAAAAACCACGCTGTTAAAGCAGGTGGCCAAGGCGGTTACCGTCAACCATCCCGATATGCACGTCATCATTTTGCTGATCGACGAGCGTCCTGAGGAGGTTACGGACATAAAGGAGTCGATAACCGGTAATAACGTGGAAGTTCTCTATTACTTTCGACGAGCTTCCGGAGCGTCATAAGAGGGTTTCGAGATGGTCATCGAGCGCGCAAAGCGCCTGGGTGGAGCATGGACGCGACGTTATCATTCTTTTGGACAGCATCACGCGGCTGCGCCAGAGCCTATAACCCTTAACGGTAGCACCCAGCGGCCGTACGCTGTCCGGCGGTCTCGATCCGGCGGCCTTACACATGCCGAAACGTTTCTTCGGTGCCGCAAGAAACATGAGGGAGGGCGGAAGCCTGACGATTCTTGCGACAGCCCTCGTCGATACCGGAAGCCGTATGGATGACGTGATCTACGAGGAATTTAAGGGAACCGGCAACATGGAGCTGGTGCTTGACCGGAAGCTGTCTGAGAAGCGGATTTTCCCGGCCATCGATATCTTAAATCCGGTACGCGAAGAGACGATCTGCTCCCTTACGAGGAAGAGGCCGAGGCCGTGGATCTCATACGCAAGGCGACCAATACCCTGAAGGCCGAGGACGCAGTGGAGAAGATCTTGGATCTGTTCACCAGAACGCGACAAATCGGGAGTTTGTGGATATGTCGAAGAAGATTTTCCGATATTAATGTTTTGTCGGTCTTTGTAAAAAATATGCTTGCATTAAAAAATATTCTATGATATACTGTATAAGCTGTTTATTAGAGAAAATGGATATTATGAAAGCAACGAGGAGTCTTGACAGATAAAAGATGAATCGTCTTGGCGGTCAATACCATCGAATAGATAAAACAGCAAAGCTATATCATTTTGGTATTGCGGATTGATATAATCGGATCAAACAGCAGTTTGCTTGTTGTGTCATTTTGAGTTTATAAAAACTCAGGGTGCAGATTGAAATAAAATAATAGAAATCAGATTAGGTGAGGTGAAAATCATGAAAGAAGGAATCCATCCAAATTACTACCAGGCCAAAGTTGTATGCAACTGCGGTAATGAATTTGTAACCGGTTCTACAAAGGAAGATATCCACGTAGAAGTTTGTTCTAAGTGCCATTCATTCTATACCGGCCAGCAGAAAGCTGCTGCTGCACGTGGACGTATTGATAAATTCAATCGTAAATATGGCGTTAAGGCCGCTGAATAAGTTAGAGCAAAGAAAAGGTTGAGTTTGGTGGAAACACTTTAGCTCAACCTTTTTGGGATTTATAGAGAGGTGGAACATATGAAGTATTCAGGGATCGGCGGACAGGCCGTGATTGAAGGCGTTATGATGAAAAACGGGGATGAGTATGCCACCGCAGTCCGTAAGCCGGACGGAGAGATTGAAGTGAAAAGGATACGTACGTCAGCATGGGAGAGAAGGTAAAGTTCTTTTCTCTGCCGTTTGTGCGGGGAGTATTCAGCTTTGTCGATTCCATGGTGCTGGGGATGAGGTCCTCACGTTTTCAGCCAGTTTTTTTGAGGATGATGAGGATGCGGAGAACCCGGAAAGTTTGAACAGTTTTTAGACCGCGTATTCGGTGAGAAGCTGGAGAAGGCTTTGATGGCGGTGGTGATGGTATTCTCTGTGATCATGGCGGTTGCTATTTTCATGGTTCTGCCATTGTTTCTGGCGAGCATATTCCATCGTTTTATCGCATCACAGACTGTGATGGCGGTGATCGAAGGGAATCATCAGAATCGTAATTTTTATCGCTTATATCAAGATTATTTCCAATATGGAGGATATACGCAGGACATTTATGTACCACGGAGCGGAACATAAGTGCATTAACTGTCTGGAGCACGGTCTGGATCTGACTGTGGAGAATGTCAGAAAAAGCTCAAAGAGCATAAGCGCTGCGGAACCAGTTTTCTGCTCATCGTTATGGTGATCAGTATCCTGTTTTTCATGGTGGTGCGGGTAGATACGATCTGGCTGCGTGTAGTCAGCAGAATCGTTCTGATTCCGGTTATCGCGGGGGTATCCTATGAATTTCTGCGTCTGGCAGGCAGAAGCAATTGAAGATCATGGATATTTTAAGCCGTCCCGGCATGTGGATGGGGACTTACCACGACAGAACCGGATGACAGTATGATCGAGGTCGGCATCGCGTCCGTGGAGGCGGTTTTTGACTGGCGGGAGTTTTTAAATAAGAATTTTCCGGAGAAGCAGGGATGAAACTGACATTACAGGCATTATGGGACGAAGGCAACGGAGAGACTGAAACTGTCCGGAGTCGGAGAGGCGGAGCTTGATGCAAAGTATCTGCTTTTGAGGCGTTTCATACAGATATGGTGCATTTCCTCATGCACAGAAACGAAGAGGTGAAGGATGAGGATTCGGTTAAAGAACCGTAGCGGATTACCGCAGGATGATAGAAAACGGTCGGAGCGGATTCCGCTCAGCAGATTACGGGCAGCCGTGCGTTTATGGGCCTGGAGTTTTCGGTCAATGAATACGTGCTGATTCCGCGCCAGGATACGGAGACTCTGGTGGAGCAGGTTTTGAAGGATTTTCAGGGAAAGAACCCGGAAGTTCTGGACCTTTGCACCGGAAGCGGCTGTATCGGCATAAGCCTGTCAATCCTTGGAGGCTGGCAGGAGGTGACGCTGGCCGATATTTCTTTGAAAGCGCTTTTGGTGGCGAAAAGAATGCGGGAAGATTTGATGACTGCGAATGCATCCCATCAGGCTTTCGTCGGAAGGTCAGAAGGAAAGCCCCTGGAGATGGAGGCTTACCCGAATTGCCGGGCATGGAAGACAAAACGGCGGGCGTACAGAATATTACGCTGGTAGAAAGCGATCTGTTCTCCTCTCTCTCCGGTGACGGTAAGCGGAAGTTTGACGTAATCGTTTCGAATCCGCCGTACATTCCTACGAATGTGATCGAGGAACTGGAACCGGAGGTCAGGGATCACGAGCCGAGGCTGGCGCTGGACGGAATGGAAGACGGCCTGTATTTTTACAGACGGCTGGCGGCAGAATGCGGCAGTTATTTGAATCCGGGAGGAACCGTTTATTTTGAAATCGGATACGATCAGGGGCAGGCGGTGAGCGGACTTCTTCGGGAGGCCGGCTTTCAGAATGTGCTGGTGTATCAGGACGCGCCGGGGCTTGACCGGGTGGTTAAAGGTACCGCGGCTTCATAAGGTTCCTAAGCAAAGTTACTGTAATGTAAGAGTTTGGAGGTTAATTTCCCATGTTTGATAAATTAGACGATATATTGATTCACTATGAAGAGCTGATGCTGGAATTAGGCAATCCTTCTGTAACGGAAGATCAGAACCGTTTCCGCAGGCTGATGAAGGAGCAGGCAGATTTAGCGCCACTGGTAGAGACTTACACAGAGTATAAGAAGGCGAAGACGGCTGTGGAAGACAGTCTTGCCATTCTGGACGAAGAAAATGACGAAGAGATGCGTGAACTGGCAAAGGAAGAATTATCTGATGCGAAGAAGCAGATCGAAGCGCTGGAGCAGGAACTGAAGATCCTTCTTCTTCCCAAAGATCGAATGATGACAAAAATATCATTCTGGAAATCCCGTGCCGGTGCGGGAGGAGACGAGGCGGCCCTGTTTGCAGCGGAACTGTACCGCATGTACGTCAATTATTCTGAGAGCCAGCACTGGAAAGTGGAGCTGATCAGTGTCAATGAAAACGGAATCGGCGGTTTCAAGGAGGTCGTGGCTATGGTCACAGGAAAAGGAGCCTATTCCAAGTTGAAATACGAGAGCGGTGTTCACCGTGTTCAGCGTGTTCCGGAGACGGAGAGCGGCGGACGTATCCACACTTCCACAGCGACTGTGGCGGTTATGCCAGAGGCGGAGGATGTGGACGTGGTAATCGAGGATAAGGACTGCCGGATTGACGTCATGCGTGCTTCCGGAAACGGCGGCCAGTGTGTCAATACGACGGACTCCGCGGTTCGTCTGACCCATATTCCGACAGGTATTGTTATCTACAGCCAGACCGAGAAATCCCAGCTTCAGAACAAGGAGAAGGCATTCCGCCTGCTCCGTTCCAAGCTGTATGATATGGAACTGGAGAAAAGACAGAATTCTGAGGCGGAAGAGCGCCGGAGCCAGATTGGTACGGGAGACCGTTCCGAGAAGATCCGCACGTACAATTTCCCGCAGGGACGTGTGACGGATCACAGAATCAAACTTACGCTCTATAAGATTGATTCGATAATGAACGGGGATATCCAGGAACTGTTAGACAGCCTGATCGCGGCCGACCAGGCGGCAAAGCTGGCGAAGGTGAATGAGAACGTATAAGCAGACTGTGTAACGGTTTGGCGCAGATTCAACGGCGCGAAGCCGTGTGCAGATAAGAGGTTGAAGAGTGCCGCCCTGTTTTGATAAACAGGGCGTTTTTTGTGTTTGGTCGCATATCGAAACATTTATGTTCTAAATCATATAATGATAGAAAAGACAGTAACATCTCTTAAGAGGTTAATATGGCCAATGACTCTTAGGTTCCATCATCACACAGGGAATTTTCTTCGCATCGATCGGGCACTTGTCGAAGAAGTTTCTTCATCCGGCAGAAATACCGGATTTATCATAATTTCCTATTCAGTTCCGTGGCAAAGCGGAATCACTACGATTCAGCAGCTGCGGCTGAATATTAATCAGAAATACTGCAGTTATGAATTCTCTCGGAATGCCTATCCGTTTGAGCGATATTCGCAGAGGCATGCGGGTGGATGCTACATTCTCACCGAACATGACCCGGAGCATTCCCCACAGTCTGCCGCATTTACAATCGTCACAAGACAGCCCTCCAGACCTTCTGTCAGTACCACAACCCAGCGAGTCGTCTGGATCGACTGCGCAATAGTCAGCTTCTGGCCGGTATGCCCAATAATATCAGCAGAATGACGAGATATAATATTACAAATTCAACGATCATTCTGAATCGGAATGGATTGCCGATTCGTTTATGCGATCTTCGGCCGGGACAGCTGGTAGAAATCACTCATGCCAGTTTCCAGACGGCGAGTATACCGCCTCAGACCACGGCGTATCGGATTCAGGTGAGATAGGCGGGGATTTTCAGGAAAATAACTGTGGTAAGCTGTGGAAATAACTCAAAAAGTAATTCATGAAAGGCTTGTAATGGTGGGGAATACCACTGTTACCGGCCTTTTACATGGGCGCCATGAAGGATGGAATGATGAAAAATGGATTATGAGAAGTAAGATTTCCAATGAAGTTCCATTTATAGTTTTCAGGATCTGTAACATGTGGTATAATGCCATAAGAAGTCGGTGATTTCTTACGAAAATATTTTATCTAAAAGACTGTTCAGGCAGGCTGATTCATCGCATTTACTCCTGAACGAAGTGAAAGGAATGTAGAGGAGAGATGAAATTAACAGCATTAAAGTGTCCGTCCTGCGGCGGCCCCATCGAGTTGGATGAAAAGGACGAGAATGTAGGGATACTGTCAGTACTGCCACACGAAAATATTATCTGGAATCGGAACAGCCAAAGGTGTTTATCGAGTATAAGCCGGAAGCCTTTCGCAACAGTATGGCTCACGAAGAAGGAGTCGGGAAGCAAAAGCGGCAGCCGCAGCCGGAGCGGTGATTGGGGTAATCGGCCTCCTGGCATTGATCCTGGTGCCTCTTTCGGGGACATCAAAGAATTCCAGCCGGTATCCCGACAGGGACATGACAGCCGCGGCCCGGCTGCATCAGGGAACAGTCAGGGAGAGAGTAAAGGTGCCGGTCACCTATTCCTCATCCTTTGAGGTGTTGATAAAAGAGGCTCTGGGAATGAGCATTTCTTCTGTTACGGAGGAGGAATTGGGGCGGTTTAAGTATCTGGCCATGAGAAAAGGGGAGGCCGGCTGGCTGATCACCTACAGCTTTGAAAATCCGGCAGAGGCTGCGGAACAGGGGCAGGATGCGGATATCCATGTGGTTGTCTGCCAGGAGGCGTTAAAGGTTCAGGATATTGCCGCTTTGCAGAAGCTGGAGTATTTAAATCTGGATCATACGGAACTGCCCGAGGGCAGTCTGGAGACACTGGAATCCTAAAATGATTACCTGTGACTACATACAGCTGGACATGCTGCGCCTTGCACTGGGAAGCAGAGCCCAAAATCTGGAGCGGTTGAACGCTTCTCATTTAAAGTCTGGAAGAGCTGTCCGGTTTTCCAGGCCAAAGCGCTGGAAATGGAAGACTGCCGGGATATTGCAGACATATCTGCACTGGCTCAGGTTAAGGATCTGGAACGATTAAAGCTCTGCGACATGGACGAGGTGAATGATTTCACTGTCTTAAATGTGCTTAAGAAGCTTAAGAGCCTGACGATTGATGCAGAAAAACTTAAAAGATATCAGTTTTATTAATCATATGCCGGAGCTTGCGCATCTTGAAATTACGGATTCAGGATTCTCCTGCTGGATCCGCTTTTGAGGGAAAGAGAGTCTGAAAGAGCTTGCACTTGTGGATAACAGTGAGGTGCGTGATTATGCTCCTGTCAGGGACTCTTGCAGGTCTGGAGACATTGGTACTAAACAAATATACTTCTCAGGACGATCGGACCTTACGGCTCTTGCCGGTTTGAAGCATGGAGAATTCCATGGGATGATGGGAATTCGCTTTCTCGGAAGTCTGACAGGGCTGGAAGAACTGAAGGTTCAGGGCTGTAATGTGGATCAGCCGTCTGTAATTGCTTCCCTGCCTTTGCTGAAGAAGCTGGTATACCGGAAAACTGGGAAACAGCGATGACTTAAGCTTCCTTGCGGGCTGTCAGGGACTTACTTACTTGGACATGAATCATTCGGAATTTTATGGTGATGTGTCCTATGCATTTAATCTTCCTGCACTGGAAACACTGATTCTCGATAGCAGCAGCTTTGAAATAAATTTCGACCGGCTTCAGGATAATCCAGCCTTAAAGGCCCTCTCTTTAAACCGCGTGAAATTGTATAAGAATATAGAAATGTGGTCCGATGGCATGGTTCGTTCAATCAACTACGATAATGTACTTCTCGATGAATACGGGTTTTTAGCTCATTATCCCTCTCTGGAATACTTGAGTCTTCGGGAAAACCAGCTTACTGATCTCCAGTTTGCCGCTGGACTTAAAAATCTGAGAGAGAACTGGATGTCGCGGATAATTATGTGACAAACACCCATGTACTGGATCAGTTGAGTATTTGGGGAAAGGAAGTTCAGGTGAAGCGGCCGGTGGCAGACGTAGACTGGATTGATACAGCCGGGGATTTCCATTGATTATTCAGGCGCGAAAGGCGGCGCCGCCCTGGGCGGATTGAGCAGAATGAAAATCGGAAGGCCGATCTGCTTGATTCGCAACAGAGGCGGCAATTTTATGGGGAAAAGCGATTGGCTTACCGGATTTTTATCGGTGAAAATAATTTGAGAGATTTTGAAAAGTCCTTGATTCTTTTATAATTATCGGTTATACTTGATTTACAACTAAACGAAGTGAAATATACGTAATATTTAGCGCGCTCCGTATCATTATTTTCTAATAATCCAAAGTACTTTATTGATCTGTTACTCTTTTTTATTCCCCAATTTTGTTTTATATACTGGTTTTATAAAGATAATTTTATTTAAGAAATACTCAGGTGATGGCGAGTGATCGGAAATCGGCTGAGCAATACGCAACTGAAACG
>VOFH01001508.1_pt1 | contig 30199 bp, 50 predicted proteins | sample 5384091 | NCBI WGS metagenome assembly VOFH01 (sample SAMN12384727, study PRJNA508395) | human gut metagenome | isolation source: healthy gut G | host: Homo sapiens
GCCATTGATGATTACTGGGACTGTGATTATATTTTTATCGATACAGCGGGGAGATCGCACCAGAATGCGGAACAGTTGGAGAAAATGAAGGAAATGGTGGGTGGACTGAAGAGACCGGAGGACTATCAGGTATTTCTGGTATTAAGTGCTACCACAAAATACAGGGATCTCCAGAAGATCGCAGACTGTTACGGAAAGATCGCAAAGTTTGAGTTGATTTTTACAAAGTTGGATGAAACAGAAGCAGTGGGGAATCTGCTGAACATAAAGCTTTATACGGATGCACCGATCGCATATGTGACCTGTGGTCAAAACGTTCCGGATGACATGGAAATGTTCAATCCTCAGAAGACGGTGAAACAGATCCTCGGAGGTAAGGAATAGAGAGGAAGGAAGAAAGCTTTAACAGAAAGGCGTGAAAATGGATCAGGCGGAACAGCTAAGGATCATTAAAGCAAATAACCAAATACGACCTACTGCAAGAGTCATTACCGTTACTTCCGGCAAGGGTGGCGTGGGAAAATCCAATATGTCCATCAATCTGGCAATTCAATTCCGCAAAATGGGCAAACGGGTGATCATTCTGGATGCTGATTTCGGACTGGCGAACATCGAGATCATGTTCGAGCAATACCGAAGCACAACCTGTGTGATCTGGTTTACGAGGGCAAGAGCATCAGTGATATCATTACCTGGGGCCCTATGGAAGTGGGATTTATTTCTGGTGGTTCGGGAATTGCCGGGATGTCCAATCTGGGAAAAGATGCCCTGACCTGTATCATACAGAATCTGGCGGAGCTGGATGCCCTGACGGATATCATTATCGTGGATACCGGAGCGGGAATCTCTGACAGTGTGTTGGAATTTCTGGTGGCCAGCGGGGAAGTGCTGCTGGTGACCACACCGGAGCCTACTTCCATCACGGATTCCTATTCTCTGCTGAAGGCACTGTACAGACATCCGAGATTCCAGGAGGATTTCACGAAGGTGATGATGGTGGCCAACCGGGTAAGTAATATCAAGGAAGGCCAGGTACTGTTTGACAAGCTGAATGCAGTCGTGACCAGATACCTGAAAATTCCCATGACTTATATGGGATGTGTACCTCAGGATCCTCAGGTCATGCAGGCGGTGATGCAGCAGGTACCCGTATCCATACAGAATCCGGGAGCAAAGGCAAGCCAGGCTTATCAGAGAATCGCAGAGAGAATGTGCGAAAAAGAAGACGATACAGCGCAGGAGCAGCAGCCCAGGCGCGGAATGGCAGCATTTTTTTTCTCACATTATAGGTACGAGAAATGGAGCTACAAAACAGTCCAGATAAGAGAGGTATGAACTTATGTTATCCAGATTTGTGGAAGAAGGATCGAAAATAGAGCTCCGCGCATTGCAGCGGGGGTTGGAGGAAAAGGGAGCAGAAAGCACGGCAAAGGTGTACCAGAGCCGGGTGCTGCAGATTCTGTCGGAGGATACCCTGGAGATCTCCATGCCCATGGAGCAGACCAGACTGATACTTTGCCGGTGGACTCGGAATACGACATGATCTTTTTCGAGGAGAACAGCCTGTACCAGTGCTTTGCAAGGATCATAGACCGGTACAAAAGCAACAACGTATATGTGCTGGTCATGGAACTGACCAGCAATCTGCGGAAATATCAGAGAAGAGAATATTATCGTTTTCAGCTGCGCGCTGGATATGTGTGCCAGAAATCTGGAGGAAGAAGAGATCCAGGCACTGGAGAAAAATTCTCCTTATGAACTGCAGCCGGGACTTCCTTTGAAACACAGCGTGATCGTGGACATCAGCGGCGGAGGACTGCGATTTGTGTCTACCCAGCGATATGAACCCGGCAGTCTGATCCTGTGCAGTTATCATCTGGTGAAAGACGGAGAACAGAAAAAGTACGAGGTGGTAGGCAAAGTACTGGCGGTAAGAGAACTGGAGAAACGCAAGGGGACGTTCGAACACCGGGTACAGTACTATAACCTGGACGTAAATACAAGAGAAGAAATCATCCGCTTTATTTTTGAAGAAGAGCGTAAGAGTCGTAAAAAGGAGAGATTGGACTAATGCCAAAAAAAATACTGGTTGTTGATGACTCTGCACTCATGAGAAGAGTGCTGTGTGATATAATAGATACTGACATAAGGTTCCAGGTGGCTGACCGGGCAAAAGACGGATTGGAAGCATTCGATCTGTTGAGCCGAAACAGTTACGACGCAGTTGTCCTGGATGTGAATATGCCGCGTATGAACGGCCTGCAGCTTTTACAGGAGCTGCGTAAATACAAGATTCCCGCCCGTGTGATGATGGCCAGCACCGATACGAAGGAAGGCGCCAGAACCACTCTGGATGCTCTGGAACTGGGAGCGTTGGATTTTGTACATAAGCCGGACAGCGCAGTAGACTGTCGTGGTGAGAATTTCCGCAGAGAATTCCTGCGGACACTGAATGTGGTAGCGAACAGCAAACTGCCGGTATTTGCCGAGGAAGCGAAGCTTACCGAGGAAAAAGGCACGGTAAAAGAGATGATGAAGATCATCAATCATCATCCGGTCAGCGTGTCGGGTAGCAAGGTCGTAGCCATTGCCAGTTCCACAGGAGGCCCGAAATCTCTCCAGTCGGTGATTCCCTTATTGCCGGCGAATCTGGATGCACCGGTGCTGGTAGTACAGCATATGCCTGTGGGATTCACAGCATCCCTTGCAGAACGGCTGGATAATTTGAGCCAGCTTCATGTAAAGGAAGCAGCAGAGGGAGAAGAACTGAAAAAGGGATGGGTCTACATCGCCATGGGCGGCAAACACCTTAATGTTGTCACATCCCCGGCTGGACGCCATACGCTGCATCTGTCGGAGGAACCTTACAGGGAAGGTGTCAGACCCTGTGCCAATTATATGTATGAGTCCCTGCAGACCAGCCGCTTTGATTCGGTAGTCTGTGCCGTTATGACGGGAATGGGAGCGGACGGAACGGAAGGAATCGGGAAACTGAAAGCTTCCAAAAAGTCCTATGTGATTGCACAGGATCAGAATACCAGCGTAGTATTTGGAATGCCTAAGAGTATCATCGCAGCCGGGCTGGCAGATCAGGTAGTACCGTTAGATCAGATCGCCCAGGAGATCATACTGCATGTAGGAGTAGTAAAGTAGCAAGCAATATATGCCGTTTCCGGCAATACCGTGACCGGCAGAATGGAGGAAGAGATGGACGTAAGCCAATATCTTGAAATTTTTCTGGATGAAACAAATGAACATCTGCAGAACTTGAACACACAGATTCTGGAACTGGAGTCAGATCCTGAAAACATGGACAATATCAATGAGATATTCCGTGCCGCGCATTCCCTGAAAGGAATGGCAGGAACCATGGGCTACAAGCGTATGCAGAACCTGACCCATGACATGGAGAATGTGTTCTCGGAAGTACGTAACGGCAATATTAAAGTAAAACCGGAAATGATCGATGTATTGTTCCAGTGTCTGGATGCTCTGGAAGAGTACAAGAACAATATTCAGGAGACCTCTGATGAGGGAACCAACGACAATGAGAATCTGATCAAGGCCCTGAATGATATTTTAAACGATGGCAAGACGGAGGAGGCTCCCGCTGCCAAGGAAGAGGCTCCCACTGCCACAGCACCTGCAGCTGAATCCGGCGCAGACGGTGGTGAAAAATGGAATGACATTGCTTTTGATGACAGCCAGATCCGTGTGATCAAAGAGGCTATGAAGCAGGGTAAAAATGTATACGGCATCAATGTAGTGGTACAGGAAAGCTGTATCCTGAAGGCCGCAAGAGCATTCCTGGTATTCAAGGCAGTGGAGGAAAAAGGTGAGATCATCGTATCCATGCCCAGCGCACAGGATGTAGAGGATGAGAAGTTCGACAAGGACTTCACACTGATCGTTCTGTCTGATTACTCTCTGGATGATATTATCAAGTCCGCAGAGAGCGTATCTGAGATCGCACAGGTAACCGGTGCGGTACTGGAACTGGAGAAGACCAAGAATTACCATGCGGAAGAGGAAGCAATCGAACCCGCAGAAGAGAAGAAGGAAGCAGTGGCAGAGGTCAAGGCTGCAGAACAGCCCAAGAAGGAAGAAAAGAAGCCTGTAGCCGCAGCCAAGGCACCGGAAAAGAAACCCGCCAATAAGCCGGTCGTCAACCGTACCGTGCGTGTAGATATTGAAAAACTGGATTCCCTGATGAATCTGGTAAGTGAGCTGATCATTGCCAAGAACTCTCTGGTAGCTGCGTCCAGCAATGACCAGGGCAATAATTCCGCATTCAATGAGCAGATCGAGTATCTGGAAAACGTAACCACGAACCTTCATGAATCTGTAATGAAGGTACGAATGGTACCTATTGAGAGCGTTGTTGTGAAGTTCCCCAGAATGATCCGTGATCTGTCCAAGAAGCTGGACAAGAAGATGGAATTGTATATGAGTGGTGAAGAGACCGAACTGGATCGTACCGTAGTAGACGAGATCGGAGATCCTCTGATGCATCTGCTTCGTAATTCCGCAGACCATGGTCTGGAATCCGCAGAGGTACGTGCACAGCGTGGCAAGCCGGAACAGGGATCTATCTTCCTGGATGCTTATCAGGATGGTAATAACGTAGTCATCGAAGTAAGGGATGATGGTAACGGTATTGATGTAGAAGCTGTTAAGAATAAAGCAATCGAACGTAATCTGGTAACCACGGAGCAGGCTGCTAATATGTCTGAGAAGGATATTATCAACCTGCTGTTCCAGCCTGGATTCTCTACTTCTGAGAAGGTGACCGACGTTTCCGGCAGAGGTGTAGGTCTGGATGTTGTTAAGTCCAAGATCGAATCCTTAAGCGGTGAAGTGGAAGTGAAATCCAAGTGGGGGAGAGGGAAGTACCTGGACCATTCGACTGCCTCTGACCCTTGCAATTATCCAGGCACTGATGGTAGTCGTAGGAGGAGAAAAATATGCGATCTCTCTGGGATCCATCCAGACGATCGAAGATATCTCTCCCAACGATATCAAACTGGTAGAGAACAAAGAAGTGATCAACTTGAGAGGAACCGTGATTCCTCTGATCCGTCTGACCGAGGTACTGGATGTAGAGAGTACCAGATCCCCCTGAGGACAACCTGATCGTTGTCATTGTCAAGAAGGGCGATAAGATGGCAGGTCTGGTTATCGACGAACTGATCGGACAGCAGGAGATCGTTATAAAGTCTCTTGGCAAATACATCAAGCAGTGCAAATTCATCAGTGGTGCAACGATCCTTGGTGACGGCGAAGTAGCACTGATCCTGGATGCCAACGCATTACTGTAAGGAGGAGATGACAGTTATGGAAGAACTTAGCATGAAAGAAACTTTAAAGGCCGGAGACGAGCGTAAAGTTGAGGAGGATTTTTTCCAGTATATTGTGATCCGCCTCGGAGATGAGCAGTACGGTATCGATATCCGATACATTGACAATATTGTAAGAATGCAGCATATCACCAGAGTGCCCAAGGTACCCGCATATTTAAAAGGTGTCATCAATCTGCGTGGTGAGGTTCTGCCGGTCATGAGTCTTCGCGTGAAGATGGGACTGAGGCAGACGAACTGACCCGTGCTACCAGAATCATCATTCTGAAGCAGGAACAGCAGGGCAGTGTAGGAATCATTGTGGATGAAGTAAGAGAAGTAGTGACTCTGGGAAGCAGTGAGATTGAGAAATTATCACAGAATACCGCTGAGAGCAAAAAGAGCTTTATTACAGGTGTAGGCAAACACAATGGGGAACTGATCTCTGTTGGATCTGAATTCCATCACATTGGAGGAAAATGCATAAAGGAGACGGATCCATGGGAGATCTGAGTTTAGAGAAAGTTTCGGAAACATATCTGGACGTTTTAAAAGAAATTGGCAACATTGGAGCGGGCAACGCTATGACAGCACTCTCCCAGATGCTGAACTGTAAGGTAGATATGAAGGTACCGCAGGTAAAGCTTTTGGATTTCAACGAAGTAGGAGCATTGATGGGAGGAGAAGAGCAGGTAATGGTCGGTGTCTTCCTGGGAGTGGAAGGAGATATCACCGGCAGCATGATGTTTCTGGTAGAACAGGGCAGCGCCAAGCATCTTCTCCATAAGATCATGGGAGACATAGTACAGCAGGAAGGGTTCTCCGAGATCGAATTTTCTGCCATGCAGGAGATCGGCAACATTATTACGGGAGCTTACCTGAATTCCCTGTCCATGATGACGAATCTGACCATTATTCCTACCCCACCGTCTCTGACACTGGATATGGCAGGAGCTATTCTCAGTGTTCCAGCCATTGAATTCGGAACATTGGGAGACAAGATTCTGCTGATACAATCTCAGTTTTATGACGAAGTTGAGATCGACGGATATTTTATTCTGGTTCCCGATATTGAATCCTACCCGAAGATTCTGACATCTTTGGGAATACCTATAGCATAGATTCAGAAGCGCAGAAGAAGGGGAGCAGAATGGGCGAGATTATTAAAGTAGGGATGGCGGACCTGAAGACCTGTGTAAGCCCAGATGGAGTGACAACTCTGGGACTGGGCTCCTGCGTGGGAATCGCAATCCGCGACCCGGTGACAAAAATAGGCGGTCTGGCACATATTATGCTGCCGGACAGCACTACGATCCGTAACAGCAGTCAGAACATTGCAAAATTTGCAGATACCGGAATCGATGAACTGGTACGACAGATGGAGAAGCTGGGAGCCAAAAAAGCGAGAATGGTTGCCAAGATTGCTGGCGGAGCTACTATGTTCACGTTTCAGGGGAAAAACGACATGATGCAGGTGGGGGACCGTAACGTGGAGGCTGTGAAGAAGAAACTGAAAGAGATCAGTATTCCTATTTTGGCACAGGATACAGGTAAGAATTACGGAAGAACCGTAACTTTTTATCCGGAGACCGGAGAGTTCCATATTCGTGCGGTAGGAAAGAGTGAGTCCATCATTTAAGGATGGATGACCGGATGGGTAAATTATGAACAGAAAGAATATGCCATTGCTTTTGATGCTGATCGCAGGTGCGTGTACCTGGATCGTAACGCTGGTGAGAAGTTATTCGTTACTGGCAAGTCTTGTGGCACTTTTTACTGTTATGCTGCTGTTTTATTGTCTGGGAAGTGTGATCCGGCTGTTGCTGGACCGGTTCGACAGACAGAATGAAGAGAAGGCAAAACAGGAGCAGGAAGAAAAAAAAGAGAAGGCTTTACAAGAGGAAGAAGCTGCTGGGTCACAGGAGGACACAGCGCAGAAGGGTGTAAGCGATTCGAATGGATGAAGCCGGTAAGAAAAGGTTATTAGAAGAATATGCTGCTAATAAACGACCGGAGACCAGAGAACAGTTGATACTGGAGTATGCTCCGCTAGTCAAGGCAGTAGCGGGACGGCTGAGTATGTATCTGGGCTATAATGTGGATTACGAAGACCTGGTCAGTTACGGGATTTTTGGACTGATTGATGCCATTGACAAGTTCGACTGCCTCAAAGAGGTAAAGTTCGAGACTTATGCCAGTCTGAGGATCCGGGGAGCCATTCTGGACCAGATCCGTAAAATGGACTGGATTCCCCGAACGATAAGACAACGGCAGAAGAAGATCGACGCGGTCATCAAGGAAGTGGAACAGACCACGGGACGCAGTGCAACGGATGAAGACATTGCAGCGGGACTGGGAATTTCTTCAGAGGAATATCTGGACTGGCAGTCCCAGATGAAGATCACCGGCCTGATATCCCTGAGCGAGTATATGGATCAGGGAAGTGATGTCTCACAGGATTATAGCAGACATATGACAGCACGTTTTGATGGTCCGGAAGAAAGTGTGGAAAAAGAAGAACTGACCAAGGTTCTGGGAGAAGCACTGGAACTTTGACGGAAAAGGAAAAGAAAGTAGTTACGCTATATTATTATGAGGATCTGACATTGAAGGAAATCAGTAACATTCTGGAGGTGTCGGAGTCCAGGGTATCCCAGCTACATACCCGTGCTTTACAGAAAATGAAGACAAAAATGGGAGACTACATGGGACTTTTTTGTAGAACCTCGTTGACCCGTAATGGAATGCGGGATGGGAAGGCAGAGGAAAAGGCGTATGCAGAATGGCTATTTTCAAGTGGTGAGAACACCGGGAGGTTATGGATTACAGATCTTCCAACCCAAGGATGGAGGAGAGGACGTAAGACTGCAGGAGGTAATGGATTATCTGGACAGACAATCCATACCTTATGATCCCATGTCCATTAAAAAGGCGATACTCGCAGAAGAAGACGCGGTCTGCTTTCTGGAACGAAAGGATTGTCCGGAAATCGAGGAATCCTGTCGTATAGAAGTCAGTGAGGACAATTTGCAGGCAATCGTACGGTTCTATCCGGCTTCACAGACCGGGAAACGGGCAACAATGGACAGTGTGATCAAAGATCTCCGGTTCCGGAATATTGTCTATGGAATCCAGATGAGTGTTCTGCAGGATCATTTTATGTCTGACGGAATTTATTGCACCGATCTGGTAGTGGCCCGGGGGAAAAGAACCCAGACATGGCACAGACGCCTATATCAAATATTATTTTAATACGGATGTTCACGCACAGCCGACGTTAAAAGATGATGGGACGGTGGATTATTTCCATCTGAACATGATCAACCCCTGTAAAAAGGGACAGCTGCTGGCAGAGGTCATTCCGGAGGACGAGGGAGAGTACGGAACTACCGTACAGGGTGCCAAGATCCGGCCCAGACAGGTGAAAAAGCCCATCTGGAGTTCGGTCATAATATAGAGATTTCCGAAGACCGGAGAAGACTCACTTCTCTGGTGGATGGACATGTTTCCCTGGTAGAGGGAAAGGTGTTTGTATCGGATGTCTACGAAGTGGAAAATGTGGATCTGTCTACCGGAAATATTGATTTTGAGGGCAGCGTACAGGTAAATGGCAACGTTTCCTCCAATTTCGTCATCCGGGCAGGCGGCAATGTGATCATAAGCGGTGTCGTGGAAGGTGCCTACATTGAGGCTGGGGGCAATATCATCATTGCCCGCGGAATGAATGGTATGGCAAAGGGTACGCTGAAAGCTGGGGGCAATATTGTGGCAAAATTCCTGGAGAATGCTACAGCCAGTGCCGGAGGCTATGTCAGCACGGAGTCGATCCTGCACAGCAATGTGATAGCGGCAACAGAGATTCAGGTAACCGGCAAGCGAGGATTTATCACCGGCGGTCATGTACGTGCCGGACAGAAGATTGAGGTTAAGACGCTGGGGGCAATGCTGGGAGCGCCGACGGTAGTGGAAGTTGGTGTGGATCCGGAGAAAAAGGCAGAATATATGAAGATGCAGAAGGAAGTCTCCGAGATTGTGAAGAATATCCGCAGTCTGCAGCCGATCCTTGCGAATTTTGCAGAAAAAAGAGCAAGGGAGTCCGTTTTACACCGGATCAGATCAACTATATCAGAAACACTGCAGCTTCCATGGAGACACTCAATAAGAGTCTGGAGGAAAAGAACCGGCGTATGCAGGAACTGCAGCTGGAGTTCAATCCGCAGGAGCGGGCCATGGTGCAGGTACGGGGAGAAGTGTACCCGGGTACTACGATCATCATCGGAGATTCTTCCAGGCAGGTGAAGAGTACCTATCATTATTGCCGGTTCGAGCGCATTGACGGAGATGTGAAGTCCACACCACTGTAACCGGCAGCAGATTGTTGCAGGAACAGAAAATGGCAGAAAAGAGGAATGTCTTATGTCGTTTGGATCTTTGGAGGTTGCGTCGATCCCGCGAACGCAGGATTACACGACGATGAAGCAGAATGAAGACAATAAGGGTGCATTTCAACAGATGACGCTGGGAGAGCATGCACAGAAACAGAGTGAACAGCGGACCAGAGAAGTGCACAGCAGTGATAATGCAGACTGGTATACGGGGCAGTATGATGCCAAGGAAAAAGGAAAGAATGAGTATGCCGGTAACGGTGGTAAACACCGGAAAAAAGAAAATTCCGAAAAAGATGGTGTGGTGGTGACGAAACAGCATCAGGGATTTGACATTAAGATCTGAGAATACAAAGGAAAAGCAGTATGGGTATATTAGAAGTGGTTCTGCTGATTGCAGGAATCGTAATATTTATAGGAAGTTTTTATTGCCTTCCGGAAAAGAAAGCGGAATCAATAAAGAAGCAGCAAAAGAAGAGATCAAAGGTCTTATGGAAGAAGAAATGCAGACAGTTCGCAGTCAGATGCAGGATAAAATGGACGAGACCTCGGAAGATGCGCTGGAGAAGGCGGAACGTTCCCTGGAACGTCTGACCAATGAAAAGATCATGGCAGTGAGTGAATATTCCGATACGGTATTGCAGGAGATTCACAAGAACCATGAGGAAGCCATGTTTTTATACGATATGCTGAACAATAAGCATGCCAATATCAAAGATACCGTATCCAAAATGGATAAGGCAGTGAAGGCGGCAGAAGACAAGGCTAAGGTCAAAGCGGAAGAGAACGTGAAGACACAGAAGGAGAATGTGACGGAAGAACAGCTGACAGAAGTACAGGAACCGGCAGAGACGATAGAGCCGTCCGGCTCCCCGGAGATCGGATTCATGGGGGAGACCGCAGAAGAAGGTCAGAACAATAACGAGAAGATTCTGGAAATGCACAGACAGGGCAAATCCACAGTGGCGATTGCCAAGCGAACTGGGGCTGGGTGTCGGTGAAGTAAAGCTTGTGATCGACCTGTATAAGGCCTGACAGTAATCGTGTGAATTAAGGACGGAGATATCGATGAAATTAAAATATTATCTGCGAGGTCTCGGAATCGGTATGATCGTGACGGCATTGATCCTGGGAATCAGTTTTTCCAACCGGCAGGATCAGACATCCCAGATCATGACGGATGACCAGATCAGAGAGCGTGCGGCAGAACTTGGAATGGTGGACAGCAGTGAATTGACGCTGGCGGCACTGCAAAACAGTGCAAAACAGCCGACGGAAGGCACACCGGAGGAAACCACACAGACACAGGAACAGAACAATATAGAAGCGGAACCGGAGACCACGGTTCCCGCAGAGACACAGGCTACGGTGGAACCGGAGACAACTCAGGAACCGGAAGCTACAGCAGAGCCAGAGCCTGAGAAGACGGCGGAACCTGAAAAGACGGTGGGACCGGAGACAACCGCAGAGCCGGAAGTAACCGAAGCACCACAGCGGACACAGACCGCCAGCATAACAATCCAGAGAGGCGATGATTCCGGCAGTGCCAGCAGACGGCTCTATGAGGCCGGACTGGTGGAGAATGCAAAGGCATTTGACAATTATTTATGCAACAACGGCTACAGCCGCAGTATCAATCCCGGCACATATGAGATCGCTCCCGGGACTTCCGAAGAGGAAATTGCTAAAATAATCACAGGAAAACATTAAAAACCCCTTGTCATAGGGGTTTTCCTATGTTATAATCGCACTGTTGTGACAAAAACACGCCTTTCGATTTGACGATGGTGCTCCTGCCAAAATGCAGAGGTCTTCGCCAGAGCTAACCGGGTTCTTAACGCGTCCCGGCAGAAAAGAAATGCGGAAGATTTTAACCAAACGGAGGTAAAGACATGAGCGTTATGTCTATGAAACAGTTACTTGAAGCAGGTGTTCATTTCGGACATCAGACCAGAAGATGGAACCCTAAGATGGCTCCTTACATCTTCACCGAGAGAAACGGTATCCACATCATCGACCTGCAGAAGTCTGTAGGCAAAGTTGATGAAGCTTACAAGGCAGTATTTGAGATCGCAGCACAGGGCGGCACCATCCTGTTCGTCGGCACCAAGAAGCAGGCACAGGACGCTGTTAAGACCGAGGCTGAGCGCTGCGGTATGTATTTTGTAAATGAGAGATGGCTGGGTGGTATGCTGACCAACTTCAGAACCATCCAGTCCCGTATCGCAAGACTGCATGCAATCGAGACCATGTCTCAGGACATTATGTACTTACAAGCATATAAGAAGTAGTGAAAATGCCGTATTTACGGGACTTTTCACTACTTTTTTGGTATAATGAAAGTATCAAAATAAGGCGGTGTTTCCTATGATGACACAGAATGCAGATAAGAAAAGAGAACAGATTCAGATGTTCTGCATGGATGACCTTGTTCCGCAGGATCATCTGCTGCGCCTGATTGACCAGGCAATCGACTGGAGTTTTATCTATGAACTTGTGATCGATAAATACAGTGCAGACAATGGCCGCCCCAGCATGGATCCGGTCATGCTCATTAAAATTCCATTCATCCAGTATCTGTACGGCATCCGAAGCATGCGCCAGACAGTAAAAGAAATCGAAGTCAATGTCGCATACCGATGGTTCCTCGGTCTGGAAATGATGGACAAGGTTCCCCATTTCTCTACGTTTGGAAAGAATTATACCAGACGCTTTAAGGATACTGATCTTTTGAACAGATCTTTTCCCGTATCCTGCAGGAATGCTATAAATACACGGATTGCAGATGAGGAAGCACTGTTCTTCGAAGAGCAGTTAAAGAAGGAAATCAATGAAGACCGGGAAGCGCATGGGAAAAAGCCTCTGAAAGAAAAGAAGGAAGATCCCAAAGATCCCCCCCTCCTGTGGTGGCAGCTCTGATGGAAAAGAAGAAAAACGGTCAAGGAAAGTACAACGGATCCGGAAAGCGGATGGTTCCGAAAGGGTGAACATAAAAATGTTTTTGCGTATTCCGTGCAGACAGCCTGTGACAAAAACGGATGGATTCTGGGTTATAGTGTAAATCCCGGCAATCAGCATGACAGCCGGACATTTAAATCCCTGTATGATAAGATGAAAGACATTGGCATTCAGACACTGGTAGCCGATGCAGGATACAAAACACCAGCGATAGCAAAGTTACTTCTGGATGATGGTATCATACCGCTTCTACCGTATAAACGCCCCATGACCAAAGATGGTTTTTCAAAAAAGCCGAGTATGTGTATGATGAATATTTTGACTGCTATGTATGCCCGAATGATCAGGTGCTGGCTTATCATACGACGAACCGTTCCGGATACCGGGAATACAAGAGCTGCGGAATCGTCTGTGAAGGATGTCTCTGTTTAGCCCCGGAAGTTTCCGACAAGCGGGGGCGTAAGTTTCTACATTTTTTCTTCTACTATGTCCTGAAGATAAAACCCTCCGCAATGAGCCACGCTATTCATAAGATTGTCAGCATAAAACGCTGCCAATCTTATTTCATATCGCGGCGTTCGCCGCATCTCGGCATAAGTAAAGACAGCGAATTGTGCGCAAGCGCCCATCGCTGTCTTCACTATGCCTATGCGCGGCTCATTGCTCGCGTAACTTTCCATTTACCGATAAAATTCCACCAGAGAATCCAGCTTTGCGGACATATTCATCATCATGGCATCCAGGACGGTGATGGCGGTCATGCATTCCATGACGACTACAGCTCTGGGGACGATGATGGGATCGTGGCGGCCGCGGATGGTAAGCTCTGTATTTTCACCGGAGCAGTTCACAGTCTGCTGGGGGCGGAAGATGGAAGGAGTGGGCTTCACGTAAGCTCGGATGAGTAAGGGGCTGCCATCACTCATGCCACCTAAAGTTCCGCCGGAATGATTGCTGGTCTTGACAACTTTACCATTCTCCATGCGGAAGGGATCGTTGTTCTCGCTGCCGGTATGGCGGGCTGCTTCGGCACCGTCACCAAGCTCCACAGCCTTAACGGCACCGATGGACATAATGGCCTTCTGCCAGATTGGCATCCAGTTTCTCAAAGACCGGGTCTCCGATTCCGGCGGGAAGACCTTCCACGAGGCATTCCATGCAGCCACCAACGGAATCGCAGTTTTCTCTGGCCTGGTGCAGATAAGCACAGGCCTTTTCGTCAGCCTCTGCATCCGGCATGGCAGTAATGGTGGAGCGGGCAGTGTCCCGGTTATATTTTGCAGGATCCGCATCGATGGGGCCGATGGAACGGGTATAGGCGAATACGGTAATACCCATCTGTTCCAGAATCTTTGCAGCAATAGCTCCGGCCGCCACACGCCCGATGGTCTCACGACCGGAAGAACGGCCACCACCCCGATAATCCGAAAACCGTATTTGGCATCAAAGCAGTAATCTGCATGGCCGGGACGGTAATTCTCTGCAATCTCGCTGTAATCTGCGGAGATCTGGGAGGTATTGCGGACCATCAGGGAGATGGGAGTACCGGTGGTCTTTCCGTCAAAGACACCGGACAGAATCTCCACCTGATCGGCTTCTTTACGTTGTGTAGTGATAGCACTGGTGCCGGGTTTACGGCGATCCAGATATTTCTGAATATCTTCTTCGGAGAGAGGAAGTCCGGCGGGACAGCCGTCCACGACGACACCCAGTGCCTTTCCGTGGGATTCTCCCCAGGTAGTGATCTTGAAAATGTTACCAAATGTTGAACCGGCCATGACAGTTCTCCTTTTTCCACTGTTCAGAACCTCACCCATGCATTCGCAAAAGCGCACGATGAATTGTGCGTTCTGGTTGCTGCACAGTTAATTTTGCTCATTTATGGAGCGGTGACTCTATTCGAGTCACCTTATGAATCATAAAACTGCTATTTACATGCAAGCATGACATATCAGTTTTAACGATCCTTAGAGGTCAGAATAGTTACTTTTTATCATAAATTATACGCAATTACTGAAAAATCGCAACTTTTTTATAGAAAAAGGATGCAACACAAAAACAAAATATGCTATCATATGACATAAGTACTAACGGGAAGTAAAAAGGTCGACACGGGAATGGAAAAACTACGGAAGAAAAAGCCAGAGCGAAACTTCTGAAATTGGGCAGAAAGAACAAATGGAACAGAGCGGTAGCAGTGCCGTTGCTGTTTTTTGTGATGTCTTTTTTTCATATCCGGAATTATTGCCACAACAACGGAAAGCGTTTTGCAGTGATGCTCGGTACCTTTTTCCTGTTTGCGGTTTATAGCAGCTTTTCTTTTCCAGCCTTTATCACCGAGGATACCGGAACGGATTATGAACTGAAAATACCGACACCCAGAACATCTCTCTGGCAGAGGAAAAGGAACCGGATATGGCAGGTCTGGAACTTTTGGAGGATGAGGATGTGTTGGAACAGTCGGATTACAACAGCACTTCCCATGGGTATGCACTGGTGGATAAGTATGACGCTTCCGATATTCTGCAGGCGTCCGAGGCTATTGTGAGCGAGAATGCGGATGCTGAGAAGACCGGAGAAGACGGCAGTGTGACAGAAGACGATAACGCAGAGCAGGAGGAATTCCGTTCCGATGACTGGCGTCTGGTTCTGATCAACAAACAGAATTCCATTCCGGATGATTATACGTTCCAGCTAGGTACTATCAAAGGAAAGATGCAGTGCGACAAGAGAATTCTGGAAGATCTGCTGGCTATGCTGGAAGCGGCGGAAGAGGACGGTGTGAATCTGACCATCTGCTCTCCATACCGGGATCTGGAATATCAGCAGATGTTGTTTCAACCGCAAGATCGAGCGCTATATGAAGCGTGGTATGTCCTATGTGGAAGCTTATCAGCTGTCCAGCCAGGCAGTGACGGTACCGGGAATAAAGGGCGCTGTCTCTACGGACGATTTAAAGGAGATAAAGTGTCAGGTTGAGCTGTCAAATACATATCACCTGCATGTAAGAACCGGAGACAAAATCATTAAAGAGCTTGGCGGACTGCACAAATTCATGGTGTGGGACAGACCAATCCTTACAGATTCCGGCGGATTCCAGGTGTTTTCACTGGCAGGTCTTCGCAAAATAAAGGAGGAGGGCTAGCTATGGCATTTGACGAGTGCCCATCTAGCGTTGCAGACGGATGTATGTGACAAATTCTGTAAACAGTACCACCAGATGGCTGCAGAGATGTCAGGCGGAGATGAAGCGCCTGAACAGTTTAGAGGATACGGTGAACCCACACCAGCTGTTATTCGGTATCAATCAGGGTGCTATCTATGAAGATATCCGTATCGAGCATGCCAAGCGGATCGCAGAGATGGATCTGGATGGATACGCAGTCGGCGGACTTGCAGTCGGTGAGACACATGAAGAGATGTACCACATTCTGGATGAGGTGGTACCTTATCTCCCAGTGAACAAGCCAACCTACCTTATGGGTGTGGGTACCCCGGCTAATATTCTGGAGGGTGTAGAACGTGGTGTTGATTTCTTTGACTGTGTATATCCAAGCAGAAACGGACGCCATGGACATGTATATACGAATCATGGAAAGATGAATCTGTTTAATGCCAAATACGAACTGGATGGCAGACCCATCGAAGAGGGCTGCAACTGTCCTGCCTGCCAGAGATACTCCAGAGCTTATATCCGTCATCTGTTAAAGGCGAAAGAGATGCTGGGTATGCGTCTTTGTGTACTCCACAATCTGTATTTTTATAATACCATGATGACGGAGATCCGTGATGCCTTGGATGCAGGCCGCTTTGCAGAATATAAAAACACAAGCTGGATTCCATGGCTACACCGTTGGAATAAGCTGTAACTGTCGGAGTTTAGAGGAATTTCATACAATTTTATGCAAAAAGACTTGCCCCTTAAGCTATTTTTTTGTGTATCATACTTACTTGTACAGAAAGTTTTACAGGCGTAATACGCCGGAATGGAGGAACAAATGGGTATTTTATTAACTGAGTCAGAGGCTGCTGCAGCAGGTTCCGGAACCAGCATGATCGTTATGCTTCTTGTATATGCAGTATTGATCGGTGCAATGTGGTTTTTCTTTATGAGACCGCAGAAGAAGGAACAGAAGAGAGTAGCTGCAATGCTGTCCAACTTAGAGACAGGTGACTGCGTTCTGACCACTTCCGGTTTCTATGGCATCGTGATCGACATTACCGATGATACTGTGATCGTAGAGTTCGGTAATAACAAGAACTGCCGTATTCCTATGGAGAAATCTGCCATCAGCAAGGTTGAGAAGGCTGAGAGAACTAAGAAGAAGTGAAAAAGGAGCAATGCCGGGATAAGGTATTGCTCCTTTTTGCATATACGGCACAACTAATGGCTTGATCTATTTTAATGTCCATAATTGCATTTATGTTAATTTTCAATGTTGAAATTTAGTACTGTATCAGTTATTATGAAATAAGTATTTTACGTAAAAATACAGGAAATATCACAGGAAACGAGGAAAATAACACTATGGAGTTACATATTACCTGTATTCCCGGCGATGGCATCGGACCTGAGATCGTCAGGGAGACGAAAAAAGTCTTGGACAAAGTTGCGCATAAATATGGTCATAAAATGATCTATAAAGGATATTCTGATGGGTGGAGCCTCTATTGATGTCCACGGAGTCCCTCTGACAGAGGAAGCGATTGCGGATGCCAAAGCAGCAGATGCGGTGCTGATGGGATCCATTGGCGGCAACACTACTACCTCTCCCTGGTACAAGCTTCCTCCCGAGAAGCGTCCCGAGGCGGGACTGCTGGCACTGCGTAAGGCATTGAATCTGTTTGCTAATTTAAGACCCGCAGTACTTTACGATGAACTGGCAGCAGCGTGCCCTCTGAAAAGAGGAGATCAGCAAAGCCGGATTTGACATGCTGATCATGAGAGAGCTGACCGGCGGACTTTACTTCGGTGAGCGTAAGACTATCGAAGAGAACGGTGTGAGAAAAGCTATTGATACCCTGACCTACGATGAGAACGAGATCCGTCGAATTGCTATCAAAGGTTTTGATATTGCCAGAAAGCGGAAAAAGAAAGTTACCAGCGTGGATAAATCCAATGTCCTGGATTCCTCCAGATTATGGAGAAAAGTAGTGGAAGAAGTCGCAAAAGATTATCCTGACGTTACTTTGGAACATATGCTGGTAGAACAATTGTGCCATGCAGCTGGTGAAGGATCCCGCACAGTTTGATGTGATCCTGACAGAAAATATGTTTGGAGATATTCTGTCCGATGAGGCAAGTATGGTGACCGGTTCCATCGGAATGTTAGCCAGTGCCAGCTTGAATGATACAAAGTTCGGCCTCTACGAGCCCAGCCACGGATCCGCTCCGGATATTGCCGGCAAAGATATTGCAAACCCTATCGCCACTGTTTTAAGCGCGGCTATGATGCTTCGTTACAGCTTTGACCTGGATGAAGAAGCAGATGCCATCGAGGCAGCGGTGAAGAAAGTATTGCAGGACGGCTTCCGCACCGGCGATATCATGTCTGAGGGCTGCACGCGGGTAGGCTGTACCGAGATGGGTACCCTTCTGGCAGAAAGAATCTGACAACAATTAAGCGGTTACATTTGCGAATAGAGAAGAGAAAAGAGACAAAGATATGAGAAGTGATTCTGTAAAGACAGGAACTGCCCAGGCACCCCACAGAAGTCTGTTCAATGCCCTGGGATTTACCGAAGAAGAGAGAAGACGCCCCATGATCGGTATCGTCAGCTCCTTCAATGAGATCGTACCCGGACATATGAATCTGGGATCACCGAAGCTGTAAAAATGGGCGTAGCCATGGCGGTATGCCGGTGGTATTCCCCGCCATTGCTGTATGTGACGGTATTGCCATGGGACATGTGGGAATGAAATATTCCCTTGTGACCAGAGATCTGATCGCCGACAGTACTGAGTGTATGGCTATGGCACACGGATTTGACGGTCTGGTGTGTATTCCCAACTGTGACAAGAACGTTCCCGGTCTGTTGATGGCAGCAGCCAGAGTGAATATTCCTACGATCTTCGTATCCGGCGGTCCCATGTTAGCCGGACATGTACACGGACAGAAGAGAAGCTTGTCCTCTATGTTCGAGGCAGTGGGAAGTGTGGCAGCCGGTACCATGACCATGGATGAACTGGCTGAATTCGAGGAAAAGGTATGTCCTACCTGCGGTTCCTGTTCCGGTATGTACACCGCGAACTCCATGAACTGCCTGACCGAGGCTATCGGTATGGGACTGAGAGGCAACGGCACCATTCCTGCCGTATATTCCGAGCGTATCCGTCTGGCAAAACATGCCGGCATGAAGATCATGGAACTGGTAGAAAAAGATCCGTCCCAGAGACATTATGACACCGGAAGCATTCCAGAATGCACTGACGGTAGATATGGCGCTGGGCTGCTCCACGAATACTATGCTGCATCTGCCCGCTATTGCAAGAGAAGCCGGCGTGGAACTGAATCTGGAGATTGCCAACGAGATCTCCGCCAAGACTCCGAACCTGTGCCACCTGGCACCGGCGGGCCCTACTTATATGGAAGATCTGAATGAAGCAGGCGGTGTCTATGCGGTAATGAATGAATTGTCCAAGAGGGGACTTTTGAATCTCGATTGTCTGACAGCAAACGGCACTACCGTAGGCGAGAATATTAAGAATTGTGTAAACAAGAATCCGGAAGTCATCCGTCCTGTGGAAAATCCTTACTCCCAGACCGGAGGTATCGCTGTACTGAAGGGGAATCTGGCACCGGACAGCGGCGTGGTCAAGAGATCTGCCGTGGCACCGGAGATGTTGGTACACGAAGGGCCCTGCCAGAGTATTCGACTGTGAAGAAGATGCTATTGATGCCATTAAGTCCGGCAAAATCGTCGCAGGTGACGTAGTGGTGATCCGTTACGAAGGCCCCAAGGGAGGCCCCGGCATGCGTGAGATGCTGAATCCTACTTCTGCCATCGCAGGAATGGGACTGGGTTCCAGCGTGGCACTGATCACGGATGGACGTTTTTCAGGAGCATCCAGAGGAGCATCCATCGGACATGTGTCTCCGGAGGCAGCAGTGGGTGGCCCGATCGCACTGGTAGAAGAGGGAGACATCATCCGTATCAATATCCCGGAGAACAAGTTGGATGTACTGGTATCTGACGAAGAACTGGCAGCGAGAAGAGCAAAATGGCAGCCCAGAGAACCCAAGATCACCACAGGCTATCTGGCAAGATATCATGAACTGGTGACCAGCGGCAACCGTGGTGCGGTACTGGAAGCACCTTCTCAGAAGAATTAAGCAATCATTAAATAACCGGAGGGATTTTGAAATGCAGTTAACGGGATCGGAAATTCTGGTAGAATGTCTGAAGGAGCAGGGGTAGATACCGTATTCGGTTACCCCGGCGGAGCAATCCTTAATATTTATGACGCACTTTATAAGCACAGTGGGGAGATCAAACATATTCTGACTTCCCATGAACAGGGGCGGCACATGCGGCGGACGGCTATGCGAGAGCTACGGGAAAAGTAGGTGTCTGCATGGCTACCAGCGGTCCCGGCGCCACGAATCTAGTCACTGGTATCGCTACGGCTTACATGGATTCTGTACCGATGGTAGCGATCACCGCCAACGTTACCTTGCCTTTACTCGGTAAGGACAGCTTCCAGGAGGTGGATATCGCCGGCGTGACCATGCCTATTACGAAGCATGGCTATATTGTGAAAAATGTGGAGATCCTAGCAGATACCATCCGCAAGGCATTCCATATTGCCAGAAGCGGCAGACCGGGCCCTGTGCTGATAGATATTACGAAGGATGTGACTGCGGCAACCTGCGAGTATACACCTGTGACCATTCAGCCGGAGGAAAGAGTGACCCGCTACACCAGAGAAGAACTGATGCTGGTAGCGGAAATGATACATAAGGCAAAGAAGCCGTATATCTATCTGGGCGGCGGTGCTATTATCTCCGGAGCAAGTGCAGAGGTGGCAGAGTTCGCGGAACTTATCGATGCACCGGTATGCGATACCCTGATGGGAAAAGGCGCTTTTGACGGCAGAAGCGAGCGCTATACAGGAATGATCGGTATGCACGGCACCAAGACTTCCAATCTGGGCGTCAGTGAGTGTGACCTGTTAGTAGCACTGGGAGCCAGATTCTCAGACCGTGTGACGGGTAACCCGAAGAAGTTCGCGGAGAACGCAAGAATCATCCAACTGGATGTGGATGCTGCGGAGATCAACAAGAATATCCGTGTGGATGCATCTCTGGTAGGAGATCTGAAGAAGACTCTGACCGAATTGAATGCCTGCCTGTCGAAACAGGAACATCCGGAGTGGATGGCGCATATAATGGAACTGAAGGAAAAATATCCCCTGAAATACGATGACGAAAATCTGTCCTGTCCTTATATCATGCAGGAGATTGACCGTGTAACGAACGGAGAAGCCAGCATCACCACAGACGTGGGACAGCATCAGATGTGGGCGGCACAGTATTATCATTATACGAAGCCCCGTACCTTCCTGTCTTCCGGAGGATTAGGTACCATGGGTTACGGTCTGGGAGCCTGCATCGGTGCGCAGATCGGACAGCCGGATAAGGTCTGCATCAACATTGCAGGCGACGGATGTTTCCGCATGAACATGAACGAACTGGCTACTGCCAGCCGTTACAACATTCCCATCATCCAGGTGGTCATCAACAATCAGGTGCTGGGTATGGTGAGACAGTGGCAGACACTGTTCTATGGGAAACGCTATTCCCAGACAGTACTGAAGGATAAGGTGGATTTCTGCAAGGTGGCAGAAGGACTGGGCTGTACCGCCATCCGCGTGACCAAAAAGGAAGAAGTGGCACCGGCCATCGAGAAGGCCATTGCCCTGAAAGCACCGGTACTGATCGAGTGCATGATCCCGGAGGATGATAAGGTATTCCCCATGGTTCCGGCAGGAGCCCCCATCAGCGAAGTGTTTGACGGAGATGATTTGAAAAGGCAGTCCTGATGAAAAGACGACGAAAAGATTAGTTTTGGCAGTACTTTTTTATTTTTGCTGTTATTACTGACCGGATATTTTATTCTGGCATTTTATTACAGAGAAGGCTTCTCTGTAAATACCTGGATCAACGGTGTCTACTGTACCGGAAAAACGGTGGAGGAAGTGAATTCGGAGCTTTTTGTTGCGTACAGAGGCTCCGAATATTGTCATCGTGGACAGAGAGGGGACAGAGTATACAATCTCTCTTGCGGAAGCAGATTATCAGGCAGATTACAGTAACGTACTGGAACATTACCGGCAGGAACAGAATCCGTTCCTGTGGGTGGACAATGTTCTGTTTCACTCCCGGAGGGAACTTTCTCCCACAGTGACCGTGGATGTGGATGGGCTTCGGAGAGCTTATGATTCTCTGGAATTTGTACGGGCCGAACAACAGAAGAACAAGGATTACAGCCTTGCCCGGGATACGTCGGGCGAGTACGTCTTCACGGATGGACTTGCGGGACGCATTGACTTGGAGAAGGCTTTTTGGCGTTGGAGAACACAGTAGAAAACGGGCAGGAGACGTTAAACCTGTCAGATAGTGGCTGTTATTATGACATCACTCCAAATGAGAACCAGAAAACTCTGCGGAATCTCTGGAAGGAGATTGAACGTTATCAGAGCTGTGATATTGTCTATTGCTTTGGACAGGAGAAACATCCGGTGACGGCAGCGGACTGTGCCTCTTTTTCTGGTGACGGAGAATGGTCTGCCGGTGACGGATCAGACCGGTAACTTTGTACTGGATGAAGAAGCCGTGACGGCGTATGTAGAGCAGCTGGCCGAAAAGTATGACGGTTATGGCCGTACCAGACAATTCCACAGTACCAGAGGAGATGTGATCACCATCGAGGGCGGCACCTATGGAAGCAAGCTGATCAGAAAAAAGAGACTGCATACCTGATGGAGCATCTGCTGGATGCCGGTGTACATACGGGGGACACAGCAGTCCCATGTTCCCACTTACGAGAGAGAAGCTTTCTGCTATGGCAGGGATGACATCGGAGATACCTATATCGAAGTGGATATGACACAACAGAAAATGTACTATTATGAAAAGGGGGAACTGCGGCTGGAGACGGATGTGGTGACCGGCAACATGCGCAGACGTATGGGAACACCGGAGGGGGTGAATTTCGTCTATAACAAGCAGAAGGACAGAGTACTGCGGGGACCGGGCTATGCCTCCCCTGTGAAATTCTGGGTACCTGTAAAGGGCAGCATCGGTATCCACGATGCCAGCTGGAGAAAAGAGTTCGGCGGGGACATCTACCAGACTGCCGGTTCCCATGGCTGTATCAATACACCGAAGGACAAAATGGAAGAATTGTACGACATGGTACAGATCGGTACCCCTGTCGTAATGTTTTATTAATAAAACAGACATTTTCTGACAAAATGTGTGCGGGATGCGAACATTTTGAAAATAATTTAACAATGTAGTTGACTAAAGCAAATGAAAAGCTTATTCTATACCTATGCTTTTTATAAAAAATTTAGAAAATATCGAGGAGGTCTTTGAAAATGGCAAGAGTGTATAACTTTTTCCGCAGGCCCTGCAGTACTCCCTGAGGAGGTATTGCAGGAAGCAGCCGATGAAATGCTGGATTATAGAGGAACCGGCATGTCCGTAATGGAGATGAGCCATCGATCTAAAGCCTATGATACGATCATTAAGGAAGCGGAAGCTGATCTCAGAGAACTGATGAATATCCCGGACAACTATAAGGTACTGTTTTTGCAGGGCGGTGCGAGTCAGCAGTTCGCCATGATTCCGATGAACCTGATGAAGAACCGTGTGGCAGACTACATCGTAACCGGTCAGTGGGCGAAGAAGGCATACCAGGAGGCTTCCCTGTACGGTAAGGCAAATAAGATCGCTTCTTCCGAGGATAAGACCTTCTCTTATATTCCCGATTGCTCCGATCTGCCCATCAGCGAGGATGCCGATTACGTGTACATATGCGAGAATAATACCATTTACGGTACGAAATTCAAGACCCTGCCCAATACCAAGGGTAAGCCCTGGTTGCAGATGTATCCAGCTGCTTTTTATCCGAGCCGGTAGATGTGACAAAATACGGTGTGATCTATGGCGGCGTACAGAAAAATATCGGACCTGCAGGTGTGGTTATCGTGATCATCCGTGAGGATCTGATCACCGAGGATGTGCTTCCCGGTACACCGACCATGCTTCGTTATAAGATCCATGCAGATGCGGATTCTCTGTACAATACGCCTCCCGCATACGGCATCTACATCTGCGGCAAGGTATTTAAATGGCTGAAGAAGATGGGCGGTCTGGAGGCAATGAAGGAGCGCAATGAGAAAAAGGCGAAGATCCTGTATGACTACCTGGATGAAAGCTAAGCTGTTCAAGGGAACCGTCCGCAAGGAAGACAGATCCCTGATGAATGTTCCATTCATTACCGGTAATGAAGAGTTAGATGCCAAATTCGTCAAAGAAGCGAAGAAGCAGGCTTCGAGAACCTGAAGGGTCACAGAACCGTAGGCGGCATGAGAGCAAGTATCTACAATGCGATGCCCATCGAAGGTGTGGAGAAGCTGGTAGAGTTCATGAAGAAGTTTGAAGCGGAGAACGCAAGGGGGAGAAAAAATGTTTCAGATCAATTGCCTGAATCCCATTTCCAAAGTGGGACTGGATCGTCTGACAGCAGACTATAAAGTAATCGATAATATGAATGACGCAGAGGGCGTTCTGGTCCGCAGTGCTTCCATGCATGAGCTGGAGCTGCCGGAAAATCTGCTGGCAGTAGAGAGCCGGTGCCGGAGTCAACAACATTCCTCTGGATAAATGTGCGGAAAAGGGTATCGTAGTATTCAATACTCCCGGTGCCAACGCCAATGGCGTAAAGGAACTGGTGATCGCTGGTATGCTGTTAGCTGCCCGTGATGTGGTAGGCGGTATCGAATGGGTCAAGGCATCCAGGGATAATGCGGATATTGCCAAATCTGCAGAAAAAGAAAAGAAGAAATTCGCCGGTACGGAAGTAATGGGCAAAAGTTAGGTGTCATCGGTCTGGGCGCTATCGGCGTTAAGGTGGCCAATACAGCAGTAAGCCTCGGTATGGAGGTCTATGGCTATGATCCTTATGTATCTGTCAATGCTGCATGGAACTTAAGCCGTTCTGTCAAGCATGTGACGAATGTGGAAGAAATTTATGCAGACTGTGATTACATTACGATACATGTACCGCTTCTGGATTCCAAAAGGGTATGATCAACAAGGAAGCTATCAGCAAAATGAAAGATGGCGTGGTCCTGTTAAACTTTGCAAGAGATCTGCTGGCAAATGAGGCAGATGTCCTGGAGGCATTAAAGAGTGGCAAGGTAGCCCGTTATGTATCTGATTTTCCGAATCCTACGACAGCAGGACAGCCCGGCTGTATTGTGATCCCTCATCTGGGTGCAAGCACCGAGGAATCCGAGGATAACTGTGCGAAGATGGCTGTGGAAGAGATGATGGATTATCTGGAGAACGGCAATATCCGCAACAGCGTAAATTATCCTGCCTGCGACATGGGCGTATGCAGCCAGGCCGGGAGAATTGCTATTTTCCATAAAAATATTACCAATATGCTGAATCAGTTTACCGCAGTGATCGGTGAGAAGAACATCAATATCTCCGATATGACCAACAAATCCCGCGGTGAAGTGGCATATACCATGCTGGATATTGAAAATGCGGCAACACAGGATCTGGTAGAATCCTTACAGAAGATCGACGGTGTCTTCCGCGTACGTGTGGTAAAGTAAGACATTTGTCTGAATAGCAGAAAATATGCAGGCATCGGCTATAAAAAGGCCGGTGCCTGCTTTACGTTTCCGGTGTAATGCCAAAACAGCGGAAATAGTGGTAAAATCAGTGTAAAATGTCAGAAACTTACAGACATTTTTTCGTAAAAGCGTTGTATGATATGAGGGAATCTGTTATACTTGGCATGGACCAAAGACGTAAGCCATAAGAGAAAGAAGGAACAAAACAGATGAAATTTGATATGCATTGTCATACAAAAGAAGGATCTATGGATGGAAAGGTTCCTATTGACGATTTTATTGCGGAATTGATCCGCAAGGGTTTTAATGGTATGCTGGTCAGTGATCATAATTCTTATAATGGTTACCGCACGTGGAAACGAAATATAAAAGATCAAAAATATAAAGATTTTGTAGTGTTGAAGGGATTGAATACGATACCATTGATGCAGGACATATCCTGGTGATCATGCCGGAGACTATTAAACTGAAAATTCTGGAGCTTCGGGGATTACCGGTGCAGATCCTGATCGATATCGTGCATAAGAACGGTGGGAATATTAGGGCCGGCACATCCCTGCGGAGAGAAATATTTAAGCTTCACCAATACCCTGAAGAAGCGGAATCAGATGGCGGTGATGAATCAGTTTGATTTTCTGGAAGGCTTCAATGCCTGTGAGAGTGTAGAGAGCAACCATTGCGCAAAGGTACTGGCGGAAATGTACGCACTGCCAACCTTCGGTGGAAGCGATGCTCACAAAACGGACTGTGTCGGTATGGCGTATACTGACATCCCGGAGCAGATCATTGTGAATCCGATCTGATCCGGGCGGTGAAGCTGGGAGAAGGGATCAAATGCGGAGGCTCCTATTACCGGGGCACTACTAAAGGAGAAGAGCGGAAAAGCCAATAGTATTCTGGTACAGTCCTTCTGGTTCTAGAACAGACTGGGAAGCCTGTACCGGCATCACAGAAGAAAAGCGGAAATGCATAAGATGGTATAGGTCCCCTGGGACCTATACTTTTTATACACATCGTAATCTGAGTTCATAAATTCTTAAGATGCTTTTACTATAGAAATAGGGTATAATGTGCACAGATAAGTAAGAAATATGGAATGTTCCGTAGAACTTGCTTTCAGGGGAAGAGCGTAAGGCGCTACCTGTAATTAAGAGGAGAGAAATATATGAGAAAAAATTTAAGGGGCAGAAAAGCAACCGCGATCGCACTGGCATCCGTTATGGCAATGTCGCTTGCAAGCCTGCGGCAAGCAGGATGGATCGAATCAGGGGGGACAGACAGAACAGAAGGAATATGTATATGTTGCCCGAATACCTGGAGCTGGACGATAATACGAATTCCAGCTACAGTAACATGACAGTACAGGGGATAAACTGTATTATACAAATTACCAATGGGATGAAGCTTCCGGTGAGAGCAAGGTCGTGCTTGGAGCTTACTCGCTGACAGACGGTTCCCGGGAGGATCTGCCGATCACCATTAATGCGGACGGCGGTGGAATCTATTCCATGCAGGCAGACGCAGAAGGTAATATTTATACTGCGGAATTTGAGTGGAATGCCACAGAAGGTGATGACGCTTATACACAGCAGACGACGGTATTGCACAAGTACGATGCATCCGGTACGGAACTGATGGCACAGGATATCACGGACATCATGCAGCAGGATGAGAACAATTCTTATGTGGGCAGCATGTGCCTGGACGACCAGGGCAGATTTTATATCAGCTCTGATTCATTGATCCGGCTGTTTGACAGTGACGGACAATTTCAGGGAGCTGTGCAGACGGACAGCCAGTGGATCCAGGGCATGGGAAAGGCAAAAAGACGGCAAGGTATACCTGGCTTATTATGACCAATCCGGCAACGTGAAGCTATCCCAGATCGACTTTGACGGCAAAGCATTGGGACAGACATATGATAACTTCCCGAACACGAACGGCAACGGAGGATTATGTGCCGGAATAGAAAATGATCTCCTGGTGAATACGGATACTGCCCCCTGTATGATTATAGTCTCGCAGACCAGAAGACTACCGAAGTACTGAGCTGGCTGGACAGTGATATTAACGGCAGTTATGTTACCTATGCCGCAGCCACCGCAGATGGTAAGATCCTGGCAGTGGTCAATGACTGGAACACAGGGGAAACTGACCTGGTGAAGCTGACCCAGAACCAAGGCCAGTGAGGTGGCACAGAAGTCCCAGATCACGATCGGAACCCTGTATACCTCCCAGAGCCTTCAGGCGGCAGCCGTAGCCTTCAACAAGCAGAGTAATGAATATCATGTCAATATTAAAACATATATTGATGATAATAATTGGACCGAAACTTCCTGGTCAGATGGCATTACAGCCATGAACAATGATATTACCTCCGGAGCCGGGTGCCCGGATATCCTGGATCTGTCCAACCTGGATGTCAAGGAACTGGCTTCCAAGGGTGTATTTGAGGATATGACACCATATCTGGAGAAGAGCAGTGTATTAAGCAAGGATGATTTCTTTGAAAATATTGTAGACAGTTATACCTTTGACGGAAAACTGGTGGGAATTCCCAAGAGCTTCACCTAGCACGATCGTCGGCAGAACCTCCGAAGTGGGGTGATAAGAAGGGCTGGACCATTGATGATATTATAGCCTATGCAGGCCAGCATGAAGGTGCTTCCCTGTTTGAGGGCATGACCAAGAGCGGCATGCTGTACACACTGTTAGCCTATGATCTGGACAGCTATATTGACTGGGAGACGGGAAAGTGCAGCTTTGATTCAGAAGATTTCCAGAAAGTACTGGAATTTGTCAATACCTTCCCCGAAGAGTATGACTGGCAGAATGATGACAGATCTACACCGGCGAAGATCCAGTCCGGTGAAGTACTGTTGAATATGACAGGCATCTATCAGCTGAACAGTATTCAGGAGGAGGAAGCTATGTTCGGTGAGCCGGTAACCTATATCGGATATCCTACCTCCGGCGGTGGCAGCGGTACTTACATGCAGGCCAGTGAGCTGTATGCGATTACCGCCAAATCCTCCAATAAGGATGGCGCATGGGCATTTATTGAGAATTACCTGAATCAGCCGTTTGATAATTTTTATTCCTATGGACTTCCCGCCAGAAAGTCTGCGCTGATGATATGGTGGAGAAGGCAATGAATATGACATATATGACGGATGAAAACGGTGAGCAGATCCTGGATGAGAATGGCAATCCGATTCCGGAGGGTGGTACTTCCAGCATCAGCTACGGAGACTGGGAGTATATTCCTATCATATACCTACCGAGGAAGAAATCAATATTCTGAAGGAGCTGATCAATGTGGCTGAGCCTTCCAGTGCAACCGGTAATGATGAGATCACCAATATCATCACCGAGGAAGCAGAAGCATTCTTCAAAGGTCAGAAGTCTGTATCGGATGTGGCGAATGTCATTCAGAGCCGTGTGCAGGTCTATGTAAATGAAAACAGATAAGGAAAGGCTTAAAATATCGTGAGCAGACAGCATGTGAAACATACGCGTAAGCATCACAAATTAGATAGAAGAATGCGAAAACTCAAGAGGAGCTCGGGGCTTTTTATAGCCCCCAGCTTCCTTGGAGTACTTGCTTTCTTTTTCTACCCTTTCTGGTTGTGATCTTTTATTCCTGGTGGATAATCCTATCAGTATGAATTTTGTCTTTTTAGACAACTTTAGAAATGTAGTCAGAATGCCGCTTTCCGTACAGCGGTACATAATACCGCTGTGTTCTCGGCCATTGCCGTACCGCTGGCAGTGGTATTTGTCCCTGCTGCTTGCCATTGTATTGGAATCGAACTTCCGTTCCGGAGCCAGTTCCGTACGTTTTTCTTAAGCCCCATGATGGTACCGGTAGCCTCCATCGTGTTGATCTGGCAGGTATTGTTCCATTATAACGGTGCAGTCAATGATCTTCTGGGAGTCTTCGGCGTAGAGAAGATTGACTGGCTGAAGTCCAGCTATTCCATTATTGTTATCGTAATCCTGTTTTTGTGGAAGAATCTTGGATATAATATGATCCTGTTCATGGCAGCCCTGGCCAGCATTCCCAATGATCTGCTGGAGGTGGCGAGGCTGGAGAGCGCAACACCGCTGCAGACCTTTTTACATCAAGATCCGGTATCTGTCATCGACTTTTTGTTTGTGACGATTATGTCCCTGATCAGCTCTTTTAAGATCTTCCGTGAGATCTATCTGCTGACAACGGATTATCCTTACGATTCCATCTATATGCTGCAGCACTTCATGAACAATAAGTTCAAGAGTCTGGATTATCAGACACTGTCTGCAGCAGCAATATTGATGTCTCTCGTCATGGTCGTGATCATCGGACTTCTGTTCGCAGTGGAAAATCATTTCGGAAAGGATGTGGAAGGCTGATGGAGCAGAAGATGAAAAAAAACCTGTCCCACCGGAGCTTAGAAGGGCAATCCGGTTCAAGAAGAGAAAAAGATATTTGAGAATGTCCGCATCAGCATAGCAACAGTGATCGCAGCCTTTTTGCCATATTATTCCTGATGCCGATCGTTCTGACGATCACCAATTCTTTCATGTCATCTTCGGAGATATCAGCGAATTATGGTTCGGTATTTGCCACAAATGATAAGGGCGGCAAGGTCTATATTTCC
>VOFH01000310.1_pt1 | contig 30175 bp, 35 predicted proteins | sample 5384091 | NCBI WGS metagenome assembly VOFH01 (sample SAMN12384727, study PRJNA508395) | human gut metagenome | isolation source: healthy gut G | host: Homo sapiens
AACACCTACCTGGACAGCAGAAGGTAAAATTGTAGTACGAAACAACAACATAAAAAACGGGAGAATTGATTTTTCCTCTCCCTCCTATACAGATGACGAACATTATCAGCAGCGAATAAAGCGCGCAACCCCTCAAGGTGGAGATATAATCATTACAAGGGAAGCTCCTATGGGTGAGGTCGGTATGATCCCAGAAGGTATCGTTTGCTGTCTGGGGCAACGAATGGTATTGCTCAGAGCAAATCCTGATATATGCGACAACTATTACTTGCTTTATAGTCTCCAATCAAGATATGTTCAACATCAGATTTCTTGGAGTGAAGGGACAGGGACAACCGTGAGCAATCTTCGCATTCCACATCTTGAGCAGTTGAAGATTCCCTATCTCCCCTTGTCGAAGCAGCGGCAAGTATCTTCCGTTTTGCGGTGCTTAGAAGAAAAAATCAAACATAATCGAGTGATAAACGATAATTTAGCAGCTTAGAGCTGGATGTCGGAGACATCGATCTCGCCGCTCATAAGCTTGGGTAACAATGCATTGCGCAGGTCGGCAAGTTTTTTTGATTGAGCATCGTTTTCCTGCATGGCTCTATACATAGGTGCAACCAACGATTCAAATTCTTCAAGGACAGATGCCGGAGGAATGACGATTTCCATTGCATTTAGGATGTCTGTTGTCATGCTTGGAACAGCAGAGCCAGCATTCATAGATGCAAGGTCTTTGGCTTTTACAAAGTGATATACAAACTTAGCCACATTGGGCTGTCGCATTTCGGTGTAGAACATAGTATCAACAGACCAGAAAGGCTGATTAACATACATCACATTGTTCAGAGTGCCTTTTCTTGGTATAAGAACTGACTGCCCTTATTATAAAGGGCGCTCAACATGACGCATAATGCCTCCTGAGCCATATACTGGATAAATGCCATCAGCCAGCTTTTTATGGTCTTTGCCATATCGAACGATTACGAAATCAGACAAATGCCCTTGTTTCCATGTTGGTTCAGCATTGTCAACGAACATCGAAGCATAAATGGCTTGCGCTTGCTGCTGTAAATTATCGTTTACCGCCCTATTAACTCTCATCAGTGGCGAGAGTCATTTCAAAGGAACTGCCACTGTTCATCGTTCTCTTAAATACAAAGGAGAACAACGATGAAAGAACAACTTATCCAAGAGATACAGCGTAAAATGCTGCCGTATCTCAACAATGAACAACTATTGCAGTTGGGTGATGCTTTGACCGAGGCGCTACAAGGCGTGAGCGTAAGTTATGAAGATACCACCCCAAAGCAAGAAGAACGGGATGCCGTTGAAGCGTTCATTACTGCCAAGCGCATTGAGGGCTGTTCCGAGAAAACCTTGAGATATTACCGAAAAACGATTGAATCCATGCTGTCTGCCATCGCTAAGAAGGCCAGTCAGATAACAACGGATGATCTTCGCAAGTACCTGACTACCTACCAGACGCAACGCAGGTCCAGCAAGGTGACGATTGATAACATCCGGCGCATACTGTCCAGCTTCTTTTCATGGCTTGAAGACGAAGACTTCATCTTGAAAAGTCCGGTACGACGGATTCATAAGGTGAAGACAGCGAAGGTGGTCAAAGACACATACACGGACGAGGCGTTGGAGCTGATGCGGGATAACTGCACGAATACAAGGGACTTGGCAATCATTGACCTACTCGCTTCCTCTGGGATGCGTGTTGGAGAGATGGTCATGCTGAACCGTGAAGACATCGACTTCAACGAACGAGAATGTGTTGTGATCGGTAAAGGCAACAAGGAGCGTCTTGTGTACTTCGATGCAAGGACAAAAATACATTTGCAGAACTACCTCAGCGAGCGCACGGATGCGAATCCGGCACTGTTCGTCTCGTTGAAAGCCCCACACGACCGGCTGATGATCGGTGGAGTGGAAACACGGCTTCGGGATCTTGGCAAGCGTTTAAGCTTGACAAAAGTACATCCGCACAAATTCCGACGGACGCTGGCAACCTCAGCCATAGATAAGGGAATGCCCATAGAGCAAGTCCAGCAGCTCTTAGGACATCAGAAGATTGATACGACGATGCACTATGCAATGGTGAAACAACAAAATGTAAAGCTGGCACATAGAAAATACATCGGATAGGGGCGCAAATATGGAGCTTAAAGAATACCGATTTGACGAAGTTACTATTAACTTTGATAAGAAAAGGATTCCGCTTTCTGGCGCACAGCGAAAAAAAAGACAAGGTAATTTTCGCTATTATGGTGCGCAAGGAGTAATTGATCACATTGACGATTTCATCTTCGACGGGACATACCTTCTGATTGCAGAGGATGGAGAAAACTTAAAATCAAAAAAACAAAATATTGCGCAAGTAGTTGAGGGCCAATTCTGGGTAAATAACCATGCCCATATTGTTCAAGGAAATGAGCTGTGTAATACTCGCTATCTTTGTTACTTGTTAAACAGTATGGATTTGTCTGGATATGTTACAGGATCGGCACAACCAAAACTCAGCCAAGCCAACTTGAATGCAGTTACACTGTTCCTTCCATCCATCACAGTTCAAGAGCGGATAGTTGAGAGTTTATACTTGTTTGACAAGAAAATTGCAGTCAATCAGAAGATAAACGATAATTTATATGAGATGGTCAACGCCTACTACACATCGCTTTTCAAGGAAAGTGATTGCAATGCGAGATGACTACCGTTGGCAACTATGCTGAACGCATATACAGCGGAGGGACCCCATGACATCAAATGCAGCTTATTGGAATGGCACATTTGGATGGTTTTCGTCCGGCGAAACGCGGAATCGTTTTGTGATCTCGACAGAGAAGACCATTACGCAAGCAGGCATTGACAATTCATCTACCAAACTGGCTACAAAATACGATATTGTTATGGCATCTGCCGGTCAAGGTTTCACGAGAGGTCAGATCTCCATGCTCTTAATTGATACTTATGTCAATCAATCCGTAATCGTCATTAAATCTGAGAGGAATATTTTGCCGTATTTGTTTTGGAATCTGGTCAACAGATACGACGAACTTCGTGCAATCTCAGATTCAAGTAGTATTCGAGGCAGCTTAACAACAAAGATGATTGCCGCGTTTGAAATCCCGCTCGCAAATGAGCAATCACTTCAAGCATTTGCTGATTTTGCTTGGTCTGTTATACCTCAAATCGAGAATAACCTTCTTGAAAATGAGCGTTTGACTGCACTGAGAGATTCGCTGTTACCAAAGCTGATGAGCGGCGAGATTGATGTCACCGACATTCAGCTCTAAGCTGCTAAATTATCGTTTATCGCACTTGTCGCATTGTGAGCGACCACGCGCTGTCAAAACGCGGTATAATATGATTTGAAAATGGGAGGTATGTGCAATGGATATACAAGAAACAATCAGTCACGCCAGAAAAGAATACAAGGATTATCTGCGTGAGAAGCACCCTGACTGGGCAGAAAGCAGCCTCAGCACCCATGTTTCTGATGCCTTCTACCTGTATCAGAATACCATTGCCCTCTCCTTCTGGAAGTGTTGAGAGCGACGAGTCGATGGCAGCGGCAAAGCAGGATATACTCGAATATCTGAAACATGATGTGATGTCGGAACGCGCTGAGGAACGCACAGCCGGTTATTTCAATGATCTCAAGATGCTCAAAGAGTTCCTGGACACCAAAGGCGGTGTGAGGGCCTATGTGGGACCGGAGTACGATTGCGAAGTGACTGTCTACAAATACGCAAAAATGGCCTACGATGGAGCGCTTTCTTCCGATGACGCTGTTGCGGCCATGTGCAAAGAAGTTCCGTTCTTCGGGGAAACATCCCATAAGCTCATGGTCATGCTGTTTGCATCCATGATGGAGGGAATAAGGTACACCCGCCGGGGCAATACAGAAACAACGATTTACTTCATCGTCCATATCGGACAGGACTATGGCAAGGATCGCATGGTCAATGCCTTAAAGGCCACCCATGACAACATAACCTATTACTATGAGCAGACCGGAAACAAGTCGAACAGCATCCGCCGAGGCTGCACAAAGGTAGTCAAGGACAACAATATTGATATGGATTTCAGCGAGAAGATGTTTGAGGGCATCATCCCGAAGGAATCCTCTGATACTGCCCTCACGGTCGATGACACAGCCGTCCGGTATTGGCTGTATGCTGCTGGCGATGGCTCCGTCAACTGGGAGAACGATTATGCTGAGGGTATTATGGCTATCGGCTGGGATAACATGGGCGATCTCATGCAGTACAGCTCCAAGGAAGAAATGCGAGCGAAGATGCGGGAAGTCTACGGCGGGACAAGCTCGTATAAGAACCAAGTTCACGCCACATGGCAGTTTGCAAATGACATCAAACCCGGCGACATCATCTTCGTCAAAAAAGGAAGAAAAGAAATCATTGGTAGAGGCGTTGTTGAGGGCGAGTATGTATATGATCCCACCCGCGAGCACTACCGCAACACACGCACCGTCCGATGGACTGACAAAGGTTTGTGGGAACATCCTGAGCAGTTGGCGATGAAAACCCTGACCGATGTAACGCCTTATACCGATTTTGTGAAGAAGACGCAAAGCCTTTTTGATGGAGAAAGCACAAATGTTGCTATCCAAGACGAGGATGAAGAGGAACGGACATACGATCCATATACCGCCGACGATTTCCTGCATGATGTGTTCATGGATGAAGACCGTTACAACATCCTCAAGGCTCTCTTGCTGACGAAGAAGAATGTGATCCTTCAAGGCGCACCGGGCGTCGGAAAAACCTTTGCAGCAAAGAGGCTTGCCTATTCTATCATGGGCGAGAAAGACACGAACCGCATCAAGATGGTGCAATTCCATCAGAGTTATAGCTACGAAGACTTTATCATGGGCTTCCGCCCCACGGAAACAGGCTTCGAGTTGAAGAAAGGCGTTTTCTATGAGTTCTGCCGCAAGGCCGCAGAAGATGACCGTCCCTATTTCTTCATCATTGACGAGATCAACCGAGGCAACTTGAGCAAGATTTTTGGCGAGCTGTTCATGCTCATTGAAAGCGATAAGCGCGGAGTTGAGTTGCAGCTTCTCTACGCGGACGAGCAGTTCTCCATTCCAAGCAATGTATACATCATCGGCATGATGAACACCGCTGACCGAAGCCTTGCTATGCTGGACTATGCACTGCGCCGCCGTTTTGCGTTCTTTGAGATGACACCGGCATTTAACTCGTCTGGTTTCAGGGCATATAGGGCGAAGATCAACAACCCGAAGTTCGACCGCCTAATTGCCACAGTGGAGCAGCTTAATGATGTGATAGCGAATGATGATTCGCTGGGCGAAGGTTTCTGCATCGGCCATAGTTATTTCTGTACGAACGCCACAGTCACAGACGATTGGATGAAGTCCGTGGTAGAGTTTGAGCTGATCCCGCTGCTCAAAGAATACTGGTTTGATGAAGCCGCAAAAGTCAAGGATTGGAGCCGTACTCTTCGTGAGGTGGTCAAATGATTCCCATTCGCAACATCTACTATATGCTGGCCTATGCGTTCCAAGTGTTGCACGAGCAAGGCTATAAGGATGTTGCCGCTGAGGATTTCCGAAACACCGCAGAGTTGCTGGCTGCTATCCTATGCAAAGGCGTGTCTGTTCAGATTAAGCGGGGCTTATGTAGACAGTACATAACAAAGGAAGAGCCGCTGGCTTCCCCAAGAGGCAAGCTTGAAATTGGAGAATCCATCAAAACCCAAGTCCTTCGTAAAAAACAGCTCGTCTGCGCCTATGATGAGTTTTCGGTTAATGCCTATACAAATCGCATTATCAAAACGACAATGGCTCTCCTGCTCCGTGCAGATATTGCCAAGGCGAGGAAGAAGGAAATCCATAAGCTGCTTGTCTTCTTCGATGGCGTAGATACCTTGGACGCTCATAACATCAACTGGAACATCCAATATGACCGCAATAATCAGACCTACCGGATGATAATTGAAATATGCCGGTTTGTTCTGAAAGGACTGCTGCAAACGACCGCAGACGGATCTACCCGTATTATGGATTATGCGGATGACATGACAATGGCAAAGCTGTATGAGAAATTCATACTGGGCTATTATCAGCGGGAGCACCCGGACATCCGTGCGTATTCCCCGCAAATCGCTTGGCAAGTGACAGATGGGTGCAGAACGCTTTTGCCTACCATGCAGTCCGACATCGTGCTTTCAAACAAGAAAGCTGAAAAGACGCTTATAATCGACGCAAAGTTCTACACGCACAATATGCAGATGAAAGCACCCTATATGACGCAAACGCTCCACTCAGGGAATTTGTATCAGATTTTCACCTATGTTAAGAACTGGGATGCAGCGCCTGGAGAAACGGTAGCGGGGATGCTTCTATACGCCAAGACAGACGATGCCGTTCAGCCGGATGGAGATTACCAAATGAGCGGCAATCAGATCAGCGTAAAGACGCTTGATATGAACTGCGAGTTCGCTGTGATCGCAGGACAGCTTGACACGATTGCAGAAAGGGTTAGATGATAACACAGCAGATCGAACAAAGGAGCAACGGAAATGGCAGGATATTATACCGAATCAAATTACGAGAATGCAGTTCTCCAATTACTCAACGAAGGGCTTGGCTACACCTATGTCTACGGACCGGATGTAGAGCGTGATTATCACTCTCCGCTCTACGAGGATGTCCTGTTGCCCGCCTTGCAGCGCATCAATAAGGGCTTGCCTCTGGATGCTATCAATGAGGCCATTTACAAACTCAAGAACTTTGAGTCCGGCTCACTGCTGCAAAAGAACATGACCTTTACCGACTATCTGCAAAACGGTATCTCTGTAAAATACTTTGTAAATGGCGAGGAACGCTCCACCCTCGTCTACCTTGTTGACTTCAAAAATCCTGCCAATAACGACTTTACCGTTGCTAACCAGTGGACTTTCATCGAAAATTCCGAGAAACGCCCTGATGTCATTCTCTTCATCAATGGTCTGCCCCTTGTCGTAGTAGAGCTGAAATCTCCCTCCCGCGAAGAGACAGACGCTTCCGACGCATACCGCCAGCTCCGCAACTATATGTACGAGATCCCTCCATGTTTATTTACAATGAGGTCTGCGTCATGAGCGATATGACTACCTCAAAGGCTGGAACCATCACCTCCGGTGAAGACCGCTTCATGGAGTGGAAAACAACGGATGGCAGCTATGAGAACACACAGTACGCGGCCTTTGACACCTTCTTTGAGGGACTGTTTGAGAAGAACCGTTTCCTCGACATCTTGAAAAACTTTATCTGTTTCAATGTGGACGGTGAGAAAACATTCAAAGTGCTTGCCGCCTACCATCAGTATTTTGCCGTCAAGAAGGCGGTTGCTTCCACTCAAAAGGCAACCGTCACAGATGGCAAAGGCGGCGTGTTCTGGCACACGCAGGGCAGCGGAAAATCGTTGTCTATGGTGTTCTATGCTCACTATCTGCAAGAAGCATTGGAAAGCCCGACAATCGTTGTGATCACAGACCGAAACGACTTGGATGACCAGCTCTACGGCCAGTTTGCCCGCTGCAAGGATTTCTTACGCCAAACACCGCAACACGCTCAAAGCCGAACCCACTTGAAAGAGCTGCTTGCAAACCGTCAGGCAAACGGCATCATCTTCACAACCATGCAGAAATTTGAGGAAAGTGATGAGCCTCTTTCTGATCGTCGGAATATCATCGTCATGGCGGATGAGGCGCACCGCAGCCAATACGGATTAACGGAGAAGGTTGTAGTCCGTCAGAAAGAAGATGGTGAAGTCGAGGCAAAGACTATTATCGGTACCGCCCGTATTATCCGTGATAGCCTTCCGAACGCTACATACATCGGCTTCACCGGTACTCCCATCTCTTCTAAAGATCGGAGCACCCGTGAGGTGTTCGGTGATTATATCGACATTTACGATATGACTCAGGCAGTTGAGGACGGAGCGACCAGACCGGTTTACTATGAAAGCCGCGTCATCCATCTCAAGCTTGATGAAAAGACGCTGCATCTTATTGACGATGAGTATGACCTGATGGCAGAGAATGCCGATCCTTATGTTATCGAAAAGAGCAAAAAGGAACTTGGCCAGATGGAGGCAATTCTGGGGGCTAACCAGACGATCCGTTCTCTGGTAGACGATATTCTCGACCATTACGAAAACTATCGCGCCAATCTTCTGACCGGGAAGGCGATGATTGTTGCATACTCCCGCTCCATCGCCATGAAGATATACAAGCGGATTTTGGAACTTCGCCCAGCTTGGACGGAAAAGGTCGCAGTTGTCATGACGCAGGGCAACAACGATCCCGAAGAATGGCGTGAAGTAATCGGCAATAAGGCTCACAAAGAAGATATGGCGAGAAAGTTCAAAGACAACAACTCGCCGCTTAAAATTGCTATCGTTGTGGATATGTGGCTAACGGGATTTGATGTTCCGTCCCTTGCCACAATGTATGTCTATAAGCCGATGGCCGGTCACAACCTCATGCAGGCTATCGCCCGTGTCAACCGCGTTTTCAAGGACAAGGAAGGCGGCTTGGTTGTTGACTATGTGGGTATCGCTGCCGCTCTGAAACAGGCCATGAATGACTACACAGCGCGGGACAAGAAGAATTACGGCGACACGGATGTCAGCAAGGTTGCATATCCGAAGTTCCTTGAGAAACTGTCCGTGTGCCGTGACCTATTCTATGGTTATAACTACGATAAGTTCATGACCGGAACCGATCTTGATAAGGCGAAGACGATTACAGGTGGCGTAAACTTTATCCTTGGTAAAAGCGTTGCGGAACAAGACCTTCCTGACAAGGAGAAAACACAGAATATCTACATCAAGGAGGCTTTGCTGCTCAAACAGGCACTTTCGCTGTGCGGTAGCTTGGTGGATGAGAAAACACGACTTGAAGCTGCATTCTTTGAATCGCTCCGAACGATGATTGTCCGGCTTCTGTCCGGAGGAACCGGCAAGAAGTTTACCCTCCCGGAAGTGAATGAGCGGATCAATGAGCTGCTGAAACACAGCATCAAGAGCGAGGGCGTAATCAACCTCTTCTCAGATGTGAAGGCGGAGTTCTCGCTGTTTGACCCGAAGTTCCTTGAAGAGATTGCCAATATGAAGGAGAAAAACCTTGCGGTTGAACTCTTGAAAAAGCTGATTGCCGAACAGGTGTCGGTTTACCGACGAACCAATATCGTCAAATCAGAGAAGTTTTCTGAACTTGTTCAGGGTGCAATGAACCGCTACCTGAATGGAATGCTGACGAACGAGGAAGTGATTCAGGAGCTTTTGAAGCTGGCAAAAGAAATCGCTGATGCAAACGCTGAGCACATGATGATCGAACGAGTGAAGCAAAATAAATCCCTTGTTGATGTGATGCTCATTTCAAGAACCTGTCAGGAACACTATATCAACAAGGTGGATTCTTTCATCATCGTTTCCAGCGACTCTGACTACTGGGGACTGATTTCGTCTCTGCAAGATGCCCGTTTTCTTGTCATGATCGAACGGGAGAGCTGCGGGCCAGACTTGAAAAATGCACTTTCAGATGCCGGAATATTCTACTGCTACATAGATGACTTCTATTCAGGGAATACCGAAGACATCAAGCAAGGCGCACTCTTTAAGGTGATGTATCGGTACATCGACAATGCCGTCAGACTCAACATATTTGAGATGTTTGATGAAGCAATACACACAACACGGGTTGAAATGAGTTCAGCAGAAAAACAGCAATTCATTTCTCAATATGTGAAAACGATGCAGATGAGGATCACCGACAGTGGCGATGTGGTCTTGGAGTTCAAACGAAAATAAGCGGAGGTGTAAAATTATGATGGATGAATTATGGCGTGAAGAGGAAAAGAAAACATTAGAGAGTATCGCCAAGCTTACCGAATTGGGAAAAGTCAAATGGGAATGCGTAGAATACAATCCGCTGTGTTTCATGAATGAGGACAAGGTGGATGAAACCTCTGCTTATTTGTGCCAGATGTTTACTCTGACAGCGGAAATCGGTGGGATGCCTTACGAGCTTGAAATAGCCGAATACATTACCGTACCTGACGGGAAGGGCGATATTGCGCTTACCTTAACACGAGATGTCCCTGATGATTTTATGAAGATTGATTCCATACTGTCCAGTGATGTTGATGAATATGAAAACTGTGAGCCGAGCGGGATAGGTAAACGATACAAAAATGATCCTGCCATGCGGCTAACAGAAACCATCGTCCCCGTAGTAATTGAGTCCGAAGCTGTTCAAGACACTTTTGAATGGGCTAGGTTCATCAATGAAAACGGAATTGCAGATGAGATTCTTAATCATCCAGTGGTTCGGCTTGCCGAAAAGCTGTTTAATAAACATCGCCTTCTCGACTACCACCGGATTCTTTTCGACATCCCTTATAGGGAAAAATTGATCTCAGAATAAAGAATAAGCCGCAGTCCCCACAATGGGAACCGCGGCTTATTCAATTCATTGCTGGCTAATTACCAGATTATATGTTTTCTACCACAAGCGTTATGGGATTGATGACACGCACCGGCTTACCCTGCTGTTGCGCATACTGTACGGTTTTCCCTGTGCCACTCGGTTTGCCGTTCCATACTGCAATAATGTAATCAGCCTGGTCCACCATATAACGATTGCGCTTGTGCATACAATCCGGCGTATAACGCTGCTGCAAAAGCGTTTCTTTGTCGCATTTGGAGGCTATATCAAAGTACCGATCCCTGAGAGCCTCGCTCCATTTCTCAGCTTGTGTTTCGCAAGGGATGGCACACTCAAGCGTAATGCCATTATAAGCCGATTTCAAGCCAAGGACGATCTCAGCCGCAAACATATCAACGCCGATTGCCATACCGGTGATAAAGTGCGTAACGCCATTCTCTTCAATCTGCCTGATTATTTCATCTCTGAGCTTCTGCTTGAGTGCAATACATCTTTCGTCTGCCTCATTGAATCCGAACGGGAGGCTCTGGGGTCTGTGGCCGGTAAATGCACATTTCTTTGTCTTCATATCTCATCTCTCCAACTATGTGTTTTAGCGCTATTCTCATTCGCTTATCCACAGTATAGCATGAAGAGATGCAGAAGTCAGTCGAAATACGCGGTAAAAGAAAAACTGCGCCGAATAAGCGCAGTTCAATGGCGAATGTTATTTTTCATTCTCTTTTTCTTGACGGATCAGGAGTTCAACTATTTGGAGAATGCGATTTTGAGCATCAACCGAAAGGGTGCCCAATTCATTCGAGAGCTGTGTTGCCTTATACTCTGTCGTGTGGTCGAGTACATCACAGAAGATGGCATCCGCAGATACCTCAAGAGCGTTAAGCAACAATATCAAATTTTCACAACGGGGAAAAGATGCGCCCCGTTCTAAGGTTGAAATATAGTTTGCAGTGAATCCGGTCTTTTCGGCAAACTCTTCCTGCGTAAGACCGAGGCGTTCGCGGCACTGCTTGATCCGCTTGCCTATTCGTTTATCTATCATGACAACTACCATGCCCTTTTCTATATCGTTCATAGTAATTATATGGACAAGCGGCACAGTTATACAGAAACGCTAATCCACTCTCAATGTATTAGCAGCATAGTGCGGACGAAATTCATGAAAGAATCACAAAAAAGAGCCTCAGCCGACACCCGCAAGGACATCGACCGAGGCTCTTCGCTTTTGATAGAAAATCAACCTTTATTCTGACATTTCAGGCGTTTGGAGCTTAGACAGGAAAACATACGGGGCTACGCTTCATCTCTGCTCAGGGGGCGGGAAATCAGCGATTTTCAACCTTTATCCCGACAGATTTTGGCTTTGTCCTGAGCGCTTGGAAAAGTAATGCGGACAGGCGATGATAACGGCGCGGAAGCTCTGCTTGCAAGGATGAATGCAGCGGCGGCACAGGTCATTGTATTTGCGCCGACCGTCGCTGCCTAAAAAGAAGCTCCATTCGAGCTTCCATTTCTTGCTCCGGCTCATAACTCACGCTCGCTTTTCTTCTCCTTGTGGGGAGAAGGCTTATCCGTCTGCTGGGCGGTTTTGGCAGATTTCAGCCGATCCATGATAGAGGCTTTCCCGCCCTTCTCGCTCGCTTTGTCTTCCTTCGGACCGTTGTTGATGATCCCGTCAATCATGCCGTAGTCATCCTCAAGCGACATTTCAGCGGCTTTGAGTGGATTTTGCTTTTCCAGCTCGGCCACCCAATCCGCTTTCTCCACACCGAAGATACCGCCTTTGGCGGCGTGTTCCTTGATCTCGTTAGCGTCCAGAACCAGCCCCTCGGTATCGTCGCCGTACAACCGGTAAATCTGGCACGACTTCATGACCTCAGCCGCAGCCTCTTCCCGCATGGGCAGCATCCCGCCCCATTTGTAGCCGTACTGCTTCATATCCTCGATGCTGATGCTGTCATCCGGCATCTTCTCGACCGGCATGACCTCCTGACGGAGCAGATTGACTGCGGTTTCATCGAAGCCGTCATAGATATGGGACAGCACCAGCTCGCCGCGCTCATCGACAATGATACAGGAGGCATCGTCCCCAAAGGTGTCGTGCTCCATCAGCCAGAAGGTGTGACCGTCGATCTCTTTATGGTCAATCGTGTGCCATGTGCCGATATGACCATCCACCGCCATGCCGGAGGTGTTTTCATTGACAATGGAGCTTTTCTCTTCAAGATCTGTCTGTTTCTGCTGTTCTTCGGAAATCATCTGGATAGCAACAATCCTGTCTCCGATTTTGGCAAACTGCTCCGGCATTTTGAACTCCGTCACAAACTGTCGCAACAGATCCGGCGAAAGCGAGCCGAAGCTGTCATCCGTCAGCCCTGTGACAAGGAAGGTCCCGGCAACAATATCATAGATTTCACCGTTGTCATCCCGCAGGGCGCGGTTGAGAGGCAAACCGTTCATCTTGCCTTCTCCGTTGCAGACAATAGCAACCGGCTCTTCAAAGGGATAGACCGCCTCAATGTCCCCGCCAACCTCATGCTGTAAGGACTCAAGGCTGGAAGGGATTTCTTTCACATAGGGCTTCTTGTCCGGCTCAACCACCAGCACAGTGATCGTGCTTGGCTGCTCCAATTCCTCGCCGCTTCCGGTGACACGGTACTCATCGGGAATATCCTCAAGCGTACCGTCAAAGTAGCGGTTCCAGCTATCGCCGGTAGGTCGGATGTACCCGGCGTCGGTCAGCGTGCCGCCTTCATTGATTGCACAGTCTTCACCGTACCGCTCAAAGTCGATGTAGTCCACAAAGCTGCCGAACTTGTTGTCGATGTTGTAGCCACCCTCAAAGAAGTAGTAACGACCGAGATCGTCATAGTCCTTGATGTCGGGGATAAAATCATAGTTGTCGAGATTGTAGGTCAGGTTGATCAGATCGTCGAGGTCATTCACTTCATCGCAGCCGCTATCCATGATTGCCACGAAATGCTCAAGCTCAGAGCGGGACATCTCATCCAGCCGCGCGGCGAGGTAGTTGAGCTTATCGAGGTTTTCGTATTCGCCAAGGAGATTGCTGACTCCATGAATGGAGCAGTCATAATCCGTGATAAACCATTCCTCATAAACCTGACCAAACTCGCCCTTTGAGCCGATGCCGATCCGCTCGAAGACCTCCTTCATTTCCTCTTCGGTGGTCGGAAAATGAACCCATTCACCGACAAGCTCGCCTTCGTTGTACTTGCCGAGATTGGTCACGAAGGCTTCAAAACTGCCATCCAACACGGGCATAGGCATCCTCCTTTCAATCGTCCATCATACTGTCCGGCGCGATGTAGAGCTGGGCAAACGCCTCGTCGGTGATACCCTCAAGCTTCCGAACGGTATGAAAAAGCAGCTCCGCCATCTCGTCGTCCAGCTCGTTGATGGGCAGCGACTTCATTTCAGCAATCAGCCTCTTGCGGCTGGAAGTGTCGAAGCAACACATCAGATTTGTCTCTTCCACGGTAAAAAACATAATCACATCTCCATTTCTTTTGATTTCGGTTTCTTTGTTTGCTCAGGCTTTTTAGCACCTTTGTCCGGCGCAGTCTGGGCGTGTTCTTTGAGCTTTGCGAGGACAGAAGTCTTCTTCTGAGAGGGATGCTCTCTGCGATCCATTGCTTTCCAGAGGCTTTCAGCCGGAGCGTCCTCCACATAGGAACGGACAATAGACAGCCGCTCATGGAATGGAACGGATTCTTCCTGTCCGTGATGTCAGTCAGGCTAACTTCTTCATTTGGAAAATCCACTTTGTCAACGCGAACGGTTTTGCCGTCCATATCCATCACCATGCCAACAGGGATATAGTCCTCAGCGATAAGGTGTTTGACGGTTTCCTGTCTGCCGTCTTCACCGGGCTGCGTAACAAGGACATCGTTGCCTTGTCCCCACAGAGCCTTTGCCTTGGCAACCCACTGATCTTCGAAAGCCGGTCACGGCTACCTGTCCGCCGCCTTCCAGCTCTTTCATCAGGAGCTTTGTGCCGAGCGCGGGCGCTGCCTTCTTCGCATCTTCACCGTAAATCTCGAAGTAACTGTTCTGGGCAAAGCAGACAATCGCTTCGGGATGGGCTTCCTTGACGGCATTGTAGGCGGTCTGCGCTTCAAGGGGCAATATGCCCAGCTTTTCTATCACGCCATGCTGGACGGCAAGCTTGTGAATGTGATCCTCAATACTGCCGGTTTTCGCATGGTAGCTCGTTTTGAAGCGCTCACGGCGGAGAATCATGTCAAGCTCAACCGCATTCTCAGGCAGATAGCTCACCGACACGACCTCGCCGTGCTTTTCTTCCAGCGGGATCGCTTCGCGCCGGTAGCTGCGGAAAGGCAGATAAAAGGTGGCATCGTCCTTAAAGGTGACTGCCACTGTCTCAACCGGAACGGTGAGCTTTTGCATCCGCTCCACATGGGCGGCATAGTCCAGCTCAATGAGGTTGCCTTTGACGATATCGCCCTCTACGCCTTTGATCTCAACTGCGTAGGCAAGGATGGGATCACGGGTTTGCTCATGGTAAAACTCCCACACTTTGTTTTCGTAGGAATCCTCCACATAGACTTCACGCTCAGGCAGGAGGTAAGTGCCGTTCGGACGGGACATCCAGAGAAGGTGCTTGTCCTCGGGAGATTGGGAACCGGCAAGGCTGTGAAGCAACCCGGCGTCCAGCTCAAAGTCCTCTTTGTAGTTTTGGGTGTGTATGTCCATAATCCGGCGAAGGGCATCCACAAGATCGATGTTTTCAAACTTCATAGGCATCACTCCAAACCGACATCGTGGGACTTCTGCTTAACCGGCGTTTTCCGCTCAGGCTGGCTCTTTGCCGCAGCACGGAGCTGTTCCCGGATAGAAGGTTTTTCCCGCGCTGCTTCCTGAGTCTTCTCTTTGCCGATGTATTCAAGCATCGGTGTCAGCTCGCGGTAGCAGCCCTGTACCTTCTTCGCAGAATGGCGGCGGTGGATAGCGAACATCAGCTCGCCCTCCCGGGTAACGGTGTTGCCCTCAATCCTGACCTTGTACTCCATCATCACCTTAAAGGACTGATTGGACGAACGGTAGGTAGACAGCATCCCGTCGTTGCGACCGGAGATCTGCGCTTTGAGCGTGTCCATGACAGCTTCCTTGATTTTCTTTTCCTCCGGTGTGAGGCGATGCTTCACCGGTACCGCCTGTTCCGGCTCTTTGGGAGCCGGAGCTTCGGGAGCCTTCTCCGGCACAGCCGGTTTGCTCTGCTCAGCCGGTGCCTGTTCCTGAGTTCTGCTGATGGCAGTCTGCCGGACAAACTCTTCGGTGAAAAGGCTGACCAGCCCCGGATTTACACTGTCAATAATGAGTTGAGTTGCATGATCCGGGCTGCCATCCATGCCCTTTGCCCATTCCTTGCAGTCTGGGGAAATGCGCCCGTCATGGTCTTTCTGCTGGATGGTTTGTGCGAGGACATAGGCGACGCGCTCAGGCGAGAATTTCTCAAGGATGCTCTTAACGGCGGACTCCGCCGCAAGTCGGTTGTTGCCGTAGTAGTCGTTGATGGTCTGCTCAATCGCCTCTTTACCGTCCATGTTGGCTTGCATCGAGGTGCGGTAAGCATCCAGCTCACCGGCTTCAAAGGCATACATCGCAGCTTCTCGGTAAACCGGAATCGCCGCATCCCGCAGCGGCGTAGGGGCTTCCTGTTCCTTCACGGCAAGCCGCTCTTTGAGCTTTTCATCAATACCGGTGATCATCTCAGCCGCCGTTTTGCGGATGGTTTCCAGCGAGCCTTTCAGCTCCTTTGTCTCCTTGTCGGAGGACCAACCGGCGATATAGCCGAAAGAATAATCAGAGGTTTCAATGCCGTACCGCTGGCAGACGGTATAGGCGACGCTTTCTGCCTCGACCTCCTTAGTGCGCCGGTCTTTCTTGTCTTCGGGAGCGACCTTTTCGCCCGGAGTGACGGCATGGAGCTTGGCATGGGCAATCTCATGGATCGCCGTCTTGATGGTCTGGATTTCGCTCATGCCCCTCCTGAATGGCAATGCGGTTTTCTACATGAGAGAAGTAGCCTTTTGCGCCATCGGGGATGTTTTCAAAGGCAATGGGGGCCGGAGACAGCTCTTTGAGAGCATCAAAAAAGGCGGCGTAGTTTTCCACGCTGCCTGTCAGCTCGTCTACGGCAATATCGGGCAGCGCTGTGCCGTCCGTCTGGGACACATCGAAGACGCTCACCACCTTGAAGGCGGGGCGGGTCACTTCAACCGTCTCAGTGACCGGCTTGCCGTCCTTGTCGAGAACGGGCTTCTGCGTTGCCGGGTCGTGTTTTTTCTTCCTGCTCTTCCTGCACCTTGTCGAGGGCTGCAGGGGCAAGCGTTGCATTGAATGCCCGTTTTCAGATACCTTTTCATCAAACATGGCGGTCGAAGACTTTGGGCGCTGTTTTCAGCCATTTCTAACCTGCCATGCCGGTGAACCGGCGATCAGACAGCGTGGCATCCGGCAAATTTCTGCATGGCGATGAGAATGCGTTCGGGCAGAACCAACAATTGTTAAACGAGTAGTTGTATCCGCTTCCGTCATGCCAACTTTTGATGACATCGTTTTCAATGCAATACCTACATTTGAAGCGTTCGGAGGATTCAAACGCGCACTTTCCCGGCCAGACCTCGAATCAGAGTCCCTGTTCCAGCTTCGCAGATCGGAATTTGCATTTCAACGAACCGGACTTGCTGGGCGTTTCTGATTTTCGAACATCACCTCACTGTAAATGACCTCATCCAACGGCTCGTTTTTCTCCGCAGCAAGAAGAATTGTTTCCATCTTGAAGCATGACATATCGCGGGCGCTTCGGTCCGCCTGTGTCATCCAGACGGATCACCGCATCATAGAGCTGCGGGCGTTTCGGCGTATAAAGTCCGGTTACTCTGCACCACCCCTTGTCCAGCAGCTCGGCGGCGATTTTCTTGGTCAGCTTCTTTTTCTTGCTCGTAAAGAACTTGTCCTCCCACATACAGAAGGAGCATTCCTTGTTCGAGCAGTAGTAGTTGCCCTTGCCTACATAGACCGGCGATCCGCAGCGCGGACATTTGCCGATGGACTCTCTGCCGGTATCGAAGCGGTTTGCCTCGGTGTCAGAGAGGAATGGATAGGCTTTGACCAGCTCGGAGGTCATCCCCACAATGCCGGAAAGAAACTTGTCCGCATCCGCATTGCCGCGCTCAATCTGCATCAGAGTATTTTCCCATTCTGCCGTCATGGTAGGCGAAGTGATCTGTTCTGGCAGGACGCATACAAGGTTGTTGCCGTCCTTTGTAGGCACGAGAGATTTGCCCTTGCGCTCAACGAAGCCGCCTTTGACCAGCTTTTCGATGATACCGGCGCGGGTGGCGGGAGTGCCAAGCCCTTTCTTTTCGGTATCATCGTCGAACTCAGCGTTTCCCGCAGTTTCCATTGCCGACAGAAGGGAGTCTTCGGTGTAGGACTTCGGCGGGGATGTGTAATGTTCGGTGACGCTGGAATCGACAGAAGAGAGAATATCCTTCTCATTCAGAGAAGGCAGCGAGCGTTCCGTCTCGTCCTTTTCCTTGCTCTTGAGCGTTTCCTTGAAGCAGCGCTCAACCGACTTCCATCCATCCTGTACGACCGTTTTGCCTTTTGCCTTGAACTCGAACCCCTCACAGGAGAGTGTGACCGAAGTCTCATCATAGATGTGCTTCTCTCCGGTGGAAGACAGAAGGCGCATGGCAACGAGACGGATGAGCTTCTGCTCTGATTCCGGTAGCTCAGAAATGTCCTGCTTTTCAAGCTGGACAGTGGGGATAATGGCATGATGGTCAGTGACCTTGGCGTTGTTGGTAATTCGCCCGATGTCCGGCTCATGGGTAATGCGCTGGAAGAGCGGCAGCTTGCGGGAGACAATGCCGATCACCTGACGGGCGGTGCTCTCCATATCCTCAGTGATGAACTGACTGTCCGTTCGGGGATAGGTAAGCAGCTTTTTCTCATAGAGGGACTGCACCAGATCGAGCGTCTGCTGGGCGGTAAAGCCATAGTAGCGGTTGGCTTCCCGCTGCAAGGTGGTAAGATCATAGAGCCTCGGCGGGTTGACCGTCTTTGTCTCCTTCTTAAGAGAAGAAACGACGGCTTGCTTTTTGTCGCAAGCCGCCGCAATCGCCTTCGCCTCATCTTCTGTTTTGACCATTCTCCAATTCCGCCGTCAAGTTGTCTTTGCTGATATGGACATTGAAGTATTTCTCCTTGTGGAAAGTGGAGATTTTGCCTTCTCGCTCCACCAGCATTGCCAGCGTAGGCGTTTGGACGCGCCCGACCACCAGCTTCTTATGATAGAGCGTCGAGAACAGCCTTGTACCGTTGATCCCGACAATCCAATCTGCCTTGGAACGGGCAAGCGCGGCTTCGTAGAGCCGGTCATACTCGCCGCTGCTTCGCAGATGGGCAAAGCCCTCCCGGATCGCGTTGTCTTCCAACGAGCTGATCCACAGGCGCTTGAAAGGCTTCGTGCAACCGGCTTTCTTGTAGACCAACCGAAAAATCAACTCGCCCTCGCGCCCCGCATCGGTGGCGCAGACAAGCTCGGTCACACGCTTATCGAGCATAAGGTCACGCAACACCTTGAACTGCTTCTGCTTGTCCTTCGGAACTTCAAACAGCCATTCATCCGGGACGATGGGGAGATCGCTGTACCGCCATTTGGCAAAGCGCTCATCGTAGGAGCTTGCGTCCGCAAGCCCCACAAGATGACCAACGCACCATGAGACAATGTAGTTGTTTCCTTCGAGATAGCCGTCCTTACGGGAGGAAGCGCCCAGCACCTTCCCGATAGCGGCTCCAACACTCGGTTTTTCCGCAATCACTAAGATCAAATCGTTTCCTCCGTTTCTTTGGTTTCGTCCCCGTCATCCTCATCGTCTGCAATGACAGGCTCTTCATCCTCGTTGATATACGGCTATTCCTCGTAGCCTTCATCGTCAAAGAAGTCCATATCCTCGTCCTTCTGCTTCTTACCGCGCACAAACTTGAAGTAGTAATACGCACCACCGCCGATGCCGACCAGCGCGATGATGCCGATGATCAGGGCAATGTTCGGGGAAGCGTTTTCCGGCTCTTCGGGACGCTTCGGCTTCCGCGTCCTCGACCGGCTCTTCCGGCTCAGGTACAGCGCCGGTACACTCGCTCATGTTTGTTTTGCAGACAGGGCATTCCGTATTGACAGCTCCGGCTTCGCAGCGGGTATCGCAGTTACAGGTAGTAAGCGAAGATGCCGTTTCCTCATCCAACAGGGCAAGCAGATCGCTTTCGTCCACCATGTTGAGGAAATAGGTCTGGTACTGTTCCTCTTCCTCGTTGATGGGCGCATCATAATCGATCACAACATAGAAGGTGTTGCCGGTCTTGGTCTGTACTGTGATGAACTGCTTATTCGTCGCCTTGTCATAGAGCAGATCGCGGGTATAAGCGTTGCCTTCACCGTCAATCGGCTCGCCCTCATACGGTTCAGGCTCTTCGGGTGCTGCGGTTTCCGGTGTTGCCTCGGGCTGGGTCGCCTCCGTGACCGGAAGCTCCTGCTCGGTATCATCCGCATAGGCGAATGCGGGTACAGTGAACGAGATACAAAGCGCGAAGCACAGTGCAAGTGCCGCCAGAGTGCGGATTCCTTTTCTCTTAGTCATTGTCCGTCACCTCCTGCTGGGTAGTGGTAGGCTTTTCCGCCTTGCTGTCCTTCATCGCGGCAAGGAATGCCATAATCTGATCCTTGTCCATGACCATTGCACGGACGGTGTTGACGATTTCAAGGTTTTCCAGCTCGGTTTTCTTGTCGTACAGCTCCTTGAGCTGCCCCTGCAGGTCCTCGACCTTCTTCTCGGTTTTGGCGATTTCCGCGCAAACCTTCTGATATTTCGGGTTCATTAAAACGCTCCTTTCAGTTAATAGTTGGGTCTTCCAAAGGCGTAAAAGTGAGACTGCCAGTAGGAAGTGTTGATGGATGTGTACTGGATGGGATCGCCGCAGTGCAACATCACATTGTCGCCCACATAGATGCCCACATGGGACACGCCCGGTGTGTCGTATGTGCCGACAAAAAGACAAGATCCCCCGGCTTCACATCGGCGCTGGAAACCGGCGAACAGACATTGTAAAGCCCCTGCGCACCCAGCCGCCCGGTGTTGACAAGTCCGCTGTTTGTGAGAACATAACTGACGAATCCCGAACAGTCAAAGGAAGTGGACGGATTTGAGCCGCCCCAAACATACGGGTAGCCGAGATATTTTTCTGCCTCTGCGATGAGAGTTGCGAACTTCTCGTCCGTCAGATACTCCGCATTGACCGTGTAGTCATCGGCTGGGTTTTCAATGTACTTGTCCACATAGCCGGAGCCGGGGAACAAATCCTCGCGGTTGCCCAGCGTTGACATATAGGCTGAGTACATGGAGAGCTGGTCTTCATTCATGATGTAGACCGGCAAATGGGAGAGGTCAAAGTTTTCCAGCGTAACGGTACAGATGTAGTAGTTGTATGGGACTTCGACCTCATAAGTGTAAGTTTCCGTGCTGGTCTCGCCGGTTTCGGGATCGGTGACAGTCGTTGTCCCCGTCCGGGTCTCGGTCCGGTAACGCACCTCAACCTCCACATCCTCAGTGAGGATGTATTGCCGGTCAAAGAGCGTTTGAAGAAGCCCCTGAACTTCGTCCAGTGTGAACTCTCCCTCATTGAAGGCGGATAGAATGGAGATCAGCACATAGGGATCGTGCTCAATCGCGTCAAGGTCAAAGTGGTACTCGTCGTAGTCGTGTGTTCTCTCGTAGTTATCCAGATACGATTGCAGCTCCGCCTCCATCTGACAATACTGCGCCTCCGCGCCGGTCATGGCATCGTCCTCACTGAGGTAGGAAGTGGCGATGACAGACGAGGTAGTAGAGGTGAACATTGCTGTGCAGGAGCTAATCCCGGCGGACAACAGAATCAGGATCATCAAGCCAGCTCCCAGCCAAGCAAAGACCTTTTTGTTCTTGGAGATAAAGTCCTTGACCTTATCCGACGCTTTCTCCCGGACGGTTTTACCGGTAGACTTGGTAGCGGTGGAGGCTGTCTGCGCCCCGGCCTTGCGAGCGCTGCGGCGTATTCCTTCTTGATGTGCTGCTTCTGGTAATGCTTGTTCATGTTGGCGCGGGAGGTCTTCATCTCAGGATTTTCGGCGACCGTCTTCTCAAAATGGAGCTTCCGGTCAGCGGCCTCGGCCTTTTGTTCCAGCTTGGACACCTTCTCGAAGGGCTTGTTCGCGCTTCGTTCCTTGTGGTGCTGGTAGTGGCGGACAACAGACTCTGCGGCAATCTCTGTTTATGGGCAGCTTCCACGCCAGAGTTTTCCTGCTCCACCTCATGGATTTTGCCGTGGATGCCGGAGGCAAGGGTATCGCCGACCTTGCGGACGGTCTTATCTGCCTCAAACTGCAATTTGCTTTGCCCTTTGGGAACTTTCAGCTCGTCTTCAAAGTAGAGGCGGGTTTTGCCTTTGCCGGTTCCCTCGTCAAAGACGCGCTCTTTTTCAGAACCTTCTTGGTGGGGAGTTTTCACGGGCGGCATCCAGACGCTCATGCGCCTTTTGGGACTTGCGCTCCAACCGCTCAATCCGTCGGGAAGCTGGGGCATCGCCGCCAAAGTCCGGCATCTCTGCGGAGGTTTCAGCCGCCCGTTCCAGAACGGCCTCACTCGTCAATCTGCCTTTCGGCACGAGGTCTGCTGACCTTACCGGTAACAGCGGTATCGGCAAATGCTTTTCCGTAGTCAACGGAATGGGTGCGGTATGTCTCAGAGTGCAGAGTGTGAGATGTGGGATCATCGCTGACAGGTAGATCGCCCGGATTGTACTCTTGCGCCGCATCTGCGGACTGTGTTTCGGCTTGAGCCTGACTCACTGCGTCTTCTAGCTCATCAGGACGAAGCTGCCGCCGCTTATTGACCTCTTCGGCAATATCGCCGGTTTCCGTGTCATGGGGCGCGACAAGCTGGGCGTCCTCAAGCCGTTTTGACACTTTTTCTGAGGTGCCTTCGGTGAGGTTTTCTTCCACAGCGCCGTCTCTGGTCATCCGCAGGACAACCCGGTCTTTTGGCTTCAATTCATCATGAGGCATCAAATTTCACCTCCAATCCGCGCCTCGGCAAGTTCTTTATATTCAGGATTTAACTCGATCCCGACATAGTGACGGTCAAGCTGCTTTGCGACCATGCCGGTTGTGCCGCTTCCCATGAAGGGATCAAGGACAACGCCGTCTTTCGGGCATCCGGCAAGCAGACAGGTTTCAACCAGTTTAGGCGGGTATGCGGCATAGTGACCGCCTTTGAAGGGGACGGTGTTGATAATCCAGACATCCCGCTTGTTGCGCAGCGGGTTTATCATGCCATCGGTGATCTCGCCATGTTCCCGGCAAAGATTGATGGTTTGCTGCTTTGCCTGTCCGGGGATAGGTTCCCCGTATTTGTTGCTTCCCTTGACCCCACGCTTGAGCCTGCTCGCTGTTCCGGGAGCAATCGGCTCGAAATGGCCTTGTAGTCAAAGAAATACTTCCGTGACTTTGAGAACAGGAAGATGTGTTCATAGCAGCGGGCGCAGCGGTCTTTGACACTCTCCGGCATCGGGTTTTCTTTCATCCAGATAATGTCATTGCGCAAATACCAGCCGGAGTCGCGGAGCGAAAAGGCCAGCATCCACGGATGCCGATCATGTCCTTTGGGCTTGCAGTCCTTAACCTTGTAGTTAAGAGCCACAGCCTGACCATTTCTGCCCTTTGGGATTTTTTGCGTCCACATAGCCGCCCTGATTGCCTTTCCCGGCATAGGTGTCGGAGATGTTAAGCCAGAGCGTCCCATCTGAGCGCAGTACGCGCCTGACTTCGGCGAACACTTCCGTCAGGCGCGAGATGTATTCCTTTGGCGTTGCCTCTCTGCCGATCTGCCCGTCCACACCGTAATCACGCAGCGCGTAATACGGCGGGGAGGTGATGCAGCAATGGACGCTTTCATCGGGCAGCGTTTTGAGGACTTCGAGACAATCGCCGGTGTAAATGTGATCAAGCTGTATGGGGACTACCTCCTTCCTGTGAGAATGGATGTGCAATTAGTCAGAGAAATACTCGTCCGGCTCGTAGCCCTCGTCATCGTCCAGCTCATTCTCCCAGCGGTCAATGATGGATTCGGCCTCCCTTTGCTGCCTTGCGGTAGACAGAGAGGCGGTTGCGCTCATAGGCCGCATAAGCGGGGATGAACTTGCCAAACTCCTGAATGGTGCGGACATCCTTGATGCGCATATCCGATACCATGTCGATCAGCTCTGCCATCGTCAGCAGATCCTCAATCATGCTGTCGTACTTCTCCTTGGGGATGGTGACGAAATCGTCCTCATCCTCACCGTCTTCATCCGCATCAAATGCAGAAGGCATACCGGTCACACGGTAGATGTGTTCTTTCTCCTGAATGGAGTCGAGAATATCGCCGATGACCTCCGTCGCCTCATTGGCGCACTCGGCGATTTCCTCGCGGACATGGAGGTAAGCGCGGTGGTGCTTTTTCAGCTCGTCCTCCTTGCGGATCAGGTTGACCAGCTCCACGGTCAGCCCCATCAGGCCGAAGAAGCTGTCCATGCCTTCCTTGACCTCGCGGAAGCTCATCTCAACCGGCGTATCGCCGAAAATCTCGGTCATATCGTCAACGGTGATCTCAAAGTTCTCATTCATATTCTTTTTCATAAAGGTAGTCCTCCTTAATTCTGCAAGGTTTCTTCGGGTTTGGTGGTCATGTAACGATAGAGCATCGTGTCCTTCGGGAAGTCATCCTTGAAGGGGACGATGGTCGAGCCGTAGAAGATCAAGCCTTCACCGGCGTTGGAATTGGTGATGTAGTTCTGCTGGCTGGGCGAGATGTTCAGTGCCTTTCGAGAGAATCTGCCGGTCGCCGGATGCCTGGTTCAGAAGGTAAACGAAGTCGGGGTTCTCAAAGATGTTCTCAATCTCACGGAAGCCAGCAAATCCTTGACATTCTGCGTGATCCCGGTGGGAATCCCGCCCCATTTTCTGAACCGCTTCCAGATTTCGACGGAATAGGCGGCTGTCTGTTCTTCCTTGAGCAGAAGGTGGAACTCGTCCATGTAGTAGCGCGTCGCTTTGTGCTGGGCGCGGTTGATGGTCACACGGTTCCAGACCTGATCCTGCACAATGAGCATCCCAAGCTTTTGAGCTGCTTTCCGAGCTGCTTGATGTCATAGCAGACGAAGCGATTATTCACATCCACATTCGTCCGGTGATTGAAGACATTCAGCGAGCCATGCACATAGATTTCAAGGTCACAATCACACATGGAGAGGATGTCGACTTTGCTGTCAGCGGGTTTTCCTCTTCCGAGTAGTTCACATTGATGTCCAGCGGATTGATGGTCGGTGCCACCGGCGAGATGCGGATGACCTGACCGCCGAGCTTCTGCACAAGGGGGATAATACTCGCTCGGGATCGCAGACGATGATGTCATCTTCTGTGATGAGGAAGTCATTTCCCGCTTCGCCGAAAAAGTTTTGCCGGAGCCGGGGTGTGAGGATCAGACCGTTCGGGTTTTTGAGCTGTTTGCGGATGATCATGTTGTTGGAGACATTCAGCCGTCGAACAGCGCCTCGCCGTTCTTGAAAGCCCGCGCTCAATCTCGATCTGATTCAGGCCAATCGGAAGAGAGGACATCAGCCCTTCTTCCTGCTGGAAGTCCAGCCGCTTGAGCGCACAGTTGTATTTCTGGGCAATGGAAGCCGTCTGGAAGATGGCGTTTTCGAGCTTTCTGGCGGGAGGCAGCGGTATTCATGATGAGGATGGTCACAAGGAACATTCTCTCGTTGCGCGTCTGAAGGTCCTGCAACAGGCGCTTGGCCTCACTGCCGTAGGTGGCAAGGTCGGACGGGATAATTTCCATGTCATATCCGCTTCTCACGGCCTTTTTCTGCTCTTCAATTTTCATCTTGTCGAGGTCGGTAATCTTCATCTTGATGCTCTTGATAGCTTTCGCCGGATCAATCTTGCGGATATGAAGATTGACCGTGATGTTGCTGTCCATGTCGAGGAAGTCAGCCAGCATCCGGTCATTGAGTTCCGGCGCGAGGATTTGAAGGAAGCTCACTGCGCCGATGGCCTTGCCCATCTTGAAGCACTTGCCTTCGCGGAAATCGAAGGAAGTGGGCGCGATGAAGTCCTTGCTGCTGAGTCCCGTCCGGGCTACCATGTCAAAGGAGAAGCGGAACGGCTCGTTCGAGTCCATGTTGAACACATCATGGAGCACTTTCAGCCGTTCGTAGCCGGACAGCGGCTCGGTCTTCACACCGAGGGTTTTGAAATTGTTGAGGCTGTCCGTCTCAATCCGATCCAGCTTGGCCTTCGCCATGCGCAGGAGTCGGCCTCAATCCCAAAGGTGATGTACTTGCGCTTGATGAGGCCGTTGTTGCCCTTCGTGAGCTGGTTTTGCAGCATCTCGGAATACTCGCTGCGGATGTCGTTGAACTCGTCATCCTGCTCCGGGATGTTGATCTGCTTCTTGAACTCGCTGATGCTCGTCCTCTGGTTGATAAAGGAGAACTGGACAAAAATCGAGCTGTCAAAGTAGTTCAAAAAGTCGCACCAGTTCTCAAAGATAGCCGTTTTGTCCTCGTTCTGGGCGAGCTGGTAGTTGATGTCGTTGAAACGGATAGTCTTTGTGTAGAGGCGGCTGTTGACCTTGCAGATGCCGTCGCGGCACATCTCCACATAGGGGATAGTCTGCTGCGCCGACTGACGGACTTTCTTTGTCTTCTTGGCCTTTTTTCTTCTGCAGGACCAGCTTCTTCTTTTCCTCAGCGGAGAGAAGATCGCCGTACACCTTGCCGTTTTTGGTAAGCCGCTTAGGTTCTGCGGCCTTTTTCGTGCTGCTGTGCAATCTGCAATTCCTCCTTCTCTTTGATTTCCTGCTGGATCGCAGCGTATAGGTTGTTCGTGCGGTATGGTCGCACTTTATCCCTCAAAACATGGACTTGATCACATGACCGAGGATTTTTTTCAGCCGGTTGCCCGTCCTTCTCATAGAGAGCGAAGAAGATAAACGGGAGCATGATGACCACCATCAGCATTGCCGAGGTGGAGATGCCGAGGCTGGGCTTGGTTAGGAAGAAGATCAGGGAACACCTGCCGCAGCCAGCGCAAAGCAGATGAGCTGCCGCTTTGTCAGGGTTGAACATGACCTTCGTCTTGACACGATTCAGATCCTTCGGAACCGGTACAAACGCCATTGGGAACCTCCTTTCCAAGAGTGATGCTGCATTCGACCTCATTGCCCCATACATCCCAGCCTTCGGGGACTGGCGGGCGAAAAGTTCGATACGCGGGACATCGCCCATGAGCTGGACGATGCGGTTTCGGGCTTCCTCCGGTTTCTTGGAGTGCTCTTCAATGTGGCTCATGATGACCTGATGCACACCAGGGCTTGCCCGTTTGGGATGGCCTTTCGTTGCAAGGATGCAGAGTTCAGCGTTTGCCCGTGTCCAGTACCCCATGCCCCCAAAAGAGACTGTCGGACACCGGTTCTGCTTGATCAGACAAAAGCCGTCGTTTTGTATTCAAATCCCCATGCTTCAAGGACTTGGAACGCCTCCTGCATACAGGGGAAGGTAATCCCACATGAGAAGAGCGCACAGTCTTTTGCTGCAAGCTCTCCAACAGGCAGAGCCTTGATGTCTTCAAGGCTCATGGTCGGGTAATGGCTTTCCGCTGAGCGGCCAAGCCCCTTCTTTGAGTAGACCTTGTACCGCCACGGAGGGTCGGCGTAGATCACGGAGTATTTCTTCAAGTTGACCCTCCTTTCAGTGGGCATTGAATAGTGACTTTGCAAGCGAACCTGTCTTGAACAGGGAGAAGCAAAGAATGACCGTATAAGCTGCCACCGAGAATAGCGCCGAGTGGATATTGGCTGCGATGATCATGTTGTTGATGAGCACGGGCATAGATCGCAACGCACACCATGATGAGGAAGCCTTGGAATGCCAGCGCGAACAGCCCTTTGAGGTAGTTCGTGCCGATGCTGCCCCATTCGCGGTTGCTCATCGTCGCAATGGGAATGGGCGCGATGCTCACGGTGCAATAAATCAATCATACGGCCATAGAGAATGACCGTGATGAGAATGGACATGATCTTGAGGCACAGGCTGATCAGCAGCGTCTCTATGGACAGGCCAAGCAGTTCGCCAATACCCATCGTTTCCATGCTGGCGCGCATTTGTTCAAGAGTGGATTCGATGTCGATGTTCGTGTCGCCGCTTTTATGACACCGGCTGCACTCGGCTACGACATTCTGACCGATGTCGAAGACCGCCATCACAATGTCAAACGATTGGTGGTAGATCGCCACAGCCGCCTTGGAAGAACCACTTGAAGAACATCCATGTCCATGTCATGCAAGTTGTTTTTCCTCGGTGATCATGGAGATCAGCCTGTAACATTGATCCATGGTGATGATGATCGATGGGACTTTTCGGATAGTTGATCATTTATATGCTGCTATCCCATGAAGAGGGCGTTTTTGCCTACCTCAGCAGCTATCGTCCCACCTTTGTCGTTGACATGATGAACATATTGGTCATGTTGACTTTCATCCATTCAGAAGCTCTTTATGGCTTCCCTCGATTTTTTCAAGGATAACCTAATATTTCACCACCTTCGGTTATGCTGGGGTTGCCGGATCAGAACAGGCCAGACAGGAGCGGATTTTACCACACCACCACCGGCCATCAACCGCTTGATCGTGCACTGGATTGTCATTTACCTCTCCATGAGGCTTGAACATATTATGGTCATGCCAAGGGCGACAACGAGGGTCTGCAAAACGGTAACTGCCTGATTGATAAATTCCATAAATGACCTCCTTATGTTGGAAATTGATTAAAAATGAAGGGAGAGCGCGGCATTTCGCGCCCGCCCCATGTGGGCACGCGAACCGGTTATCAGAACAAACCGGACACCGGGGGGGATGAGGGTCGTGCCGATGAGTACCACGCCGCCACCGGCCATCAACTGCGATGCCCTGGGACTTGGCACCGGGTTGTCATTACCCGTACCCCTCCATGAGGTTCCGAGACCTGCGCCGAGAGCGATAACGAAGCGTCTGAAAGATTGCGTGACAGCTGATTGATCAGCCCAAGATTTCCTCCTTGAATCGATGAAAGTTGAGTGTATTTTGAAAATGCGACGCCAAAAAAAAGCAATCGCTGTTCTGCTTTAGAGGCCATCAGGCTTACCACTGCGCAATGCAGCGACGGGAATATCCGCGAATAGCCCATATCATGAGAGGTCGAATGTGTCGCCAGGCTTGACTACCAGCTTGTGAGAACGGTATTTCTCGATGTCAAAGGCGTTGCGCTTATCGTAGTCGACAGCTGCCGGTACTTTTGGATGCTTCGTGATGTCGTATTTGTTACTGAGAAAAGGTCTCACGCCTCTAAGCTGTAAAAATACATTTGTCCATGACGTCCATCCTGACATCGGTTTTCGTCTTCTGATAGTTCTCGACATGAGTTGGAACGGGTTGCCGGTGTTGTCTGATAGTTGCCCAGCACCTCGCTGATTTCCTTGAGGTCGATTTTTCTTTTGGTTGCAGTCGGTTTTCGTGATGGTGTTATATAGGTTTCGATTGGACTGAAATTGATGGTGTTCAGCGACTTGATGACGTAGCCTCCCTTTTCAAGCATTTTGCCGCACTCCACCAGCACCGTTCCTTTCGGGTCGGTGACAACGTATGAACTGTGCATCTGCATCAGGTTCGGCTTCACGAAAAAGCGCGTCTTGCCTGAGCCGGAACCGCCGATGACAAGGATGTTCTTGTTGCGGGCGTATTTCGGCTGCTTTGGACGGCTGTTCATGGTCAAGAACTCCGTCTGCGTCAAGATGACGTTGTTCGAGAACTCTGGGTCCATGTACGGCTTGATGTCCTCCGCCTTGCCCCAGCGGGCAGATCCGTATTCTTCGCCCTGCCGGAACTTCTTGCGGTTCTTGCCCTTGACGTAGACCGCCAGCTTGAGTAGCGCACCGGCAATCAGACCGATGAGCAGATCGACGGGATGAAAGCTGGGAAGCGGATTTGCAAAGGCAGTGCCGAACACGGCAAAGCCGTTTGTCAGCTTGTCGATGAACTCCGTGCCGGGTGCAAGTCGGAACACGGCGGCAATCTTATCCGCAAAGTAGAAGGCGAAGACATACGGAAGGTTCATAAGAACGAGCTTCTTCACATCGGGTTTGTTCACAGCTCCACACCCCGATCCTTGGTCTTGACCTTGACCTTCTCCTTGTGCTGCGCCTTGCTCTGGGCTTTCTCCTGATCCAGCTTGTGCCGGATGGACGGCTGTTCCTTCTGCTTGACCGTTTTGGCAGAGAACTCCTTGAAGGCGGCGGTCATGACATCAACGTCGCGCCCTTTGAAGAAGACAAGATAGCTGGGCGGCTCTACAGAAACGTCCTTCTTGAGTGCAAAGTCCAGACCGTATTTGCTGGCAGTATGCTCAAAGGACTTGATGTTGCCATCCGTCACTTCAATGTTGGAGATGGCGGCGTTCTGACTCATCAGATGCTTGATGGACTGCTTGCCGCGATAGGTTTTGGGCTGCTGCATCTGCTTCTGCGCCTTCTCGATCTCCT
>VOFH01002811.1_pt1 | contig 30156 bp, 57 predicted proteins | sample 5384091 | NCBI WGS metagenome assembly VOFH01 (sample SAMN12384727, study PRJNA508395) | human gut metagenome | isolation source: healthy gut G | host: Homo sapiens
TGAGTGCGAGGTTCGTTGGGAAATGGTTCGCCTTTTGTTTATGATAAAAAGGCTTTAAATTGTGCGACCAAATCTTTTAAATCATCTGCGGTAAGCTCTGTGTCATGAATAACGCCCTTTTCTTTTTTCTTAGCGTCAATCATGTCTTCAAAAGCACTTTTGGGTAATTCCATTACAACATCGGAGAACATTTGAATAAAACGACGGTAGGAATCATATGCAAAACGAGGATTTTCCGTAAAAGCGGCCAATCCTTCCACTACAGTATCGTTTAAACCTAAATTTAGGATGGTGTCCATCATTCCTGGCATAGAAGCTCTTGCTCCCGAGCGAACAGATACCAATAAAGGATTGGATGGGTCACCGAATTTTTTTTCGCAAAATGGTTTCCATTTTAGATAAGTACTCATAGATTTGAGCTTGAATTTCATCGTTAATTTGACGACCGTCTTCATAATATTGCGTACATGCTTCGGTTGAAATGGTAAAAGCCTTGAGGAACCGGCATTCCAAGTACGGTCATTTCTGCAAGATTTGCACCTTTTCCTCCCAATAACTCTCATGGTGCCATTTCCTTCAGAAAACAGATAAACATATTTATGTGCCATATTTTAAATCCTCCCATACATTTTTTGTTATTTTGTTGAATCATTGGGGTTTGTGCGAATTCTACAAAATTTTATTATTTTACATCTATATTAACTATTATATCAAATTTGAGAAAATTTTTCCATAGATTTTATTGTTTTTTAATATTTCATAAATTTACGAGAAAAGTGTTGGTTTGGGCTTGAAAAAATTGTGCGGTTATTGAGATAATAGTTAAGTTAAAGGTACAGCTTTCTATCTTTAAAAAGATAAATATACAGAACGAAGAATCATTCTTTGTTTGGAGGATGAACTATGGCAAATTTAGACTGTGCGATTATCCTTGCCGGCGGTGAGGGTAAACGCATGAAATCAATAAGCCAAAAGTATTATCACAGGTATTGTTTCAGCCAATGCTGAAGTGGGTGGTGAGATGCTGTTTAAAGGCTGATTTGGAGAATCTTTGCGTGGTGTCCGGATTTATGCATGAATGTGTAGAGATTATCTGGATGAGTTGCAGGAACAGGAAGAACAATATCATCATATTTGTTTTGCATATCAAAGTGAACGTAAGGGAACTGCTCATGCCGTTATGATGGCAGATGCATTTTTAAAGGAACACAGCGGCGGTGATGTCTTAATTTTAAATGGAGACGCACCGCTTGTGGATGAAGCGGTCATCAGAGCTTCTTATGAACAGCACAAAAAGAACAGAATGCCGTTACTGTGATTGCGGCAACGCTGAGGACGCAACAGGGTACGGTCGTGTAGTGCGCAATCATCAAACAGGTGCATTGACTGCTATTGTAGAACAAAAGATGCAGATGAGGAAACCTTAAAAATAAAAGAGGTAAACCCGGTGCATACTGGTTTCACATTGACGATTTGCTGTCTGTGCTATACAATATAGATAACTGCAATGCACAGGGAGAATATTATCTGCCGGATGCGATTCAATTATTGCTCAAAGCAGGAAAAAAGCCGGCGCTTATACGGCGGATAATGCAAATGCTGTTCTGGGTGCCAATGATTGTATGCAGCTGAATCATTTAAACGTCATTGCGCGGGAGCTTATTTTAAAAGCAGCATATGCAAAACGGAGTGGAAATTCCTTGTACAGATGGTGTGGTGATAGGTCCTAATGTTACATTGGGAAAAAAGGAAACCGCATTTTGCCAACGACGATATTAATCGGGAATACAACCATTGAGACAGCTGTGTCATTGGTCCCAATACCGTGGTGAGTGATAGTATCGTTGGAAATGAGATTACATTACATAACGTACATTGCATTGCTTGTAGATTGGAAGATCATCAATCGCCTGCACCATTTAGTACCATTCAAGGTAACTGATGAAACAGAAAGATATATTAATGATTTGCTTCGAAAACGGAGCCTTATATGTTAATAGGGGATTTTACGAATGAATATTCATGGTAAAGATATTAAAATTTTTGCCGCTAATTCTACTGTTCGAGTGTCAGAACAAATTGCCGAGTGTTTAGGTCTGCCTTTGGGCAAGTCTGAGGTTTCTACTTTCAGCGACGGTGAGATTACCGTTTCTTTGTTTGAATCTGTGCGTGGTTCTGACTGCTTTATTATTCAGTCTACATGTGCGCCGGTGAATAATAACATGATGGAAATGCTGATTATGATTGACGCAATGAAACGTGCTTCCGCTGCTCGCATTACAGCGGTAATTCCTTACTTTGGTTATGCACGTCAAGACCGTAAAGCAAAAGAGCGTGACCCAATCTCAGCCAAATTGGTTGCAGATTTGATTACCACTGCAGGAGCTGACCGTGTATTGACAATGGATTTACACGTACCGCAAATTCAGGGCTTTTTAACATTCCGGTTGACCATTTGTTGGGTGCTCCTGTTTTGTCTAATTATTTAAAAAGACCGCATTGGTGACAATGTGGACGAATATGTGGCAGTATCCCCTGACCTTGGTTCCGTAACCCGTGCCAGAACATTCGCGACAAGATTGGGTTGCCCTTTGGCAATTGTGGACAAGCGTCGCCAAAAAGCAAATGTATCTGAGGTTATGAACATTATTGGTGATGTTCGTGGAAAAAAGTAATCTTAATTGATGATATGGTGGATACCGCCGGTACATTGTGCAACAGTGCACAGGCTTTGATTGATAAGGGTGGTGCCACAGAGGTTATCGCTTGTGCAACCCATGGTGTTTTGTCAGGCCCCGCAATTGAGCGTCTGCAAAACAGTTGTATCAAAGAATTAATTTTGCTGGATACCATTCCGCTTCCTCCGGAAAAGGCAATTCCTAAAATTACATTGCTTCCGGTGGCTCCGTTGTTTGCAGAAGCAATCGAGCGTATTTATGAGGATAAACCTGTATCTACAATGTATACATTTTAATTAAATATTGCATAAAGTCAGGCGAGGTAGGCAACTATCTCGCCAAAACTTTGTTGCGTGAAAAGGAGTGTTATCATGCTGAAAGATATTTTTGCATCCATATCCAAACCAAAAGCAGGACCGATTGAATATGTAATCGTCGGACTTGGTAATCCCGGAATTCAATATGAGGGAACACGCCATAATGTAGGCTTTATGGTGCTGGATTATATTGCAAAACAATGCAATGTTTCCATAGACCGTATGAAGTTTAAAGGTATGACATGCGATACTACCCTAAACGGAAAAAGAGTTTTGCTGTTAAAACCCATGACATACATGAATTTAAGTGGAGATTCTGTACGGGACGCCATGAATTTCTATAAATTGACACCCGATCGTGTTATAGTTGTATATGACGACATCTCTTTGCAGCCGGAAAGCTGAGAATCCGTTTGAAGGGAAGCCACGGCGGTCAAAACGGTATGAGGAGTATCATTGAACAATGCGGAACCGATACTTTCCCCAGAATCAAATGGGAATCGGGCAAAACCGAATCCCGGTTGGGATTTGGCCGATTGGGTATTGTCTAAATTCGGTACGCAGGAATTAAAACCATTGGAACAAGCCATTGAAAATGCCTACCGGGCGGCCGCCTCATGGTACAGAATAAAGCAAATGAGGCAATGAATCAATATAACTCTTAAGAATACAGAAGTACAGGAAAGGAGGAGGAGCATGAACTTTTTTAAAAGCAGGTATGCATAAGCTTCCTGAATATATGCAGTTAAGGCAGGCGGTTGAAAGCAATGCATTGCCTGCAGTAGCAACGGGATTGTCCGGTATTCATAAAGCAACTATAATCAATGCTTTGGTGCAGGATACCAATAAAAAACAGCGTTGCTTTTGGCGGCAGATGAAGCGGAAGCACAAAGAATTTGTGTGACTTAACCTCTATGGGATTGCGTTCTTTTATTTATCCCACAAGAGATTTTACATTTCGCAATGTAGAAAGTGCTTCCCGTGAATATGAACATCAGCGTATTCAAGTATTGTCCCGTATTTTAAAACATGACTGCGATGTTGTCGTTGCATGTATGGACGCTGCGCTGCAATATACCATTCCTCCCAACGAGTTGGAAGGACGTATGATAGAATTAAAGAAAGGTCAAACCGTCAGTTTGGAGCAAGTGGTACAATCCTTGGTTCGATGTGGTTACGTACGTGCGGAACAAATTGACGGTACCGGTCAGTTTGCAGTACGGGGAGGCATTCTGGATTTCTTCACTCCGGATGCACCGTATCCCGTTCGAATTGAATTCTGGGGCGACGAAATTGATACGATAGGATTATTTGACCTGGAAAGTCAACGCAGAACCGAAACAGTCGATGCTATAATGCTGGCGCCTTCTGTTGAAGTGTTGGTAGACAATCCTTCTGAGTTGGCAGATAAAATCGAAAAGCACGCCTCTTCTTTGAGAGGAAAACAGCTCCCAAGGCAAAAGAAATTTTGCAAATGGAATGTGACCAACTGCGAAATGGACGTCATTTTCATTGTGCAGATAAATACATCACAATGCTTTTATGATAGGACAGCAACCTTGCTGGATTATTTTTCCTTGAACGATACATTGGTGTTTGTATCCGAGTTTCACAAAGGAAAAGAAAGAATACGAACAACACAGTGGCAGTGGGCGGAAGATGTCAAGGAATATCTGGAAGAAGGTGTTCTTTGCCGCGGTTTGATACTTACAGCGGCGACTGGATTTATATACAATCTCAGCTGGAAAAAGGAGCACTGTTTGTTTGGAGGCTTTTTTGTTAGGGGAACCTATGAGGTTCCTGTTCGCACATTGCTGAATATTACTGCCAGACAGTTATCTGTGTGGGGAGGAAGCATTGCGCTATTGGAAGAAGATTTACAGGCAATGCAGTCTTCAGGACTTACTTGTATTGTGCTGGGAGGAACAGAAAAAACAGCTTCCAATATAGCAACGGATTTAAAAGAAAAAGGACTGTCTGTCGTATATATGCCGGATATGTCAGAGATACCGGACAAAGGAGTTATCATTACAACGGGAACATTATCTGCAGGGATGGAGTTCCCAGCGGCTGGTTTTGGAATTATTACACATGGACGTCATACGGGAAAAGCTGCAGCTAAAAAAAAAAAAACAAACATGCGCAAGAATTGTACAGCCTTTCAGAATTAACAGTTGGGGATTATATTGTCCACGCTTCTCATGGTATTGGCGTATTTGAGGGAATCCACAAGATTAATATGCAAGGTGTGGTAAAAGACTATATTAAGGTACGCTATGCAAAAAAAAAGATACTCTGTATGTTCCTGTAACTCAATTAGATTTAGTATCTAAGTATATTGGACCAAGAGAAGATGCGACTGTTAAATTAAGCAAATTAGGCGGACAAGATTGGCAAAAAACAAAAGCACGTGTTCGTTCTGCCGTAAAAGATATGGCAAAGAACTGATTCGGTTGTATGCACAACCTATGTAGGCAAAAGGACATGCTTTTTCGCCGGATACAGAGTGGCAGCGTGACTTTGAGGCTCACTTTGAATTTGAGGAAACAGAAGATCAGCTGCGCTGTATTAAGGAAATCAAACATGACATGGAGCTTTCCTCACCAATGGACCGGTTATTGTGCGGTGACGTTGGATTTGGTAAGACAGACGTGGCGTTACGTGCGGCATTTAAATGTGTCAGTGATTCTTGTCAGTGCGCATTGTTGGTTCCAACTACCATATTGGCATGGCAGCATTATCAGAATATCAGCAAACGTATGGAAGGTTTTCCTGTACGTATAGAATTGTTATCCAGATTCCGTACACCAAAACAGCAGGAAGATATTCTAAAAAGGCTAAAACGCGGAGAAATTGACATGATAGTAGGTACACATCGTTTGGTGTCAAAGGATGTGCAATTTCATAATCTTGGATTACTCATTGTGGATGAGGAACAGCGTTTTGGCGTAGCACAAAAGGAGCGTTTGAAAGACAGCTATAAAAATGTAGATGTACTTACATTGTCTGCAACTCCTATCCCGAGAACACTGAATATGGCACTTTCAGGAATTCGTGACATGTCTGTCATTGAGGAGGCCCCTCATGACCGTCATCCGGTACAAACTTATGTATTGGAACATGACCAAGGTATTATCTGTGATGCAATTCGCCGTGAATTGCGGCGGGGAGGACAAGCGTATTATTTACATAATAATGTAGAAAGTATCGAGCGCGTTGCTGCTTCTCTGCAAAATCAAATTCCTGAGGCGAAAGTTGGCTTTGCACACGGAAAAATGACAGAAAGTGAATTGTCTGAAATCTGAGAAAATTGCTCGAACAAGAAATAGATGTTTTGGTTTGTACCACCATTATTGAAACAGGGGTAGATGTACCAAATGTAAATACATTAATCATTGAAAATGCGGATTGTATGGGGCTTTCACAGCTGCATCAAATCCGTGGACGTGTGGGACGTTCTTCCAGAAGAGCTTATGCTTATTTTACGTTTACCCGCAACAAAATTTTGACAGAGGTAGCTCAAAAACGGCTTTCCGCCATTCGAGAATTTACAGAGTTTGGTTCCGGTTTTAAAATTGCAATGCGCGATTTGGAAATCAGAGGTGCAGGTAATATTTTAGGCGGAGAACAGCATGGTCATATGGAAACAGTGGGTTATGACCTTTATTTTAAAGCTGCTGGGAGAAGCAGTTAAAATGGAAAAGGGAGAACTGCCTTCTGCTCCTGTAGACAACGAATGTTTGGTAGATATGCAGGTTCAGGCACATATACCGGAACGGTACATTGAAAATCTCAGTCAGCGTTTGGATATTTACCGCAGGATTGCAGGTATTAAAAATCAGGATGATGCCTTGGATGTCTTGGATGAATTGACAGACCGTTTCGGGAAGCCTCCGGTATCTGTTCAAGGGCTGATTGATATTGCATTGCTGCGTAATATGGCGTCACAAATTGGTATATTTGAAGTAAAACAGCGTGATGATTATATTATGCTGTATCGTGAGCCGATGAATATGGAGTTTTTTAGAACCGCTGATTAAAATATTAAAAGGCAGAGTGAAATTAAGCGCAGGTAATAAACCGTATGTCAGTGTTAAAGTGACGGGAAAGTAAACTCCATTACAGACACTAAAACAAGTCTTGGAGATTCTGATTTCAGATAAAAAGAAGTAAAACATAAATAAGTGAACAAATATACCATAAATTTTCACATAATGTTCACTCAGCAATTATGGACTTTTAAAATAGAACTCGGTATAATAAAAGAACGTTTCAGTTTTATAGGAGGTTTAGAATGAAATTAGTAAAAAAGCGACTGCATTATTGGCTGTTTGTGCAATAGCAATAGGTATGACAGCGTGTGGCACTAGCAGCGGCAGTGAAATTGTGGCAGAAAATGAAAACACAAAAATTACTATGGGCGCATATGCTTATTGTATGTATTCGGCATATTATCAGGCCAGCTACTATGTACCTGATTCAACAAAATCGATTCTTTCTCAGGAGATTAATGGGCAGCCTGCCGAGGATTGGATGAGAGACAGGGCTTTGGAAAAAACATGAAAAGTATGTTTGTTGTAGATGCTAAAGCGAAAGAATTAGGAGTTTCTTTAACAGACCAAGAACGTAAAACAATTGATACTAATATGGATCAGGCTTGGAACTCTAGCAAAGAACAACTTTCAAAATATGGTATTACCAAAGAAGGTGCACAGCAGTTCTTCTATGATTTTAATGCAAAATTTGCTAAAATTTTCCAAACTCTATATGGAGAAGGTGGAGAAAAGGCAATTCCTGCTGAAGATAAGAAAAACTATTTTATTGAAAATTACACGGATTTTGCATACTTTACTAAATCGATATCTGGCCTATCAGATGAAGATAAAGCTGCTGCAAAAGCAAATTTAGATGGTTATGCTGCTGCCATTAACGATGGTTCTAGGACTATGGAACAAGTAGCAGAAGAGTATAAAACAGCAGAAAATTTATCAACGAATCCATTACAAAGTGATGTAACAAACTTATCTACCAACAAAAAAATATGTTCAATCATATTCAGAAATGGTAGCTGCATTAAAAGAGATGCAAACGGGTAAGGCAAGAGTGGTAGAAACCAATTCTTCGTACATGTTGGTTGTAAAGAATGATATTAATGCAACAGCTGACGAAAAATTAAAAGATGAATCGGTTGAATTACAGGTGTTAGCAGCATTAAAAGAACAAGAATACATTACTGATATGAACGCTTTGGTAGAAAGTTACACAGATTATACATTACATGAAGATGTGATGAATAAATTTGATCCTGCTGTATTTGAACAATCCAGCGATACATCTTCCGCTGAATCTACTCCTGCAAGCAGTGCAGTAAGTGAAGCGTCAGAAGATACAACTTCCAGCCAGACTACAACATCTAACTAAAGCAAAAAATGGATGCATGATCATGCATCCATTTTTTATGTCTTATTATTTTGAAAAGTTTGGCATATTACCGGGTTCATGACCACCGTCTTCAAAGTAAATTTCGTACCATACAATAAAAATAAATAAAGTCCAAATACGGCGGCTGTAATCGCGTAATCCATTATAGTGGGTATTCAAACAATCAATCAGTTCCTCTGTATGGAAGAACTTCTGAGCAATAGGAGAGGTAAATGCTTCTTTTTTACAATGTTATAGTATTTTTGTCCTTTAACCATACACGAGTAGGAACAGGGAAGCCGAGTTTCTTTTTCTCTGCGGTTTCCATTGGCAATCTGCGTTGTGCTGCTTTTCTTAAAGCAACTTTTTTTGTCCTTTTTGCACACGTAAGTGAGTTGGTAAGGAAGCTGCCACTTTAAATACTTCTTTGTCTAAAAATGGTACACGCAATTCCAATGAGTTTGCCATACTCATACGGTCAGCTTTTAAGAGAATATCTCCAACCATCCATAAATTGATATCCAAATACTGCATGCGGGTGCAGTCATCCAAATGTTTTACACGGTCATAGTAAGCTGCGGTTACACTTTGAGGGCGAGTGACACAGTCTTTATTTTTCAAAAGTTTTAACTTATCTTCATAGGAGAACATATTGGCATTTCCAATGAAATATTCGTTGGTAGGTAGTTCTCCTCGTGTGACAAAGCCTTGCCCTTTGAATTGTTTTTTAGATTTTTGGGCGGTATCTTTCAACCAAGTGCGCAATCCTTGTGAAAGTTTACGATAGTTTTAAATACCAACGGTTCATTATAAACATCATATCCGCCGAATAATTCGTCAGCACCTTCACCGGACAGCACTACTTTTACATGTTCACTTGCAATTTTAGATACAAAGTAAAGTGCAATACAGGAGGGGTCTGCCAAAGGTTGGTCCATGTGGTACTGAACATTTTTGCTATTTCCCCAGAATTCATCGGAGGAAATTACTTTATAATGATGGTCCAATCCTACAATATCGGCAGTGCGTTTTGCAAAAGTCGATTTCGTTGTATTTTTCTCCAAAATCAAATCCCACCGTAAAGGCCTTTTGTCCCGGAAAATAGGTAGAAACATAGCTGGAATCCACGCCACTGGAAAGGAAGCAGCCAACCTCAACGTCACTGATTTTATGAGTATCCACAGAATTCGCAAATACTTTTTTCAATTTTGTCAACAGCTTGTGCTTCGGTCATATCGTTCTGCGGTTCAAACATGGCTTCCCAATAGCGGGTAGTGGTTATTTTTCCGTTTTTGTACCATAAATAGTGTCCGGGCAGTAAACAATATAGGTTTTCAAAAAAAGGTTTGAGGAGGCACAGCATATTGGAATGAGAGATAGTTATTTAATGTATCATAATTAAATTTTTTCTCAAAGCCGGGGAATTGTAAAATACTTTTGATTTCAGAGCCATACACCAAATGGTCTCCAACTTTGTGTAATGCATTGGTTTGATGCCAAAAAAGTCTCTTGCGATAAATAATGATTTATCTACCGTATTCCAAATTGCAAAGCCAAACATACCACGCAGGCGATTTAACAGCCCTTCGCGCCATTCCTCAAAGCCGTGAATTAACACTTCAGAATCTGTATGTGTAGCAAAGATATGCCCTTTTCGCTGCAATTCTTCACGTAATTCCTTATAGTTGTAGATTTCGCCGTTAAAGGTTAGTACAAGCGTTTTATCCTCGTTAAAAATTGGTTGGTCGCCTGCCTCCAAATCGATAATACTTAATCGGCGAAACCCCATTGAAATTTCCGGATTAGAAAAGTATCCGCAGCTGTCAGGACCACGGTGAATAATTTTATCCGCCATATCTTTCAGTACTCGGTCACGGTTTAATAGTTCTCCCGTAAATCCGCATATTCCACACATAACTATAAATCCTCCTAGTGTCTCCTTATTGGTTGCTTTCTTCTTGTTCTGACTGCTCTGTTTGCTGCTCTTGCTGCATATGCTGATGTGTTTCCAAAATTTCTTTTGCTACACCATTGTCAATACGCAGAAAAGCATTTGGTTCTTCTGTTACAATCGATTCTACAATTTGTAAGGATGCTTGATATACATCCATTTTAATTCCTTGGTAAACAGGCGGTTCTTCTTCGTTTAGATAAAAGACATATTCTATGGTATTTTTTTATCATGGTCAATACCACAATAAAAGCTTTTTCCGGTGTAACACCCCATTTTGCGGTTACCACTTGTGTGAGAGCTACTTTTTACAAGTTCTGTAGCGTAATCATTCAGTCCTGCTTCAAGAATGAGTATTTTTTCTTTTAATTCTTCAATATTTGTAACAATGCGTTTTTTTATCTCTTTCAAACCTGATACGGAAATTTGCTTTAATACAGCAGGATCTTCGTCTTTTGGCTGAACATAAATCATAAACTTACGTATTTTGTCTTGATAAAGGCAGGAATATACCATTTGCGTTTCATAATCGCAGGAACCCGCATCTCCAGAAGAATAAGGTTTCATCCAGCACTTTATCACGCATTTCTCTATCTGTTGGAATGGTGATAGAGGGGTATGCGATAAATTCTTCCAGAACACCGCAGCTTGGGCATCCTACTACTTTTTTTTTCATGCTTTTTTTGCCATAAAGGGCACCACCTTTAGTTTATAATTAAAATAAAAATTCTATGCATTGTTATTTAAAATTGTTCCGCCGCCTATAACGGTATCTCCGTCATAAAAACCACGGCTTGTCCAGGTGTAATGGAACGCTGCGGCTCATCAAACATAACTTGTACCAGACCATTTTCCATTGGTAGCAACACCGCAGGTGCTGCAAGGTGGAGCTTGGTAGCGAGTCTTAGCGGTTGCTTTTAAAGGCTCCGTTAAACGTTCAATGGAAATCCAGTTGATGTCTCCTGCGACTAACTGTTTTGCATATTGGCTGCCTGCCTTACCCAATACAATTTGATTCTGCTCTGCATTTATTTTGGTAACAAACATCGGTTCTCCAAATGAGATACCAAGACCTTTTCTTTGTCCTATAGTATAATGCGCAATTCCTTTATGAGTACCAAGTACTGTTCCGTTTTCATCTACAAACTGGCCGGGTTCGCTTTTTGCCTGTATAACGTTCAATAAAACCGGCATAATCTTTATCCGGAACAAAGCAAATTTCTTGACTGTCCGGTTTATTGGCAACAATCAACCCTGCTTCCTGTGCAATAGCACGAATTTGAGGTTTTGTATAAGAGGCAAGGGGCAGCAAAGTATGCTCAATTGAAATTGGGTTAGGGAATATAATACATAGCTTTGATCTTTTGCCGCAGGCGCTTTTTTAGCAGCCATCGTCCCAGTTCATTTTGCTCAATGCAAGCATAATGTCCGGTTGCAACGTAATCAAACCCCAATTCTATTGCGCGTTTCATCATTGCATTAAATTTTACATGGCGGTTGCATGCAATACAAGGATTTGGTGTGCGTCCCTGTTCATATTCTTTTACAAAATAATCAATAACAGTTTCTTCAAAGATATCCGTAAAGTTAAATACCAAATGCTCTATTCAATTTTATAGGCAACTCTTCTGGCATCATCAATATCGTCTATGGGCAGCATCCGCCGGAAACGCATTGTTCCATATAACGGTCCGGTCTCAAACGCAGGGTAACACCTGTAACATCATACCCCGCATTTTTTCAATAACAAAGCGGCGACAGAGCTGTCTACACCGCCGCTCATTCCTAACATTACTTTTTTTTCATATAGTTACTGCCTTTTACATTTTTCTGTACTGTACTCTTTAAAATAGACCGAGACAGGCTCAGCCTCGGTCTATTTTAAAATCATTATTTTCTGTGTCTCCAAATGGGTGAATATGATTATCTTTAATAATCGGAATTTGATTTTCTTCCTCGGAAGCAGCTTCACTTTCAGAAGATTCTTTTTATAGTCTTCGCCGCAGCTGCCGTGAACGTCACAAATATTTTTGACAATTTCCTCATCGGAAGGAAAATCACTGCTGTTTAATGTATCCTCGGCAGAAATTTCTTTCTCGGCAATCATTTCGTTATTTATGGTTTCCGTATAATCCCAGGAAGAAGCTTCTTCGGCATTTTCACAACTGGCAAAGCCCAAATCTTCACATGCGGATTCAAAATCCTCATCACAGAAGAAGTCTTCTGCATCAATGGTTAATTCGTCTAATTTTGTAAGAGCACGGTCTATGCGGTTATTTGCATGTTCCACCGCCTTACAGTAAAATTCCGTTTCTTCATTTTCTTCCTTACGCAAATGATTAAAATAATATTTACCAAGTGCGATGTAAGCTTGGTTTGTTTTTGTTTCTTCTTCACGAATTACATATTTAATGCGGTTAATCAAATTGTTTTTACGATTCTTTTCTACTACTAAATTTACAGCAGATGAAAATCCTTGATAAACGTTATGTAAAATACTCATGATTCCTCACTATTCTCTGCCAATGGTGTAATTTGTGGGGTATGTTATATCAATCATATGGTTGTTGGCAGTCAAACCATATGACAGTATTATAAATTATGTTTATACAGAACTATTATAACGCATATGACATAAAAAAAACAGGGTTTTTTCTTCTAATTTTACTGATATGATAAAAATTTACATTCTGTATACATGATACTGGAAAAATCGTTCGTTTTATTCGTTGTCTTTAGCATTTCACATGATATAATAAAAATAAAAAGAACATATGTTCTGAAAGGCGTGGGAAATTTGGAAGACACAATGGGCCAAGGCTTATTTGCAGCAGGCAGATACCATTCGTTTTTTATATCAAAGAATTAAAACAGCAGATGAATTGCTCTGACTGTTTCGGACAAAGTACTGTAAAAGCACGGATAGACATATTGTATGGAATGTATTTGGATTGCAAACATATAGGAGATTTTTACATAAACATTGCGCAAGTTGAGAAGGTATTAAAACAAGAAAGGAGAGAGAGGGCAAGTGTCAAAAAAGGTTACTGAACTTGGATACCATGACAGAAAAGCATATTTGAATGCAACAGTATCAATCTCAAAACAGTTCACAAATGGATACGGAATATCGTCGGATGCTGAAAGTGTTGACCAAAGCTATGCAGGAGAACTGACAAAAAGACAATATGATTGCATGTATGCTTATTATTTTGAAAATAAGACACAAGCACAAATTGCAAAAGAATTGGGGATTGGAGCTCCTACAGTAAACAAACATATGAAAAAGCAAAAGAACGTTTATTTAAGGTCATGCGCTATTCTTTTCAAAGGCTTGAGTGATAGAAAGTTGATTGTATTTATGTAATAAAAAACGCTTGTATTACATGAATACGAGCGTTTTTTGTTTCATTGGAAAAATACTTAAGAGGTGTTTGCAACCTTCCTTAGTTTTCCGGAGACGATTCACTTGAGAAGAATCCATATCCCATTCCTTTATTGTAAAGTCCGTAACAGTCCAATGTTTTTGAGAGGAATCAAGACCAACACTGCCATATCCCCAACCGATAAACTCTTCCGTTAGATTTTTCACAGAAGTTTGCGGTGTATAAAATAAAAACTCTTTTTCCGCTTTCTAATCCGTAAGGGCTCTGAGGCAATATAGCGTACGCCATCTGTAATCCATTTTTACTTTCTGTACTTTCGGTAGTGATTTCTTTTAGCGTCATCATAAGTATTATCATCTATTTGTTGAATATTGTCGAATACTCCGCTAAATTTACAGATATAAACGGTACCGTGAGGATAGCCTTCACCAATGAATCCCATATCAGAGTCATGATAACTGCCTTCAAAAAGAACCATCTCTGTTTAATGTGATGGAAGTTGCCCATGCACCGGCTCCGCTGGAGAATGTCATTGTTAAAGGCGAGGTATTCGGCAAATACATCTCTTTATTTTGCGAAGTTTCTTCCGTTTTGGATTCTGTTGAAGATTCATTCTGGTTTTCTTGGGCCCGAAACATTGCTGTGCAGTTCTTCTTGTGCAGAATTATTACTTTCAGTATGTGATTCCTGATGGTTGTTTCCACTGCATCCGCTTAAAATACCAATTCCCATGGTAAGACATATCAATGCCATTCCGGTTTTTAGTATATTTTGTTTTGTAATCAAAACATACACCTCCTTTCATTTCTAATCATTTTACAATGTTTTATAAAAAGAAAGCAAGTCAAGGTACTTTTTTTACTGCCAAAATCCAACACCACTTTTTTCTCCTGACCGCTGAAACCCTCTGCGTTCATAAAATTGGTAGGTACAAGCTTATCATCGGTATATAGGTAGACCTGTTTTCCTTTTTCACGACGCTCCAATTCTTCCAATAGTTTGCTGCCGATTCCTTCTGTTGGAAGGCAGGATTTGCGGCAAGAAATAATCGACCGTCAGGACAATGGCATTTTCTATATTCACGAAATAACACTTGGTTTGTGGTATCGTAAACACCTGCACCGCCCTTATAAAACAATTTTTGTAATAGATTGAATATTTGGATATACATTGTTTTTCCAAAAGACCTGTATGATTTCTTTTCTCCCTTGATGTCCGCCAACAATACTCCTGCGAGTTTTTCTCCCACATAAGCTGCAATTACCTGAGTAGCACGGTTGAGTTCATCATACCAAAAATAATTTCCGTATAGATATAGTAGAAATTTGTTGTCCAAATAGAGGTCAAAGTGCATACCTGTTTTGGCAAACTGTATTGCTTTTTATAATCCTTCTTTTTTTGATATTTGTGATTTGAATTCCATCGGTTTTCCTCCAAATGTTATCATATATAACAGAATGGTATTTGTTTTATTATAGCATTTTTAACAGAACAAAGCTATAACGTTCCGCAACAAACCAAATTTTAAATTTGGTTTGTTGCAAGGCTGTTATAACCGTTAAAGTGTTCTCATAATGAATATAGAAGAGATGTCTCCTTTCGGCGTTTGTTTTGTTGCTGTTAGTGAGGCGGTTATAATATGGAAGGAATGGTTACACGGTTTCCAATACGTAAGTGTTACAACGTTTTGCCTGATAACTCTTTGATTGTACTGCTGCTATGTGGCTGTGACAGCATATCATAAAAAATCTACATACATGTTATAGAAAATTTCTTTCGAGAAATGAAAAAAGAGCAAAAGCACTCGCTTTGCTCTTTTTATCTTTGAGATACTCTTTAAAGTTTATCCGAAAAGTTTGGAAGTAAAATAGATTGTAAATCTTTTGCTGTTTCCACAAATTGTGTAGCACCTTCCCGCCCATTTTTCACGGTGCCGTAGCCATACAATACGCCTATGAAATTGGTATTTGCATGTTTCGCACCATGGGCGTCAAAGTGGGTATCTCCTATCATTACGGCATGACTGGGTTTTGTATTGCAATGAAGAAGACCTTTTTCAATCAGTTCTGTTTTATTGCTGTGTCGTTCGTCTAAATCTGCACCTGCCATATAATCTAAAAATGGGGTTACTTTTTAAAATGGTCCAACACAATTTTCGCCATTGGTTCCGGCTTGAGGTTGCAACGCACAATTTTGCTCCGTGCTCTTTTAAATTTTGCAGCAGTTCCATAATATACGGAAATGTGCTGTTATTATAAATACCGCCGTTTAAATAAACATCTCTGTAATGAGCAACGCCAATATCTGCTTCTTCCTGCGTCATGCCGCAAAAATGAATAAAGCTGTGGCATAAGGGCGACCAATAAATTTGCGTAACGTAGCTTTATCGGGAATAGGTTTTGTTCATACGCTGTAAAGCTTCAGTTACGCATTGAAATACGCCGGGTGCAGATTGTGCAAGGGTGCCGTCCAAGTCGAAAATAACAGTTTCAAATGGTAATAGTTGTTTCATAGTGCCTCCCGTAACTATTGTAATTTACGGTCCAATGCTTTTTGCCAAAGCTTTCTTTTTTTACACTCACACGAGTATGTGTGCCGGTGGCAATCACGCCTGCATTATCTGTTGCAGTCAATTTGAATTCAAAAAACGTCCGTCGACTTTTGTCAACTCGGCTTCGGCCGTTACGGTAACTCCTTCCGCTGTTGGACATAAATGCTGTACACAAATTTCGAGCCAACCGTTGTATAAATATCTTCAATATAACGTGCGGCAAGGTCGCATGCAGCACCTTCCATCAATGCAGCTACCATAGGAGTAGCGAATACATCAACAGTACCGCTTCCCACACTGGAGGCCAATTGGTTTTTGTAACAGTCAGTTGTCTGGTCGCTTTTGCTCCAATTTCAGGATTGTTCATAGTGTATACTCCTTTATGATTGATATTCTTTATAGTATTTCCTTCTTTTTCTGTAAGCCTATAAAAAGATATTTCATTTGAATATGAAAAAATTGCACAGTCATCTTTTGTCGTCATCACAATTCGGCAATAGCAACAAAACATAAATGGAAATGATTCTCTTGCAATTATCTAAATTTTGGTCTTTGGCAAGAGCTTTTTGTTAAAAAATTGCTTTGCAATTTTTCTTATGATATAATTAAAAAATTCAGCAGAAATATGCTGTTTGTTCATCATAACACATTTTATCGCATTTTAAAAGATACACTTTTTGGAAATAGAATGAATCGAAAAGGATGATTTATATGGATTTTGTTACAGCGTTATCCACACAATTTCAATTAAAAACCGTGGCAAGTTCAAAAGGTAATGGAATTGATTGACGAAGGAAATACCATTCCTTTATTGCCAGATACCGTAAAGAAGCGCATGGCTCATTGGACGACCAAGCGTTACGCCAAATTGCAGACCGATTAGAGTATTTACGTTCTTTGGAAAAGAAAAAAGAGGAAGTGGCTCGACTGATTGAGGAGAGCGGGTCTATGACTTCGGAAGTGTCGCAGGCATTGGAAAAAGCAGAGACACTCTCGAAATTGACGATATTTACCGTCCGTTTCGTCCAAAGAGAAAAACGCGTGCAGTATCAGTGGCAAAAGCAAAGGATTGCAGCCGCTGGCAGGCATCTTGGAACAAAATCCACAAAATCAATCGGAACAGGGGAGGCTCTGGCCTATCTTAGTGAAGAATTGGAGGTCACCTCAGCAGAAGAGGCACTGCAAGGAGCGAACGATATTATTGCAGAACTCATTTCTGATGATGCGAGCATTCGTAAAAGGCTGCGGGTTGTGACAATGGAACATGCCTTGTTAACATCAAAGCGTCAAATCCGGAAGAAGATTCTGTATATGCGCAGTATTATGAATTCTCTCAGCCTGTAAAACAGATTGCAGGACACCGCGTACTTGCAATTGACCGCGGAGAGAGAGAAGGTTTTTTAAAAGCTGCAGTGGATTTGGATAAAGAAAAGGGACTGCATATTTTATATAGTACCTATGTAAAGGAGACTCTTTATGTGCGGAATTGGTACGTCAAGCTGCAGAGGACAGTTATTCCGTTTGATTTTCCCTTCCATTGAGCGTGAAATTCGTGCAGAACTGACAGAACAAGCAGCGGAACAAAGCCATTAAGTGTTTGCGGTAAATTTGCGTCAATTGTTAATGCAGCCTCCTGTAAAAGGAAATGTAGCAATGGGACTTGACCCAGGTATCGTACAGGCTGTAAAGTGGCAGTTGTGGATGCAACCGGAAGGGTACTGGATACAGGTGTGATTTATCCAACTCATTCCAAGGCAAAGGCGCAGGAAGGCAAACGAGTGATAAAAGATATGATTGCCAAACATGGTGTTACGGTGATAGCCATTGGCAATGGTACTGCCTCTAAGGAAACAGAGCTGTTTACCGCAGAAGTGATTGCGGAAATGCAGGGTACGCCTGTTCAGTATATGGTAGTAAGTGAAGCAGGAGCGTCCGTATATTCTGCTTCTAAATTGGCAGCGGAAGAGTTCCCGGATTTTGACGTTACACTGCGCAGTGCCGTATCTATTGCACGCAGATTGCAGGACCCGCTGGCAGAGCTTGTTAAAATTGACCCAAAAAGCAATCGGGGTGGGACAATATCAGCATGATATGCCCAAAAACGTATGGATGAAGCCTTGGGCGGTGTGGTAGAAGACTGTGTAAACTCCGTTGGTGTGGATTTAAATACAGCTTCTCCTTCCTTATTGGAGAAAATTGCGGGTATCAGTACAACCGTATCAAAAAACATTGTACAGTATCGTGAAGAAAACGGAGCATTCCAATCTCGTGCAGAATTAAAAAAGGTGCCAAAGCTTGGCCCAAAAGCATTTTGAGCAGTGCGCAGGATTTTACGTGTCAACGAGAGCAAAAATATGCTGGACCATACCGCAGTGCATCCGGAATCCCTATGATGCGGCAAAAGCCTTGTTAACATTATGTGGTTTTGATACAAAGCCATAGGAAAGCAGAACTTGGCAGGCTTAAAGAAAGAGTAGACGGAATCGGCTTACAGCAGGCAGCGGAGCAGCTGGGGATTGGTGTGCCGACGCTGCAGGATATTATAAAAAGAATTGCTTCAGCCGGGGCGTGACCCGCGTGATGAAACCGTCTCCAATGCTGCGTACCGACGTATTGGACATGAAGGATTTAAAACCGGGTATGGAATTACAAAGGTACTGTTCGCAATGTCATTGATTTTGGCGCGTTTGTGGATATTGGGTGCATCAGGACGGATTGGTTCATTTATCCCAGATTTGCGATAAATATATTAAACATCCGTCTGAAGTGTTGTTAAAAAATAGGCGATGTGGTTACTGTAAAAGTATTATCGGTGGTTGGAGAAAAAACGTATTTCCTTACCATGAAAGGTTAACGGTATTCATTGCCGCTTGCAAGCAACGCAAAAAATCGGTATAATGAAAACAATAAACTTGTACGATATGATAAAGATGAAAGAGGTTGAAAAATCCTATGAAATTAGGTATTGTTGGCTTGCCAAATGTAGGCAAGCACCTTGTTTAATGCGATTACAAATGCAGGAGCGCAGTCTGCAAACTATCCGTTTTGTACCATTGCTAAACGTTGGCGTAGTGGCTGTTCTGACAAAAGATTAGATGTGTTGGCTGAGATGTATCATTCTCAAAAATTCTGCCTGCTGCCATTGAGTTTGTGGATATTGCAGGTTTGGTGCGAGGCGCTTCAAAGGGGAAGGATTGGGCAACAAATTTTTGGCCAATATTCGTGAAGTGGACGCGATTGTACATGTGGTACGCTGCTTTGAAAATGATGACATTATCCATGTAGAGGGCAGCATTGGCCCGGCCAGAACATAGAAACCATCAATATGGAACTGATTTTGTCCGATATGGAAATGTGGACAGACGTATTGAAAAAAACACAAAACTTATGAAAGCAGATAAAAATATCAGGCAGAGTATGACTTTTTCCAACGTGTAAAAGAAACATTGGATCAAGGAAAATCCGCACGCAGTATTTCTTGTACGGAAGAAGAAGCGGAATTGCTGGCATCGGTTTCTTTGCTGACAAACAAGCCGGTGATTTATGCTGCAAATATGAGTGAAACGACTTTAAAAACGGCATTGAAAGCAACAAAAGGGTTTCAAGTAAGAGCAATTGCACAGGAAGAACATGCAGGTGTATTGCCAATTTGTGCTGAAATAGAGGCGGAAATTTCCAATATGGAAGCAGATGAAAAAGAACTGTTTTTGTCAGATATGGGCTTGACGGAATCGGGGGCTTGACCGTTTGATTAGAGAAAGCTACGCTTTACTCGGTTTAATTTCTTACTTAACGGCAGGTCCGCAGGAAACCCAGAGCATGGACTATAACAGATGGTATGAAAGCACCGCAGGCAGCAGGTAAAATTCATACAGATTTTGAACGTGGTTTTATCCGTGCGGAAGTAGTGGCATATGATGATTTGGTTGCTTGTGGTTCTATGACAACAGCAAAGGAAAAAGGACTTGTACGTTCGGAAGGCAAAGAATATGTGGTAAAAGACGGAGACGTTATTTTGTTCCGTTTTAATGTATAGAAAGCTTGTTAAAAATAAAAACAGCCGGTATTTTAATACCGGCTGTTTTTATTTTTTAACGACAGAGTTAGAGGGGAAAAGAAATTAATTTATCCGAGGAATTATAATGTTGATTTCAGCAATTTACATATGAATTGCCTGTTTTTATCACTAAGTTACCTCTCATTTATAATATAAAGGATTTATTTTAATTTGTATAATATTTATTGATTAATTTTTATCATTGTTTATTTATTGAGAAAAAATAAACATTTATTATTGATACAATAGTGCTTCTCTATCAAACGATTTATCTTCAAGATTTCATAACAGTGGGTGAAAGAAATTGATTTGGGTGAGGAATCATAATTTTATGCCATGATATTCTTCAATTGCCACCGGCATATGATACACTTCTTCGATTAAGTCTGCGGTCATTGTTTCAATACCACCATAAGAATATATTTCCGTATCCTTAATAAAAAGAAAGCGGTCGCAGTAGCGCAGAGCTAAATTAATATCATGTATGACAATGGCAACGGCAATCTGATGCTGCTGTGCAATTTTCTGTACTAAAGACAACATTTCGTACTGATTCTTTGGGTCTAAAGCAGAAGTGGGTTCGTCTAATAATAACAGCTTGGGTTGTGCTGTGCCAATGCGCGGGCCACAATTACTTTTTGTAATTCTCCGCCGCTTAATTCATCTAAAAAACGCATTTTATAATCCTGAAGTTCCAGTTGTTCAATTACTTGGTCAACAATTTCTTTATCTTGCTTTGTAACATCCCATTTGATGTATGGTTTTCTGCCCAATAGAATTGCATCATATACCGTTAACTTGGATACTTCATTTTTTTGTGCCACATATGCTATCTTTTTGCTACTTCATTTAAATGAATCTGTAATATATTGCTGTTTTCTATCATAACAGCCCCTTTATGTACCGGATTAATACGATTTAAACACTTTATCAGCGTGCTTTTTCCGGCTCCGTTTACTCCCAGTATTGCAATACAATGTCCTTCATTCATATCAAAAGAGATGTTATGCAAAATGTTTTTGGAGCGATACCCGAATTCGATATCCTTGATTTCTATCATGCTTTTCCAACTCCTTTAAATAATAAATAAATAAAGAAATAGAGGCGCGCCCAGAAATGAGGTAATGGCGCCGATGGGTAAAATGATAGGGGCAACAATTAAACGACCAAAAGTATCTGCCGTTAACAACAATACAGCTCCGGTTAATGCGGAGGTTGGCAGTAAACGGTAGTCATTGCCGATAAATCTGCGCATAATGAGGAGCCAAAAGCCCCACAAAACTGATGATACCTACAAATGCTACAACAACAGAAGCTACCAGAGAGCACACTGCCATACCCACATAAGTGACCACGTTTACATTGACGCCCAAAGCTTTTTTGCGGTTTGACCTCCACTTTCAAATGCATTGTAGTTCCAACGGTTAAACATAAAGTAGATACAAGCTGCAATGCTGACACAGGCGATAATGAGAATTTCGATCCAATTTGTACGCCCCAAATCTCCAAATGTCCAGAATACAACGGCGGCAACTTCAACGTCGTCAGCAAAATATTGAATTAATGTGGTGCCGCCGCTGAACAAAGCACTCAAAGCCACACCGGCTAAAATCATAGATTGAGGAGAAATTTTTTTGAATCGGGAAAGTCCTAAAATAATAAGGGTAGAAATAGCGCCCCAATAAAAGCACATAAAGTAACCAAGTAGGGATTGCTGATGTTAACTGCATTTGAAGCAGAAGCTGTATTTTTGCGCTCCGGCACCAAAACAGATAATAGCTACTGTGGCACCAAATGCTGCCTTGTGAGACGCCAAGGGTAGAAGCATCTGCCAATGGATTACGCAATACACTTTGCATAACGCAGCCCACCATGCCAAGCGCCATGCCTGCAATTAAAGCGGTTACAACACGGGGCAAACGTATACCAAAGACAATAGAGTTGGTTTGTTTTTTGTGCCTGCGCCAAAAGATAGTTTTTTATAACGTCCCAAACAGAAATTCCTGAGGAGCCTGCATGGATTGCAAATATTGTAATGGCGAGTAACACTACAATTAAAATAATAATAACAATTACTTTGTAGAAGATGTATTGCTGATATGTTTTTGTTTTTTTTCTTTCTTCTTTTTTTCTGTGACTGCACTATTACTCTTCAATGTTCAGTTCTCCAAATCCTAGTTGACCGTCTACTAAATCTTGATAGTAATGTTCAGCTTCATCTCTAACATGTGGACAAAAATTTCATTTGCTTTTTCTACAATATTTACATCTTTAGATTGGTCCGGATAAATAATGGTTCCTGCATAATAAGCATCAGCAATGGCAACTTCTACATTGGTCGTATACCAGTTATAGGCAATTTGTGTATACACTTTTCCGTCTTGTACCGCCTTTAGAGAATGATAAAAAATCGGGGTTATCCTTATAATCATCACGGACTAGCTGCATATTGTTGGGTCAAGAAAAATAATATCGGGATTCCAAGTTAGTATTTTTTCTTTGTCAATGATAAGAGAACCATCTTTACCGGTTTCATCTACCACATTTTTTGGCGTTGATTGCTACAAAAGGAGGAAATTGTGCGTAGGTTCCTTCAATACCGTGTCCGCCTCGAAAAGATACAGCACCGCTGAATACAGTAGGTTTTTGGTTATCAGGGATATCTTTTGTACGGTTGTTCAAATCTTGTTTTGCTGTTTGCATATAGTCAATCACTTCTTTGCAGCGTTCTTGCTTGCCAAGTAAAGTTCCGATTAATTCTAAATGATTGGTCCATGGTAGGGTCAAAAATACCGTCATAAGCGACACATACTACAGGAATACCTGTTTTTTGCTTGCAATTTATCTGCTTCCTGCTGTGTATAAGCGGCAATGATGACATCCGGATTCACCTTGATGATTTCTTCTTCATAAGAGTATTGCCTCCTGAACCGCCTTGTCCTACAATTGGTAAATCTTTAAATTTATCGTAGTTTAAATAGTTATATGCTTTTTGCCAAAGGTTTGTTCGTGTTCTGCTTCTTCAACACCAATTACTTTATCTTCACCTTGTGCATAGCATACCATCCGCAAAAGGCGCCTGCGCCCAGACAAACTAGTGCTGTTTATTTCTTCCGGTAATTCAACTGTTCTGCCGTAGACGTCTGTAACACTTGCGGGAAGAGTGGAATCAGATGTACTTGAGGATACAGGCGCATTTGTCTGCGTTCCGGCTTCAGAGCCGCAGGCAGTAAGTACCATTGCAAGGATTATCGCAACAGCTAACGTGAAAACTGTTAACTTTACTCTTGTATGTTTCATAATTCTACCCTCATCTCAATTTACCAACCTATTTTATATTCATGAAAACAGTCAAACAAACTTTTTTCCATTTTTCCAACCGCACTTTATGTTCAGGAGCGCCTTCTCCGCATACTTCACAGGTGATAGTTGTAAATAACCTTGCCTTTTTCGGGAAGAGAGCGAAGGTTCGGAAAAAGTAAAGACTTCTTCAGCAGGTCCGTTTAGAAAAAGTCTTGTTTTTCTTCACGGCTCATATCTGCTTGAGACGGTTTTAGACACATACGAACTTTTGTCCATTTTACGGTTAAAAAAGGAGAATGCCATTTTTCCCATATCGCGAAATTTTTAGAATTTCCCTTACCTGCTGTGCAACTCAAAATCAAAATACCATCTACACCGCACGCGTCATTTTCTGTCACACAAACTACTTCCTCATCTTCACTAAAGAGATTCAACCGTTTGATGGCTTCGGTTGCTGCACGTACACCGATGGCCAGACCGGGACATGCATGTCCATGAAATGCAATTACTTTTCCCATAATTGTTGCTCCATAATGATTCCTTCTTTCAAAACTTAAAATTTTATTTGTCGCTTTATAGTACATTTCCAGTACATGGCGAAAATAGGCGCTTCATACGTTTGATGAACCATTCCGTCTTTCGTATAAGCAGCAGCCAAATGGGTTAGCTGTTCTTTTACTTCAGGCGTTAGAGGTGTCAATTTTCGACATCTTCAAATAGTAATGTCAGTTCAACGTCGATTGGACGCTGCATATCTCGTTTTTTGTTTAAAATATGTCATTTGAGGCCGTTTGCCTTGTTCCATAAGTCATGAAATATTTGGTCAGCAGCATATGAATCGGCGGTTTTTGATTGCTTAGGTTTAGCATTTGTTTGGCAGCAATCAACAAAGGAGTTTCCATATGAATATGACGTACCAGCATACACCATTTTTTTGCTGCATGCCTGCATGTTTCACCTAATGTTTCTGTATTATGAATTGCAGGGTCATATGAGCCTGCAAATCACTAAAAGTTACGAATTGGTTTTGATAATTTCTCTCTTGGATAGATATGCATCCCAATCTTCACAAATAAAGGATATATGGCTTGGAACCCATGCTATCCACTCTTTTTTAGGCAAGTCTATCATCTGGGGGAAAGGTCTGTCCCAATTACATTGCGGCACAAACGCAAGCATATCGTCCGGCACCGCAGCCAACATCCATAACAGAGCTGTCTTTCGTGATTAGTTTTAAATCATTGATTAAAGTAAGGCAGTCATCTTCTCCTATTTTTGGAATTTCAAAGGCATTAAAGTTGGAGCTAACATATTCCATTTGTCTATATTACAAGTACTCATTTACATTTCTCCTTTCCATGAGTTTATTGCAATTTATTTTTATTATAATTTTGTTTGTATTTACTCCATAATATTTATTGCCTAATTTTTCTCAAATTTAGTTAAATGAGAAAAATTAGGCAATGTAAGTTTACAAATATGTTTTATCTGTACATCAGAAGGCATGTTTTGGAGATCTGGACACTATTGACAGTACATAGCGAAAGGAGTAAAATAAAATTAAGAAATTTTATTAAACAGAGATGATTACTATGAAAATTTTAACACAGCTGGCAATTGTATTTGGCATTTGCCTGGTGGGGAATGTATTTCGGCAATACTGCCGTTTACATTCCCTTCCAGCGTAATTGGAATGATTATATTATTTTTGCTGATGCTGGTTAAAATCATTAGGAGCGCCATATCAAGGATGTTTCTCAATTTATGCTGAAAAATATGGCTTTTTTTCTTTATACCGGTTGCGGTAAGCATTATGGATAACATTACTTATTTACAGGGACATATTATGGTTTTTCTTTTGATTTGTATTGTTGCAACGCTGCTTACCTTTTATTGCAACATCGTATGCCGTAATTGGCGTTATGAAGTTACAAAGAAAATTATAGCAAAAAGAGGTCAGAAACATCATGAATAAAATTGTAAGTGATGGGTTATTCGGTCTTACATTAAGCATTGTGGCGTATAAAATAGGTGTCTGGTTAAACCAAAAATTTAAATCTCTATTTTAAATCCGTTATTGATAGCTGTGGCTATTATTATTCCCATTTTAAAGGTGTGCCATATTTCATATGACTCTTATAATGTAGGCGGAAGTATTATTACATTGTTTTTAGCTCCTGCCACTACAGTATTGGCCTATAGTATTTATTTACAACTCAAAGTATTAAAAAATATTGGCTGCCGATTTTGGTTGGTTGCCTTACCAGCTGCATTGTCTCTATTGGGAGCACCATTGGATTATGCAAATTATGTGGTTTAGATAACACACTGACAAATTCTCTGATTCCACGTTCGGTAACAACGCCAATTGCAATGAGTGTAAGTGAAAAATTAGGGGGCATATCAGGCATTACAGTGGCGGCCGTTATTATTACAGGTATTTTTTTGGTGCAGTGGCAGCGCCTTTATTGGCAAAAGTTGCTTCGTATTAAAAAATCCGGTTGGTATTGGTGTAGGTCTGGGATGCAGCTGTCACGCAATCGGAACAGCAAGAGCGCTGGAATTAGGAGAAATTCAAGGTGCAATGAGCAGTATTGCGTTAGGGGTAGCAGGTATGATGACCGTTATTATTTCCTTATTTTTATAAGCTTGGGGTATAAAGATTAGGATATATTCGATTGCAATGTGTGCCTTGGTAAGGCGACTGTAGTGCCAGCTTAATTTATAAGGCGTATTTTTGAATTAATTTTTTGGATGAATACGCAAAGGTTAAGCACGCTAAAATAACAATAAGAAAAACCGGTGTAAATTTACACCGGTTTTTCTTATTGTTATAAAGTAATATCCTGTATTGGGGAATTTAAATATTTGAGATATTTTCAGTTGATAAAAAACAAAAAATATTTCACTATAAATATCATCATAGTAAAATACTTTTTGCAAAATTGAGCTATCTCTCGTCAGTTTGATGCGTTTCTTCCTTATTTTTAGATTGTCCTGCAGTTCCTTCCACCATACCTTCGCGTTTTAATACAGCAACAATGGTTTTGAAAAAACATTTCACATCAAAAGAAAAACTCATCTTTTGAACATATTCTCCGTCAAACGGGCTTTTTCTTTCCAAGAGACCTCGTCTCTGCCGTTGATTTGTGCCCATCCTGTTAGTCCCGGACGAATGTCGTTTGCACCGTAGAGATCTCGTTCAGCAATTAATTCTTTTTCACGTGGTATTACCGGACGTGGACCGATTAAGCCTCATTTGTCCGGCTAAAATATTCCAAATTTGAGGAAGTTCATCTAAGGAGGTTTTTCTTAAAAATTTTCCTACTCTCGTTATATATTGCTCCGGATTTTCCAACATACAGGTGGGAATCTCTTTTGGAGTATCTACTTTCATTGTGCGAAATTTTAAAATATGAAATAATTTTTTGTCTTTTCCTACTCTTTCTTGACGGAAGAAAACAGGGCCTTTGGAATCCAGTTTTACAACAATGATTAGAATAATAAATATAGGCAGAAAAATAATACTGCATATCAAGGAAATGCAGAAATCACACAAACGCTTGAAGAACCTGATGTACACTAAAAGTTCCTCCAATCATAGTTTTCCTCATTGCGTCCTGTATGATTATGGATTCGCAATTCGGAAGAAACTTTTCCACAGAAAAGTCTTGTTTGTTTTTATTATTATTTCGTCTTTTTTTCGTTCTTAATTGAATCTTTATCATTATATTTTACACCGTTAGACATTATACCTTACTCGCTGGTAAAAGTCAAACGGTGTAAAATGTTTTTGGGTTCTCAGACTAGTTTTTGCAGTTTCTGTCTTATTAATAAGGAAAATCTTTCATAGATGATTCGGTTTCAATCTTTGTGAATTCAAATATAACATTGTTAGTGATTGATAAATTTAATTCGCTTTATAAGAAACAAAAAGGATAAAACAAAATGATAATAATATTTTTATAATTACGTAATACTATTGACAGAATTGCAGAAACATAGTAAATTGAAAGCATACTAAATTAGTATACAAAAATCATAAACAATCGGAGTGTATTTTATGAAAATTTTAACCCAATTAGCTATTATATTTACTATATGCCTTGTTGCTGAATGTATTGCGGCTGTACTTCCGTTTACATTTCCATCCGGCGTCATTGGCATGATATTGTTATTTTATTACTACTGTTTAAATTTATTAAAAGACGTCATATTGAAGAGGTTTCACAGTTTGTACTAAAAAATATTTCATTCTTTTATATTCCTACGGCAGTAAGTATCATGGAGAGCGTAGGTTATTTACAAGGCTATATGTGGCAGTTTGCATTGATTTGTATTGTTTCGGCATTGCTTACTTTTTGGCAACAGCATATACCGTAATTGGTGTTATGAAACTTCAGGAAAAATTATGGCGAATAAAGGAGATAAAAATGGATAATATCTTGAGCAATTTACAGGCCATTTTAAGCAATGGTTTTATTTGGAATTACATTGACAATTGTAGGTTATTTAATTGGCCTGTGGTTGAATCGGAAATTTAAAACACCTATTTTAAATCCGTTGTTGATTGCAATGGTTCTTATTATTCAATTTTATATTTCTGTCGTATTCCGTATGATTCTTATAATGAAGGCGGAAGTATTATTACGGTATTCTTAGTACCTGTTACTACTATTTTAGGATATAGTATTTATTTGCAGCTTGAAACATTGAAAAAATATTGGCTTCCCATTTTAACAGGCTGTTTGGTAAGCTGCGGCGTTTCTATTGGCAGTACCATTGCATTATGTAAAGTATTTGGGTTAGACGAAACCTTAACAGGTTCTCTGGTTCCTCATACAGTAACAACACCGATTGCAGTTGGCGTAAGTGAAAAATTAGGAGGCATTACGGGTATTACGGTAGCCGGCGTTATTTTTACGGGTGTAATTGGTGCGGTGCTTGCTCCACTGTTGGTAAAATTGCTCCCGCATCAAAAATCCGGTTGGTAGTATTGGTAGGTTTGGGCTGCAGCAGTACTGCAATCGGAACAGCCAGGGCAATGGAGTTGGGAGAGATACAAGGTGCAATGAGCAGTATGGCATTGGGTGTTGCAGGTATGATGACGGTGGTAATCTCTCTATTTTTATAGAAATGAACCATTGACTTGACCTGAATTATCATATCAAGTATAATTAAATAAAATCATATAGAAACTGCCACCGGGTAGTGTGAAATGTATTGCATTCACTTGCACATCGTTAGGTCTTAGAAGATGTGTCATGTGGTGCTTATTTTTTTTGGAGAGGTATGATATGAAATGCAAAACCCTTTTTTTCAGAATTTTAAGAAACACGATTGGGTGATTTGGATTTTGTCTGTTATCATTGTGACAACTTCCAATATATTAACAGGAGAAATACAAATATTTACCCTTTGCGCGACGGTTATCGGAGTAACAGCCCTTATTTTTGTAGCAAAGGTAATGTATGGGGGCAGATACTGACAGTGATATTCAGTATTTTATATGCCATCGCTTCTCTGCAATTTCAGTATTACGGAGAAATGATTACATACCTTTGGAATGACAATGCCTATTGCTGTACTTTCCATTGTTTCTTGGATTCGTCATCCGTATGAAAAGGGAGGAGCGAGGTGAAAATACATAAACTGACCAAATTGCAGACAGGAGTGATGTGGCTTCTCACCGCAGTTGTTACTGCTATTTTTTCTTTATTCTTCAGGCGCTTGGTACTCCCAATTTAGCAGTCAGCACAATTTCCATCGCTACCAGTTTTTGGCGTCCTACTTAATGTTATTCCGTAATTCTTACTATGCCTTGGCATATGCGGCCAATGATATTGTTTTAATTGTGCTGTGAATATTGGCATCATTAACACAAATTTCGTACGTACCAATGGTAATATGTTTCAGTATATTTTTATTGAATGATATCTATGGATTTTTCAGTTGGAAATTAAGAGAGAAAAGACAGAAACAATTTTAATATAAAAAGAGACAAGCATTGCTTGTCTCTTTTTTTATATTTTTTATCAGTAGTGATTACTCGTCTAACTTTAGAACACTCATAAACGCATCTTTGCGGAACTTCTACGGTTCCTAATTGACGCATACGTTTTTACCTTCTTTTTGTTTTTCCAGCAGTTTCCGTTTACGGCTAATATCACCGCCATAACATTTGGCAAGCACATCTTTTCGTACCGCTTTTACTGTTTCACGTGCAATAATTTTGCCGCCGATACAAGCTTGTATCGGAACTTCAAACAATTGGCGAGGAATTTTTGCTGTAACTTTTCAGCCATTTTTTCTGCCGCGTGCATAAGCTTTATCTTTGTGGATAATAAAGCAATGCGTCTACGACTTCTCCGTTGAGCATCATATCCAGTTTTACCAAATCGCTTTTTGCATATCCAATCATTTCATAATCAAACGAAGCATATCCGCGTGTACGGGATTTTAATGCATCAAAAAAGTCATATATAATTTCGT